>MDTD01129110.1_pt1 | contig 12586 bp, 12 predicted proteins | sample 811221 | NCBI WGS metagenome assembly MDTD01 (sample SAMN05326646, study PRJNA326480) | marine metagenome | isolation source: seawater | place: Pacific Ocean: South West | collected 2011 | reverse complement strand
TTTAACATCTCCGATAATATTCATAACTTCAGATTTACCTGGAGCAGGTCTTCTTTTATCTATAATTGCAAGATCAGCTTTAATTCTTGTAGCTAAAGCTCTAGTTCTTGCAACACCTCCCACATCAGGGGAGACACAAATTAGTTTTTTTGAAGTTAATTTTTTTTTTATATACTTTGCAAAAAGTGGTGCGGTATAAAGATTATCAACTGGCATATCAAAAAAACCTTGGATTTGACCAGCGTGTAAATCGACCGTAACAACTCTAGTAGCACCAGCGTTAGAAATTAAATTTGCGACAACTTTTGCTGAAATAGAAGTCCTTGGGGCAACTTTTCTATCCTGTCTTGCATAACCAAAGTAAGGAATTACTGCAGTTACAGTTTTTGCAGAAGATCTTCTCAGTGCGTCGATAACTAATAAAAGTTCCATTATGTTATCATTGGCTGGATTAGAAGTGGATTGAATTACAAAAACACTATTTCCTCTGATATTTTCATTAATCTCAATATATATTTCACCATCAGCGAACCTTCTTATATTTGTATTAATTAATTTTAGTTTGAGGTTCTTAGAAATATCTTTGCTAAGCTTTAAATTGCTAGTTCCAGATAATATTTTCATGAAATGTATTTACTTATACAATTATTTTGTTGAGTTTTCAAATTTAATCTAAATTAACTTTATCACTGATATACACCTACCATAATCCCGTTGCTTGCAAATTGTAGACCTCCTATAGCTAAAAAAGATATTCTTTTCTCTAAAAGTGTCATAATTTAGATGGTCAGTGATCACATTTAACCTTAAAAGTTGGTCACTTACAAATTTTCTTAAATTAAATAATTTTTTTTTTTTATTTTTTTTTAAAAAATAAATTTCATTTTTTTTTGATTTACGAACAAACTTCTCATAAAAACTTATATCTACCTCATAACTTTTTCTTCCTATACAAGGACCTACACTAGCGTAAATTTTATTATTTGATCCTAGCTTTTTAATTTTTATTATTGTTTTTTTTATTATTCCTGAAAAAGCTCCTCTCCAGCCTGCATGAATACATCCAATAATATCATTATTTTTATCATAAATTAAAATTGGAACACAATCAGCGGTAACAACACCTAATGCAATTCCTTTCAGTTTAGTAATCATTGCGTCAGACTGGATTTTCTTTTTAAGATTATTTTCTTTTATTTCTATTACTTTATTACTGTGCGTTTGATACATTAAAATTAAGTTTTCATTTTTTACAACCATTCTTTTGGCAACGTATTTTAGATTTAAAAGTATATTTTTCTTTTTGTCTCCCGAACCTCTTCCACAATTTAACCCTTTATAAAAACCTTTAGAATGTCCTCCTTTTCGTGAAAAGAAACAATGTTTTACACTTTTAAATTTTTTAAATTTTTTTGAATAAAACATTATTTGAACCCTAAAAAATTGTTATTTTTAGACTTAAACGCAAAGATTACCTTAAATAATTCTCCCATTAATTTTTTATGTAAAATTCTCCTCAATGTGTGTGACATGTAATTTTTTTGTTTGTGAGTCATATTTTTTTCAAGGATTTTTGCCCTTTCTATTATTCCCATTCTCTCTAAAAAAAATTTTTGATTTACAATATTCTTAACTTTTAATTTTTTTTTTATAAAATATTCTTTTAAAAGACTAAAATTAACAAGTGAGGTGACGTCTGCTTTTCCAAGGTTTTTATATAAACTATTCATTGTTATTCTTTTATTATTCATAACCGCTTGTAGAGTGCTTTTATTTTCAGAATTTAAGTAGCCATAATCTATAAGGAGAATTCCACCTGATAGCTGAGTAACTTTTTTTACTATTTTATCAAGTTCAATAAAACCTAATTTAGGATATTCTACAAATTTTAACTTTTCTAAAACTTTAAAATTTTTAATATTTTTATAGTCTTCAGCAGCTACTTTTCTATAAACCTCTTTTACTGCTAAGGATGAATTAATTAAAAAACATTTTTCAAGTAATTTATCTTCTTCAAATAAAAATTGTTTAATTGGTATTGCGTCAAAAAATTCATTTCCAAAAAATATTACTGGTCCTTTATTAATTAAGGCAAAACTTTTAATCCATTTTACCTTAGAGCCTTTTAATTTTTTTTTTTGTTCTTTTACTAAAAAATTACTTTTTTCATATAAGTAGATTTGAATAGAGCTATCAAGCAAAGGAAATTTTTTTAATGTTTCCAATAAAATTTTTGTAAGACTTCCATCACCTGGTCCAAGTTCTACAAAGTTAAATTTCTTAGGTTTCCCTAATTTTTCCCAAGCTGAAACGATCCATATACAAATTATCTCAGAGAACAAATTTGAAATAGTTGGGGCAGTAATAAAATCGCCATGACGCCCAAATGGAATTTTTTTTGTATAATAACCTGTATTTGGTTCGTAAAGAATTCTTTCAATAAATTTATCTAAAGGAACTAATTTATTTTTTTTAAAATTAAAGTTTTTAAGATTGTAAGTCATTTTTTTTAAAAAGAATAATTATACCTCCGAGTATCATAAAAATACTTAGCAACATCCCCATACTTACAAAACTAAAAATATATCCCAATTGAATATCTGGCTCTCTAAAAATTTCAGAAAAAATTCTGAAAATACCGTAAAAAATTAAAAACATTGATGAACAATCTCCAATTTTGTAACCTTTTTTAAATAAAACTATTCTTAAAATTATAAATAAAACTATTCCTTCCAAAAACGCTTGATATAATTGTGATGGATGCCTTGTTATATTATCTATTTTTGGAAAAATGATACCCCAGAACATATTAGTTGCCTTACCCACTAATTCTCCATTGATAAAATTTGCGACACGACCTAAAAAAATTCCAATCGGAGCAACGCATGCAATAATATCTAAAAATATAAATGTTTTAATATTTTGCTTCTTTGAAAAAATATATGTACCGATAATAATTCCAAGCATCGCACCATGAAATGACATACCACCTTCCCAAACTTTTAGAATATCTATTGGGTTTTGTATGTAATATTCAATATTATAAAATATTACATATCCAACTCTGCCACCTAAAATAATTGAAATTATTAAGTAAGTTATTAAATCATCAAATAGACTTAAATTAATACTTTTATAGAAATTAAGAATTTGATTTTTTAAAATCATTCTTCCGTACCACCAGCCAACTAAAATTCCAAAGACATAAGCCAAGGAGTACCATCTAATTGTAATTAGCCCAAAGTTGAATAGAATAGGGTCTAAATTATGGGTAAACATAATCTCTTATATCATATTTGAATTTAACATGCCTATCAAATAAGATGAGATATGAGTAATTCAGAAAAAATTTTAAAAACTTTATCAAATTTAATTGAAAATGGTATCTTAACCTCGAAAGATATTAAAGAAGAAATATCAAATGATTTAAAATTCAAAAAAGAAAAATTAGTTAACAAACTTGATCTAGTTTCCAGAGAAGAATTTGAAATTTTAAAAAAAATTGTTCAAAAACAAGATGCGACGATAAAAAAAATGGAAAAAAATAAAAAAACTAAAAAGGCAAAGAAATCTTAACCTGCAATCCATTTAATTTACTTTTGCCTAAATGAATACTGCCTCCATGTGAGTTGATAATATCCTCAACAATCGCAAGACCCAACCCTATACCAGAATGATTAAGACTTCTGCTTTTATCAAGTCTAAAAAAAGGTTTAAAAACATTTTTATATTGTTCTTCCGGTATTCCAGGACCATCGTCTTCAAAGATTATTATTGCTCTATTAGAACTTTTATCAATCGTAACTAAAACTTTTTTTCCATAGGTTAATCCGTTATTAATTATATTTTCAAATGATCTTTTTAAAGCCACTGGTCTGCCATTGAGACTTATATCCTCCAAAACAGAAATTTTTAAATTTTCATTGTTAAAATTTTCATCGATTTCTTTGAAGATTTTATTTAAATAGATTTTTATAGTTTTTTCTTGAGATTGAGTTTTTGCAAATTGTAAATAATCATTCAACATTTTTTCCATCTCATCAATATCTTTTGACATTTTTTTTGATAGTTCTTTTTGATCCAACATTGCAAGTTGTAATTTTAACCTTGTTAAAGGCGTTCTTAAATCGTGACTAATACCTGATAACATTTCAGATCTTTGATTCAAGTGACGATTAATTCTTTTTGCCATCCGGTCAAATTCATAAGCTGCCTTCCTTATTTCTTGTGCTCCTGATGGTCTAAAGTCATTAACATAATCACCTTTTCCAAATCTTTCGGCTGCTTTAGCTAATTTTACGAGTGGTCTCGTTTGATTTTTTAAAAATATAAGAGCGATAATAATTAATAGTATTGAAGGGAGGGTTGTCCACAAAACAAAGAGTCTAACTGAGGAGGCGGAAACTATTTCTTTAGGAACTAAAAATTCAATTACTTCATTTTCAGATTTAATTTTTATTTCAACTGCATTTTTAAATTTGGATGTACTAAACCAATAATTGTTATTTCCAAAAGTTGATTTCAATTCTCTCCTAAGAGATCTATCCATTGGGCTAAATCTTCTTTCACCGGTAATTTCAGGAAATTTTTCCTGGTTAATTCCTATTTCAAAATTAAAATTGTTTTTGTAACTATCAGTAAAAAAGTCCAAATTTTTTTTATCATTCTGGTATATTTCTTGAATAGTTTTTAATTGAGCAACGAGAGCACGAGTAGAGTTTTTATTGGCTTTAATCCAAATGCTATCATAGAAAACAATTGTGATTATAAATTGAAGTATAATTGTTGGAGCGGCAACAATAATCAAAGCTCTATAAAATAATCTTTTTGGTAAAATAATTTTAATAAACTTATTCAATCCAGAGAACATAACCTTCACCTCTAATAGTTTGTAAATACTTCGGATTTTTTGGATCTATCTCTATTTTTTGCCTTAGTCTTGTTATCATAACATCAATTGAACGTTCTTGATTAATACCTGAAATTTTTCCGATCTCCTCTCTAGAAAAAGTTTTACCCGGATTTGATAACATCTCAATCAAAACCTTCTTTTCAGTATTATTAATCTTTTTATTATTATCTTTTACATTAATAGACATCTTGTTTAGATCTATATGAGCCTCTCCAATTTTATATTTAAGTTTTAAATCTATTTTGGTATTGCTTTTTATAATATTTTTAATTCTTAAAAGTAACTCTTTTGGCTCGAAAGGCTTTCCCAAGTAATCATCTGCCCCAATCTCTAAACCTTTAATTCTATTTTCAACTTCACCTTTTGCAGTCAACAAGATAATAGGGACATTAATTTTTTTCTTAATATCTTTTGTTAATTCGTAGCCATTTTGACCAGGCATCATTACATCTAAAATAATAATATTGAATTTAAGATATTTTAATTTTTTTTGCGCTTCTTCTGCATTTTCAGCAGTCGAAACTATATAATTATTTTCAGATAAATATTCTTTAAGTAAACTTCTTATTCTGTCGTCATCATCAACTATTAAAATATGTAATCTATTATCTTCCATCTATAATTTTATTTAGTACCTCTTTAAATTTTATAACTGAGTCTGAACTTGAGTTTTTCAAAGCATTAAAAATTCTTTTTTTTTGAGAGTTATATACCGTGTCAAAAAATATTTTTCCCTCTTTATCTAAAAATAAATTCTTTTTTCTCGTGTCATGATCGTCTTGTCTCTGTTTGATCATTTTTGACTTAATTAAGTCACGTAAGACTCTGTTTAAACTTTGTTTGGTTACTTTTAATTTGAAAATGAGCTCTCCTAAGTTTATTCCTGGGTTTCTTTCTATAAGATGTAAGGCCCTTAAGTGGGCAGGTCCAAAAAATTTTTTTGATAATATTTCCCTCGGGTCCAAAAAAGTTTCTCTATAAGCGTAATAAAGTAGTTGAATAAACTCCTTAATTTGATCATCTTTAAGATACAATAAATCTTTCATAATGGTAAGTTATATTGACTTATCTTAATTTGGAATATACTTTTTTATAATTAAAAAATCTATATATTTACTTTAAATGGAAAGCATACCTTACGATAAAAGAACAGGCAAAATTTGGTTTAATGGAAAACCTGTAGAGTGGAAAGACGCAAACATACACATTTTGAATCACGGGCTTCATTATGCGAGTTGCGTGTTTGAAGGCGAACGAGTTTACGATGGGGAAATTTTTAAACTCGAGGAGCATACTGAAAGGTTATTTTACTCTGCTCAAAGAATGGGTATAAAAGTTCCGTATTCAAAAAAAGAGATAAATGAAGCGTGTAAAAATATTGTAAATATTCAAAAAGTTCAGAATGGCTATGTAAGACCTTTAATATGGAGAGGTAGCGAGATGATGGCCATCTCGGCCCAAAAAAATAAAATTCATGTAGCTATAGCAACTTGGGAATGGGGCTCATACTTTGATCCAAAACTAAAGCTAAAGGGAATAAGATTAAATATTTCAAATTGGAGAAGACCTGCCCCAAACACAATTCCCTGGGACACTAAAGCTGCAGGACTTTATATGATTTGTACGCTTTCTAAGCATGAGGCTGAAGCTCAAGGATTTACAGACTCTCTCATGTTAGACCATGAAGGAAATATTGCAGAGGCAACCGGCGCTAACGTTTTTTTTAAAAATGAAATTGGAGAACTTCATACACCAGTTCCAGACTCTTTTTTAGATGGCATAACTAGACGTGAAGTAATAAAAATAGCAGAGTCAAAAGGAATAAAAGTAATTGAAAGAAAAATAAAACCTGAAGAGATGAAAAATTTTGTAGGTTGTTTTTTGACAGGAACAGCAGCAGAAATAACACCAGTGTCAGAGATTAATGATTATAAGTTTAAGGTTTGTGATATTATCTCAGATTTAAATCACGCATACCAAAATTTAGTTAGAAAAGACTCTGCAGCTTAATCTTTGCTATCTTCATTTATAGCGTGATCTATACCTTTTCTTAGATAATCGTATCCCGTATATAAAGTTAAGAATGCTGATAACCATAAAAGAATAATTCCCACTGTTTGAGCATTATAGTCTTGAAAATTAATTATCTTATTTCCTATATCACCTGTTAATAGAATAGCTATTGCAGCCATTTGAATAAACGTTTTAAGTTTAGACAAACTTGTTACTTCCATAGTTATTCTTCCTTTAGCTAAAAATTCTCTAAGTCCTGAAATTAAAATTTCTCTAGTCAAAATAATTATAGCTGCAATAACCTCGTAGTTTTTAATAGTACCATTCATTACAAGCAATATAAGAGCTGCTGACACTAATATTTTATCAGCTATTGGATCAAGAAGTTCACCTAGTTTTGACTCCTCCTTAAATAATCTTGCTAACAAACCATCAAGAAAATCAGTAAAACTCGCTATAACAAATAAAAAGAAAGGAATAAGTTCTCCAAAAAAACCTGGAATAAAAAAGGTAATAACAAAAATTGGAACAATTATTATTCTACCAATGGTAAGTATGTTCGGTATTTTTAATTTCATTTATTCGTGAAAATAATCATATATTTTCTTAGCGATATTGTCTTCTATTCCCTCTACAGATTTTAAATCATCGAAACTAGCTGACTCAACTGCGCGTGCTGACCCAAAATGATTTAATAATGCCCTTTTTCTCTGTTTCCCAATACCTTCAATTTGATCAAGCAAAGATTTGCTAATGTTTTTCTTTCTTTTAGCCCTATGAGTGCTTATAGCAAATCTATGGGCTTCATCTCTTAATCTTTGTATAAAAAACAACAAAGGATTATTTTTGTCTAAAATAAACTCTTTCCCTTTATGATAAATTTTTTCCTCTCCGGCATTTCTTTTTTTGCCTTTTGCAACTGCTAAAATCGGCAAATCATGCAATCCCAATTCATTTAGAACATCCCTTGACACTGTGTATTGTCCTTTCCCACCATCAATTATTATTAGGTCAGGTAATGATAATGAACCAGATTTTTCTTTTATTGCTTTAGAAAATCTCCTAAAGAGAACTTCTTTCATCATACCGTAGTCATCATTTCTGACCTTTTCATCTTTTATATTAAATTTTCTATATCTCTTTTTAACAAAACCTTCATTGCTAAAACAAATCAAAGCCCCTACCGAATCTGCTCCTTGAATGTGGCTATTGTCGTATACTTCAATTAATTCAATATTATTGTTCAGATTAAATTTGGATGCCAATTCTTCAATAAGATTATTATTAGTGTCAGACTGAATAAGTTTTTGTTTTAAAGCTTGTTTTGCGTTTTTTTCAGCTAGATTAGAGATGCTTATCTCGTTTTTACTTTTAGCTACTTTAATGACAATATCTTTTTTATCTTTTTTAGAAAATGTTTTTTCAATCAGTTTTTTGTCATTCACCCCATAATTAGTTAAAATTAACCTAGGAATAGTTTTGTTTTCATAAAATTGAGATATAAAAGAACTTAAAATATCTTCTAGCTTGTCGTCTGGATCATGTTTTGGATAAAATGCCTGATTACCCCAATTTTGCTTAGATCTAAAAAAAAATACTTGCACACATGTTTTTCCCGTCTCCTTATAAATACTAATAACATCAGCTTCTGTTAAATTTGTTTGATTTATTCTTTGCGATGTTTGTATTTGAGTTAAAGCTTTTATTCTGTCTCTAGCTACAGCAGCTTTTTCATAGTCAAGTTCTCTACTTGCTTTCTCCATCTCTTTAGACAGATTTTTTTGAATTCTCCTAGACTTACCAGATATAAAATCTATAGCATCGGTTACGCTTGACTCATAATCTTTCTCACCTATGTGTCCAACGCATGGGGCGGAACATCTTTTAATTTGATATAATATACAAGGCCTCTCTCTATTTTTAAAAACCGTATCATCACAAACTCTCAATAGAAAAATTTTTTGCAAAATTTTAATGGTCCAGTTTGCAGAACCTATGGAAGCAAATGGACCAAAATAATATCCTGATTTTGATTTTTTTCCTCTTAGTTTTGTAAGTTGAGGCCACTTATCTTTATTACCAATGTAAATATAAGGAAAAGATTTATCATCTCGTAACAAAATATTGTACCGAGGTTTAAACTTTTTAATCAAATTCGCCTCTAAAAGTAAAGCTTCACTCTCATTACTCGTAGTCGTGGTTTCAAGATTATGAGTAAGAGATAGCATCCTCTCAGTTCTTATAGGCAGATTTGATTCTGCAACATAACTCTTAAGTCTATTTGGTATATTCTTAGCTTTGCCAATATATAAAATTTCTCCAGTCGAACTTATCATCTTATAAACCCCAGGATTTTTTGGAATCAGTGGTATTTTATCTTTAATTATTTTTTTTCCTTGTTCTAAACTATTAATCATATTTTTGATTTAGACACCTCAATCCCAACTGATTTTGTTTTTTTTAGGATTTCTAATTTCTCTATTTTTAAATTTATTTTTTTAACAATTCTATTTTTAAAAATAATATCAAAGATATTTTCTGCTAAATCTTCAAGTAATTCATGATGTTTTAAATTAGTAAGTTTTTCAATACCGCTTACAATCTCTTCATAATTTAAAATTGAATTTAAATCTTTAGAGTTTGGGGTTACATAAGGATTAGTTATTATTTCAATATTAAATTTTACTTTTTGCTTCTTCTTTTTTTCAAAATTATGTATTCCGATTGATATATTTAAAATAAGGTCTTTTATTATAATTTTTCTTTTATATCTAAATTTTTCTTTTTTTTTAAAATCTATTATTTTCATTCTTTTGTATTAATTATATCCGGTGTTCTCCAAGCAAGCCTTTGCCCGCTATCAATATTAATTATTTCTCCCGTGATACTCTTATTTTCAATCAAAAATTTTACCCCATTGCAAATATTATCTAAATCAACTTTTTTTCTTAATAATATAGATTTCCATTGCTTTTTAAAATGTTTCTCAGATTGTCTTTTGTTCTTTAAAGTGGGTCCAGGTGAGATTCCATTAACTCTTATATTAGGGGCCAGTTTCATGGCAGAGATTTTAGTTAAGGTTGCCAAAGAGGATTTGCTTAATGTGTATGAGAAAAAAAAAGGAGTTAATTTTTCAACTCTTTGATCAATAATATTTATGATGCATCCCTCTTTTCCTTTAATAAATTTCTTAAAATTTTGAGTTAAAATAGCTGGTGCTTTTAAATTAATATTTATATGCTTGGCAAATAACTTTTCAGAAAAATTCTCAAGATTATCGTTTTCGAAAATTGAGGCATTATTTATCAAACAATCTAATCCTTTCATCTTTTTATATGCCTTTTTTATTAAATTATGTGTTTTGCTAAAATTATTTAAATCTGCTTTAAATAAATGAACCTCAGACCCAAGTTCCTCTAATTCTTTTTTCAACTTTAAAGCATTTTTCCTCGATTTATTAAAATGTATAGATATTTTTGTGTCGTGACTGACTATACTTTTTGCTATCGCAGCCCCAATCCTTGTAGCTCCACCAGTAATAATTATTTTTTTGGCTTCCATTTTTTAATCGCCTTTCTTGGCTTTGTACCCGGCATACCCATAGTTGATCTTCCTTTTGGGTACACCTTACCTTTTAGATTATATTGAGAAATTTTTGGATTTAAAGATATTTCAAGTTCGCTTGCCTCTAGCTTTCTCATTTCATCTCTTATTTTGGCGGCTTCTTCAAACTCTAAATTAGAAGCCGCTTCTTTCATTTTTCTATTTAAAGCTTTTAGGTGTTTTTTTAAATTACCACCTACGTTTGATCCTTCACTAATTTTCACGTAATCTTTTTCGTAAACAGATTCTAAGATATCACTAATTTCTTTTTTTACAGACTCTGCAGTTATCCCTTTTTTTTTATTATATTCTAGCTGCTTATTTCTTCTTCTTTCAGTTTCCTTAATAGCTTTATCAATACTTTTTGTAACTTTATCAGCATATAAAATTACTTTTCCATCTACATTACGAGCTGCTCTCCCAATAGTTTGAATTAAAGAAGTCTCAGAACGCAAAAATCCTTCTTTGTCAGCATCTAAAATTGCAACCAAAGCACATTCCGGTATATCTAACCCTTCTCTTAATAAGTTTATTCCCACAAGTATATCAAATACCCCCATTCTTAAATCTCTTATGATTTCAATTCTTTCAAGTGTGTCTATGTCAGAGTGCATGTATCTTACTTTGAGACCATTTTCATGAAGATATTCAGTCAGATCTTCTGCCATTTTTTTTGTGAGTGTTGTGGCAAGAATTCTATATCCCTTTTTAACAATTTCTTTGGACTCATGCATTAAATCATCGACTTGAGTTTTAGCTGGCCTTATCTCAACCGGTGGATCTACTAAACCTGTTGGTCTTATGATTTGGTCTATATGTTTATTATTTGTTTGTTTTAGTTCCCATGGTCCTGGTGTGGCGGAAACGAAAACTGTTTGTGTTCTCATTAAATCCCATTCCTCAAATTTTAATGGCCTATTGTCCATACAAGACGGTAGTCTAAATCCATATTCTGCCAATGTGCTTTTTCTAGTGCGATCACCTTTGTACATTCCATTTAATTGAGGAACTGTTACGTGACTTTCATCAACAAATATAATTGCGTTATCAGGAAAATATTCAAATAGTGTAGGAGGTGGTTCACCTGCTTTTCTACCAGATAAAAATCTAGAATAGTTTTCAATTCCAGCACAAGTCCCAGTCGCCTCAATCATTTCCAAGTCAAATTTAGTTCTTTCTCTTAGTCTTTGTTCTTCTAAAAGTTTGTTATTGTCTCTGTGTTTTTGTAAAGTTTCAGCTAATTCAGATTTTATTTGTCTAATTGCTTGATCAATTGTTGGCTTTGGAGTTATATAATGACTGTTAGCATAAACTTTTATTATTGAGAAATCGTTTGTTTTATCTCCTGTAAGAGGATCGAATTCTTCAATTTTTTCTAATTTGTTTAAATTAAAACTTAATCTCCAAGCCCTATCCTCTAAATGAGATGGAAAAATTTCTAAGTTTTCACCCCTAACCCTAAATGTTCCTCTAAAAAAATTTTGATCGTTTCTTTTGTATTGTAAATTTATAAAAGCTCTAATTAAATCATCTCTTTCATATTCATAATTTTTTTTTAAGGTAATTGTCATTTTTGAGTATGCTTCTACTGACCCCAAACCATAAATACACGATACACTCGCAACTATTATTACATCATCCCTTTCTAACAAAGATCTAGTCGCAGAGTGTCTCATACGATCGATTTGTTCATTTATTGAAGCTTCTTTTTCTATATAAGTATCCGACCTAGGGACATAGGCTTCTGGAGTGTAGTAATCATAGTAAGAGACAAAATACTCAACAGCATTATCTGGAAAAAAACTTTTAAACTCTCCATACAATTGAGCAGCCAGCGTTTTATTGGGAGCTAGAATTAAGGCAGGCCTGTTTGCTTTTTCAATAACTTTAGCCATAGTAAAAGTCTTACCTGAGCCTGTGACACCCAGTAAAACTTGCTCATGTTTATTATCTTTTAAGTTTTTTAATATTTGCTTGATAGCCTCTGGTTGGTCACCGCTAGGTTGAAAATCACTTTTAATTTTAAAGTTAATACCTCCCTCTAACTTCTTAATTTTT
>MDTD01069768.1_pt1 | contig 12586 bp, 15 predicted proteins | sample 811221 | NCBI WGS metagenome assembly MDTD01 (sample SAMN05326646, study PRJNA326480) | marine metagenome | isolation source: seawater | place: Pacific Ocean: South West | collected 2011 | reverse complement strand
TATGACAAATTTAGAATCCATAACCAAAATAATCCAAATCCTTAGCGAAATGATCAGAAATATATTCTCTTGAATAATCTGAGTAATAATCTTTATAGCTCTTTTTCTTTTTGTATTCAGCGCTACTGTTTTGACGCCAGTCGTCAAAGCCAGATTTGTTTTCAAAATTAAATCTTTTAGCTAGGTCAGAAACGCAAGAATTAATACGTTCCATTTTGTAAAACTTATCTATTGATATTTTTCCGCCTATAGATATGCGGTCAATGTTGTTTTCGTAATAGCCCGCATGAAATTTTTTGATGTACCCGTCTTCGTATGCATACTTAATAAAGCCATCAAAATCATCAGCGATGTAAAGTTTATGAAACTCTTGAACATATGGCATCGTAGGAGAGTCAATGTTGTTTTCAACAAAATAATCGAACTTCCAACCGCCAAGATATGAGAACATGGAGACAACCCTGTCAAAAGGATTCCGAACTATAGTAAACTTAAAGTAGTCCTTATAGTTGGGGACCTCTCCAACAACGCCGCTTAAAGCTCTTTCGCAGGTAGTCTTGTACTTATCGTCGTAATCTTGCTGGTTTTGGTTTTCTTTATAACCTTCTTCTATATTTGAAAGAAGATAATGTTTAATAAATGTGCCGGCAGATTTTGGTATATGTACATATATGAATTTGTGATCGTGACTATACATCTATTTTATCCATTACTTCAGGGTTATCAAGATTGTCCAGAAGGAATTGTTTTCCGTCTTCCCCGCACAAATGGCAAAGATAAAAATCTTTGTTGTTTTCACCTTTTTGAAAGCAAGCTTGATAGTTGGCATTCCATTCCCATTTAAGGGGCTTGTGATATTTTAAAACATCAGTAGTTGCATAAGCATAGGAGTAAAGGTCTTGATCGATAAAGTCTTTTCTTTCACCAAAAACTTCTATGATTGGATTATCCAAAAGATCATAGTGCTTTAAGAAGTCTACGAAAGAATTTTGGTCGGGAAGTGCTTTTGTCATTCTGGAAACAATTTTGTTGCTCATAACATAGCAGCCAAGGTTGAGGTTGTATTTAGGAATCTTCCTTCCATTAGCTTCGTTAATCCTATAAACATCTTCATTTTTATCAATAGCTCTAAGGTATTGCTTTAAGAAAATTTCGTTTTTTGCAACAACAGCTTCATTGAAGCCATACTGCATCACGAAGTCTTCATCTTTATGAGCCTCAAAAATATCTGGAGCGCTCTTGTTAACGACCATGTCTAGATCAAGTAATGCAAATTTTGAGTGTTGTTTCTTTAAGGAATCGTGAAGAATTAATATTTTAAGGAAAACACTTTTTTGATAATGACTGAAGTCATATTTTCTTATACTATCCCTATAGGCAGGAAAGCTGTCCATGTTGACTGAAATAAGTTCGGCACCAATTCTGTCTGCATATTTCCTAATAGAGCCAAGGCAGTGAGGAACCCAGGCCATGTCCTTGTAACCTGGATTAGCAAAATCGGCGTCTTCGGGCAGGTCGTTGATTATATAAATAGCGTTACTCATATAGATAGGGTTTCTATTGGTTCGTCAAGTAAGCCCCAGTTGTCTGGGTTTGGGTTTATTATCATTTCGTTTCTTACTGAAACTGGATTAGTTTTTCTCATCCCTTCTTGTTGGGCATGAGGTTGAGTGGTATCATTTGACGCCCCATCATCTCGTCCGTGAAATTGATGATAGAAGTCTGCATCAATCGCCAAGCATAAGTTATATATATCTTCTTTTTGTGCGATCCTGTTAAGGAACTCAGTGTCCATGCTGTTCATGTAAACAAGCTCTTCGTTGAAGCCTTTGTTTTCTAGATAGCATTCTCTTTCAACCATCATAACTCCTACAGCACCACCATAAAAAGGATATATTTGTTTGTTACCCATAAGCCGACTGTAGTGGTTATGCTCATGGCAGATCTCGACTTTCATTGATAGCTCTTGGTCATATACATGATCCCTAAAGACAGAATGATGAGATTGATCTTCAGATAAATTTCTGCGACTGCAGAAAGATGCTCTTGGCCAAGGCCAGCCATAGTCCTTAACTTCAAACTCATGATAAAACCAATCCATAAAGCGCTGCCCAATAAGTGTGTCTTGATCAATCCGTGCAAAATGCTTTCCTGACATTTTGCGAAAGCCGACATTCATAGCATGAACCTCAGAAAAGGGAGAATCCTTCTGATGTTTATCTGCGATATCAGGTGGAACTGTGACGATTTTAAGAACCCCTTTGCATTCAGGGGAAAGGCGATTAAGAATAACATCCTTAAGTGGTTCTTTTCTTGAGCACCAATCGACGAGAATAACTTCCGACTCTTCCTCGACTCCATTCTTGGCTATAATCTCACAAGCATGATTAGCACTATTGACGCAGCGACCAACAGAGTCGCCATTATAGTTGTCGTTTCTAGATACAAGTATATACGATATTCTTTTCATTAAGGAACTAATTTTTTGCAGTTAAAAGAAAACACTCGATTCGGGTTGGGTACTGTAACTTGTTTGCCACCCATCTCTTTTAATAGATTCATGTATTTGGAGTTAGGTGTTGATATGTGTTTGTCTATATGCTTTAGGCAATGGAAGTTTATGCTCGGCCTAAATTCTTTGCTGATATTAGAGTTGTAGGTATTTGGAACAATATAAAAAATCTTATTTATCCAATTAAAAACATCATTAAGCTTTAAAAGAATTTCTTCAGAATCTGTAACGACAAAAAAATTGGCCTGTCTAATGTTAATTTGAACCTTATTCATTTGCGCTATATAGACATTAAGGTTAGAGACTTTTTCAGATTCAAGTATGACACCAAAAGTATGATCTGTTATTTTTTTATTAATCCTAATGATTTCTTCTATAGCCGGCTCAGGCATAGATCCAAGGCTTTTAATTTCAGTATCAAATTTGTAAGGTTCGTATTCCATTGGTAGGTAATTTATATGTTCTTGTTCTGTGTAATATTTATGAGCAAATCTATATTTAATTTTCTTTTTTACCGCATCGATCTTTTTAAGTTGATCAGACGTAAGCTCTTGTTTTTCTTGGCTTGATATTGCATTTCGGATGAATGATATAGACATAAAATTAAGTTGGTGGTTCTGGTCGAGGCGGAGGCATGTATATTTTTAAAGTTGAACCAGAAGGAACGCTGATTTTTTTACCAGGATTTTGTGGATCTACAACGACTGTGAATTTTACTGGCTTACTATTAGAGTTTGATTGATCTGAGGAAGACATTGTGAATAATATTACACATCATAACTATCAACAAACCTTGAAATAATAACCTTTTTTTGACTATCTGTAGCAAAATACCAAACCCAAGGATAGCTGGATCTGATTTTATCAATTTTTTCATTAGTTTTTTTAATGCTTAACTCTATCTCTCGAATATCTGAAAAAGTTAATTCGTTTAAATCAACGCGGAGATCTTTAGAGACTGAAATAAGTTTACTAGCATCTTTAGATTTTTTAGCTTCAGTCGCTTCAACATAAGAATCAACGTCACTGTCTCCAACTTTATCAGGATGAGATTTTCTTACTATACTCCGAAAAACATTCATAAGGCCAGAACCAAGACTGTCTGGTTTATCTTCATCCTCTTTTTTCTCTTCTTTTAATTTGTCAAGAGGATTATCAATGGAGTTATCTATGCAATAATCTTCAACAGATACAACAAAAAGAGATACAAAGTTGTTATAAAGATGCTCTACATGAGAAAGCTCATCATTAGATTCAGAGCATTCAATTTTTAGTTTTCTTAATAGTTTTGATTTATATTCATCCATTACATTATAATAATGTAAAAAATGAATTTAACTATTAAAAATCGTCGTCTAACGAGCCGCTTTGTTGATATTCCCTAACCCTTCTTTCAAAAAAGTTGCCCATTGCTTGAACATCAACAACTTCACCTAGCCATGGGAATGGGTTTTTGTCACTAGGAAACCTATAATCTAAACCAATAGCTTCGAGCCTTCGATTACCTATATAATGCATGTAATCAACAAACATTTCAGAATTAAGACCAAGTATTCCTGTTGGTAATACATCTTTAGCATATTCTATTTCAAGCTCGACAGCTTTTTTCATGTGATCAACAAACTCTTCTTGAATTTTTTTTGTCCAAATAGAAGGATTTTGTTCGATCAATGTATTAATTAGGTATGTGCCAAAAGCAATATGAGAGCTTTCATCTCTTAAAGTATATTTGATTTGATCAGAAATTCCTTGTAGTTTGTTTTGCCTTCCTAACGCAAGCAACATAGCGAAACCGCTAAAGAAAAATGTTCCTTCGCAAACAATCCAGTAGGTCAAGAAGTTTCTAAGTATTTCCTGTTTTCCTTCTTTACTTGTAGGATTGAAGTCTGGCCTACTAATATCATTAGTGATTTCCATTAAAAAGTCGTCTTTCGCTTTGATGCTTGGAATGTTTTCGTAAGCAGCAAAGACTTCTTCTATGTCAAGGTCTAAACTATCACATATATATACTACCGTAAGGTTGTGAAGGCTTTCTTCAAATGCTTGGCGAAGGATATACTGGCGGCACTCAGCGTCTGTAACATACCGAAAGGCACTAAGAAGAAGATTATTACCAACCAGAGACTCACTTCCAGCAAAAAATCCAAGACAACGTTTGACCAAAAGTTTTTCATCTTCAGTAATTTCGTTGTTTTTCCATTGATTAATATCGTTTTGCATACTGATTTCAGTAGGCATCCAGTTGTTAGCACAACTTTTTAAGAATAAATCCCATGCGTATTTATGTTTGTGAGGTAGTATCCTGTTTACGCCAGCTATATTTTTAGATAAAAGTTTACCAGTTTTAGTTTCCATTGGTCATTATAATACTACGAAATCAACCTAAAGTCAAGATCATTTTTTTATTTTATCCCTAACAAAAGAAGCTCCTTTGGGTAAAAAACAGGCAAGAATTGTAAGAACGCAGATAGATAAAGTGACATAAAGAGGTGTTGATGAATCTGGAGTGTTGCATTCTTGATAGGATTCTAGCTCTTGTTTGTCTATTACATTATCATTGTTTTTGTCTAAACTTTTTATATCAATTTTTTTGAATTGAGAAAATGTAGATTTATTGTCTATTGGGGGTACGGATACACAGCCACTAAGAAAAAGTAGGCAGAGTATTGTTATTGTATATTTTATTATTTTTTTCATCATGACTTTATTCTATTAAATACACTAATAACATTATGAAGATTAAAATGATCTATTCTGTCTGTAACGAAATTTCCATGTTTAGTATGAAGAAGGAACCCGTTAAATGGTTCATCATCTCTAACTAAATAGGAAATAAAATCATGTGCGCCATGACGCTTAAGCCATTCCCAATATATAGATCGAGTTCCTTTTTTGCAAACAAGAAGAACATCTTCAAAAATAAAGGTTTTACCGTAAAGTGTTACATCCCTAAAGCAAGATATATTGCTTGGGGGCTCTGTTAATGTAGATTCTATGATCAAGTTCATAGAAATATATACACAAACGGTTTACTTAAAATTAGGGTCTTCTCTTAGCTTGCGGTCCCAATCAACCGTTCCGTCTTCATTGAAGTATGGAGGGTGCGGGATTTCTTCTTCAGAACATTGAGAAAAAAGTAATACAGAAATAGCGAACAAAACAAGTAAACCTACACCGATCCATGCTATATTTTTTTTAACCCAAGAGTCTTTTTTGGGCTCAGGCTTAGGGTCAGGCTTAGGGTCAACTGGCTCTGGGTCAGGCTTAGGGTCAACTGGCTCTGGGTCAGGCTCAGGGTCAACTGGCTCTGGGTCGGGCTCGGGGTCAACTGGCTCTGGGTCGGGCTCTGGGTCGGGCTCGGGATCAACTGGTTCTGGGTTGTGAAATCCATCTGTGATTTCAATATAGTAAGGGCCGACAGAATTAATGACAACACTTTTAAATAAAGAATCTTCCATAAAAAAACAACCAGAGTCCCCGTGGAAAAGGCCCCAGCTATTTTGGAATTCCCAGTAAAGTTTTTCATTAATAACCTTCCATCCAATTAGGCAAACCGCATGACCTCCGGCAGGATTTGATGATAGATATTTTTCTGTATCTATTATGCCATCAAAACCTATGGAGAAAAAATTATCACGCACCATAAATGCATACCACATAGGACGATCCATTAACATAGATTTTATTTCTTTAGTTTCTTCGCAGGGTATAGCGTAAAAAGAGTGAATTTTTTTGTAAGAAGCATCGAGTCCTGCACCGTCTTTTGGTTGACTGTTTTCATCGTCGATGTATGGCCAAAAAGACTCAAAGCAACAGCCTTCGTGCTTGGCTCCGCTTGCGGCTCCCCTGATGGAAGTTCCTGAGTAATTTTCACCAGCCCAGGCGTCATACTTTTTGCCTGTTTTATATATCCACATAGGACTAGGCTCTTCCTGTTGAAATTTAACGGCAGAACCTAAAACAACCCTACCACTATGACCAACGCAGGAACCGATTCTTCCTTGGTTTTTTACTGGTGGACATATGCCACGCCTTGAAAAGTTCTCTGGGAGCTCTTTTTCTTCGTCAGAATTAACGTGAATCCAGTCTTTGGGGTCAGCAGGATGTTCAGATACGTTTAATTTATATCTAGAAAAAACACTGTTTTTAATAGATTTAGATATGGGGTTGTCAAAAAATATAGCCCCAAGAATGCTCTTAAGTTTGTACTTCATATAAATAAGTACACTTAAATTTCTTGTATCGCTTTAGCTATCTTGGGGTCTATAGGTGAGGGAAATGTAGATAAGGTATCAATTCTAAAAAACCCATATTCGGTATGTTCTTCGTTTAAAACAACCTTTGGCAATTTATTGATTTCGCAATAATATAAATAGAATTTAATTTTTTTTTCCGGAATTTTTTTTAAAAACTTTACTTTTTTTACATCTAAAGATATTCCAGATTCTTCTTTGAGTTCTCTGATCGCACAATCTTTTGGGCTTTCTCCTTCATCTATTGTGCCGCCAAGAACGGACCAGTATCCCCCATAAGGAACTTTTCTGCCAGTTATATAGCAAATTTCACTTCTCTTCGCTAAAAGAACAGTATTATTGTAAATAACAGCTACAGCAGAAGCAGATTTATTGGCAACTTTCGCAACTCTCTCCATTTTTCATTGCCTCGATACTACAAGCACTTGGTGAATCAGGAGATTCTGTTGACTTTTCAATTTTACTAGCAGCTCTATTTCTGAGGTAATAGGTTGTTTTTAAACCTTTCTCCCAACAATCCATATATATATCATTAAGATATTTTAATGAAGTGCCTTTATTGTATAAGTTGAAACTAATAGATTGGTCCATCCATTTTTGTCTAGCTCCATTACATTCAATAAGCTTAAACATGTCCCTGTCAAAGGCAGTTTTATACTTTTCTTTAATGTTTTCAGGTATGTCTCCGTTTAATAGAGATAAATCACCATCAACGCTTTTAACTAAGTCAGCTAACTCAGGACTCCATAAACCTGCGTCTTTCATATCTTTAACGAAATGTTGGTTTGTTATAAAAAAGTTTCCGGATTTATTTTCATAAACAAACAATACAGAGAAGTTTGGCTCGATGCTTTGTTCAACGCCATTGATATATCCAATAGTAGCTGTCGGGGCAATAGCCATAACATTTGAGTTCCTCATACCATGTTCGCCTACATGAACTCTAACTTCTTTCCACTCTTTAAGAGTTTGGCCTTTGCCTGTTAATGGTTTGCCTGTAACTGATTCTTCAGGGACTTCTTGTTTGCCCCTGTAAACCATAAGGTTATTATAAGAATCTATTGGAAAGGTTCCCCCGTGCCAAAGCGATCTTTCGTAAGTTTCGTAAGAACCCCTTTCTTTGGCAAGTATGGAGCTGGCATAAATTGCATGCATAGAGTAAAACTCAAAAAGCTTATCATTAAACTCTATAGCTTCATCACTATCAATATGAATGTTTTTTATATGTAGAATATCATGTATTCCCATCATCCCTAAACCGATTGGTCTATGGCGTAAATTTGATTTGCTCGCCTCAAGGGTTGGGTAGAAATTAATATCTATAACATTATCAAGTATCCTTATAGCTGTGTGGATAGTGGACTTAAGCAAATCGTAGTCAAGCTCTCCTTCGCTTATATGATTAACTAGGTTTACTGATCCAAGGTTGCATACAGCTGTTTCTCCTATTTCAGTTTTAGATCCTTTATCATAAGAGGAGGCTTTCGTGTGAAGAGTGATTTCTGTACAAAGGTTGCTGCTATGGACAACTCCTTCGTGTTGATTGGTGTATCTTATGTTGCAAGGATCCTTAAATGTGTTCCAAGGATGTGATGTCTCAAATAAAACTTTGAGCATTTTCTTCCAAAGCTCTTTGGCTGGCATCTTCCTCCAGTTGTCAATATGACCATTTTCAGCAAGATCGATTAAGGAATTGTATCTGTAATCAAATTCGGTGCCGAAACAGTCATGTAGCTCCGCATCTTTTGGGTCAAAGAAATACCAATCTTGCTCGTTTTGTACCCTACGCATAAATTCGTCTGGTATCCAAGATGCAGTATTCATGTCATGACATCGAAGCCTGTCGTCTCCAGTGTTCCTTCTTAGGTTTAAGAAATCTTCAAAATCTAAATGCCATGGCTCAAGGTATGCGCACCCAGCTCCTGGGCGTTTCCCCCCTTGGTTAACAGCGACAAGAAGATCGTTATATATTTTTAGCCAAGGTACAAGACCGCTAGAAATTCCGTTTGTGCCTTTAATGTGAGAACCTGTCGACCTAAAAGGGGTGACATCTAAACCTAAGCCACCAGCAAATTTAGATTTTCGGGCTTCCTGCCAAGCACCGTCAAAAATACCATCAATAGAATCATCAAAAGTATTTAAATAACAAGAGCTAAGTTGAGAGTGGGTCGTTCCGCTATTAAATAAAGTTGGCGTAGATGGAGTATATAACATTTGGCTAAATATGTTATAAAACTCGATAGCTTTTTCCTCTTTGTTGTCCTCATTGATAGCTAAACCCATAGCAACTCTCATCCAGAAGGATTGAGGGGTCTCCATGATCTTATTGTCAACTCTAATAAAGTACCTGTCGAATAAAATTTGAATACCTAGGTATTTGAATAAATTATCTCTTCTTATTTTTAAAGCTTCGGATAATTTTATTAAATCAAAATCAAGAAGTCTTTTGTCTAGGCGTTCTTCTTTTACTAGTTTTTTAATATTCTGTACAAAGCTTTTTCTGTATTGAAGGTTGAAAAGATCTGAATCAACACCTTCCTTGAAAACCTCTTTGTATAAGCAATTAAGCAGTAATCTTGCAGCGGCAAAAGAATAGTTTGGCTCTTTTTCGATTTTCTCTCTTGCTGATAAAATAAGAGCTTGATCGATCTCTTTCGTTGTGATTTTGTCGAATAACTGAAGTTGGGCATCTAATACTATCTCGCTTGCTGAAACATCTTCTATTTCATCGCAGGCTCTTTGAGCACTAGCATTAATCTTGTCAACTTCAAAGTTTTCTAAACGTCCGTTACGCTTTTTAACTTTTATGTCCATGAACTTATTTTACACAGGGTATTTGGTGATTTCAAAAAAAGAAACAAATATTCTAATTTACTTATGTTAACACAAAAAAATGTGTATGGCAAGAGTAAAAGGAAGAAGTTATTAACAATCTTTATTGTTGACCGCAGAATCAGATCTCCCCCAGTCAAAATCTTCTCGAACATCAAGGTTTACAGACCATGCAGCCTTTAGTATTTTTGAGTCTATGCCGTTTTTTTCAAATGTTTTTATGAGGGCATTGATATCTTTAGGGAAACAAGTACCCCCAAAGCCTTTGTCCCCATCATGACCCGGGACCTGGAAGTGAGAGTCTCCAATTCTCCTATCACCCATAACCCCATTAATAATGGAGTTCCAGTCTAGGCCAAGCTTTTCAATGAGCAAAAATATTTCATTGAAGAAACTAACCTTTGTAGCAAAGAAGCAATTAGCTATATATTTTACAGACTCCGACTCATCACTCTTCATTGTTAAGCATGGAATGTTTGGGAAGGCTAACTTGAAGAGGTTGGAAGCTTTTACTCCAATGATTTTTTTCTTTACATAACCAACAATATGTCTGTCAGCGTTAAGGAAGTCTTCTTTTGCGAACTTAGCAGTCAGAAACTCTGGAGAATGTACGATGTTAATGGATGGGTGGAGTTTCTGGAGGTTGGCTGTAGTACCTATGGGTACCGTGGATTTTATGATAAATACAGCATTAGAGCCTTTTGATTCTATATCGTTAAAACAAGATTCTATAATAGAAAGATTACAGTCTTCACCCATAATGTCTTTCATTGGTGTGGGTACACAAATAAAAACAAAATCTTGGTTTAAAACATCATCAAAAGAATCCTGAGATAAGTCAGGGTTTTTGTCAAAAACTTTTACATCATATTTAGAAAAACCATTAGCAACTGCGGAGCCAACAAAGCCGTTGCCAATTACTCCTATTTTCATTGCGGTCTGTTTGCTTCGATCCAATCCTCGAACTTTACTTGAGGATTCCATTTAAGTAAGGATTTAGCTTTAGTATTGTCCGCTAAAGTTTCCCGTGCTTCACCAGGTCTTTCTGGTATATGAACATGCCCGCCACCTGTCATTCGAACGATATCCATAACTGAGTGGTTTGTGCCAGTACCAAGATTAAAAAGCTCACCTATAATTTCTTTATTTTCGGATTCGCCAGCAAGGAACATAGCCTCGACTATGTCTGTGACGTGGGTGTAGTCTCTTGTTTGTAATCCGTCCCCAACAACAGTCATGTCTTCACCGTTTTCTTTTTGCCTAAAAAACAAGCCAACAACTGGAGCATAATCTCCGGCGATTGGTTGACGCTCGCCGTATACATTAAAGAACCTAAACAGAACAGTTTCCAGACCAAAGAGCTTCGTGTACATTTTGCAAAGCTCTTCGCAGTTAGACTTACTCACAGAATAAGGGTTTAGGCAGTCGTTAGGCATGTCTTCTTTTAAGGGTATTGGATTTTTTAGTCCATAACAAGAAGAAGTTCCTGCAAACATTACTCGCTTGCATTTATTTAATCGAGCTGCCTGAAGAACATTGCAGGTACCTAAAGAATTGTTTTTAACGGCATCCGCAGGATCTTGAACGCAAATTTGTATTCTTGAGCGAGCAGCTAAATGAAATACCAAATCAACACCTTTAAATAGTGGTTCTAGTTTTTCGAAATCGCATATATCAACTTTATGGTTTTCGGTATCATCTCTCCATATAAAATCTTTATTGGCTGTAGATGATTCGTCGTCAACAACTACGACATCATGGCCGGCTTTAATTAATCTTTCAACAAGGTGACCGCCGATAAATCCAGCCCCACCAGTAACTAGGCACTTTTTCTTTGTCATGTATATAAATACACAACTTATAGTTTAGGGGTTTTATTTTTTATATACCAAGAGTAAGTTTTTTCTATTCCGTCTTTTATTGGGGTGGTCGGTGTAAATCCCGTATCTAGTATACGAGTGTTGTCCATTTTTTTTCTAAAAGTTCCGTCAGGTTTTGATGTGTCAAACCTAATCTCTCCAGAAAATTCAACGCAGCTCCTTATTAACCGAGTTAATTCTAATATGGAAACTTCATCTTCAGAGCCACAATTTAAATGAGATATGTTTTTGTCGTAAATATCGAGAGCGTTAACATTCTGGAGGCAATGTATGACTCCCCTGGCTAAGTCGTCGACATATAAAAATTCCCTCAAAGGCTTACCGCTGCCCCATACCTCAACAAATGAGGCTCCTTTTTGTTTAGCTGTATGTATTTTATTAATTAAAGCCGGAAGAACGTGAGAAGTCTCTAAATCAAAATTATCTCCAGGGCCGTACAAGTTGCAAGGCATAATAGAATAAAAATTAGAACCATGTTGACGATAAAAACTTTCGCACATTTTAATTGCAGATATTTTAGCAACTGCATAAGGTTCATTTGTATATTCAAGAGGGCCTGTAAGTAGATACTCTTCCTTGATTGGTATTCTAGAATCTCGTGGATATATACAAGAAGAACCAAGGTTGATAAGCTTCGACACATCATGATCGTAACAAGCTTTAATTACATTGCAAGCTATCTGAGTGTTTTCATAAATAAAGTCAGCACGATATGTATTGTTCGCCATAATCCCGCCAACTTTAGCAGCACAAAGAATTACATAATCAAATTTTTCTTTAGCAAAAAGATTGTCTACAGTTCTGCAGTCAAGTAGATTAGCCTGCTTGCGAGTTTTAGTAACGATATTATCTAAGCCTATAGACTTTAGTTTGCGAACAACCGCAGACCCCACCATACCCCGGTGGCCAGCTACAAAAACTTTAGGAGAGTTCATTTTGTAAGAAGCTTGTAATCATTTTCGTACATTTTTTTAACAAGCCCCAGGAAATCGGTTTTTTTAACCCATCCCATTTCTTTTTCAGCGAGAGAACAGTCTCCACAAAGCTTATGAACCTCTGCTGGTCTATAGAATTTAGGATTGACTTGGAAAATTAATTTTTTCCCTTTT
>MDTD01154569.1_pt1 | contig 12588 bp, 11 predicted proteins | sample 811221 | NCBI WGS metagenome assembly MDTD01 (sample SAMN05326646, study PRJNA326480) | marine metagenome | isolation source: seawater | place: Pacific Ocean: South West | collected 2011 | reverse complement strand
GAACCCCATAAGACCCAGATTCCTTACTTCATTGTGGATGCGGTGGTGGAAGTCCCCTACGGCGCGTATCCCGGCACCATGCCCAACGAATACTTCAGTGACGAGGCCCATCTCAAGGAATGGATGACCAAGGAAAAAGATCCCGAAGCCTTCGAAGCCTTCCTGAAGGAAATCATTTTCGACTGCGAGGATTTCAATGCTTACATCGACCGCAACGGCGGCCTTGAAAAGATGCGCCGGCTTCGGCGGACTGAATTTCTGACAAACGGGGAGGGCGAGTAATGACGGACTACAACCAGATGGAAATGATGATCGTTATCGCCGCCCGTGAGCTGGAAAACGGCGCCACAGTCGGCGTGGGCACCGGCGCACCCTGTGCCGCAGCCATGCTGGCCCAAAAGACCGCCTCCCCGGATCTTGTCATCATGTTCGAGGCCGGCGGCATCAGCCCGGAACTTCCGGAAATGCCCATTTCCGTGGGGGACTCCAGAACCTTTTACAAAGCCTCCCAGGCCGGCTCCATGGGCACTATCATGTCCTCCTGTGCCAGGGGATTTGTGGATTACACCTTTCTTGGCGGTGCCCAGATTGACATGTACGGTAACCTGAACTCCACCGTCATCGGCGATTGGGAATCCCCGAAAGTCCGTCTTCCCGGTTCAGGCGGCGCCAATGACTTCGCCTCCTTCTGCTGGAAGATGATGGTCATGACCCCCCAGGACAAACGCCGCTTTGTGGAGAAGGTGGACTTCCTCACCACTCCGGGCTGGCTTGAGGGCGGAGAATCCCGGAAAGAATCCGGTCTTCCGGAAAATGCAGGCCCTTACAAGATCATCACCAACATGGCGGTGATGGACTTTGAACCCGAATCCAAACGGATGCGGGTGATCTCCTTAAATCCGGGCTACACCTTTGAGGATGTTCAGGAGAACTGCGGCTTTGAACTGCTGCGGCTGGAAGATCTCCCCTTAACCCCCGCCCCCACCGAAGAGGAGCTTTACATCCTCCGGAACCAGGTGGATCCCGGCCGGGTGGTTATCGGCCGCTAAGCCGCCTAAAATTCTAAACCTCCAAAATCTGCTGTCGGGTCAGGCGTTACCCGGGGACCGGTGGGGCGAACAGCACCGGTTTCCAACCGCCTGGCCCGACGGCGGATTTTTCCCTATTCGTCGGGATCATCAAGTGCCCCGCGGATGCCCTGGGCAAGTCCCGCCAATTGCACCGGCTTTTTCAGCAGATGCTTTATCCCCATAATAGCCGCATTTTCGTCGGTTATCTTTTCACTGAACCCCGAACAGAGCAGAACCGGAATTCCCTTGCGCACCTTTCGGATTTCCGCCACCAGCATTTCACCGGACAGCCCCGGCATAGTCAGGTCTGTAACGATCAGGTCAAATTGGTCCGGTGCCTTGCGGAAGCCCTCAAGCGCCGCACTGCTGTCCGAAAAGGGTACAACTTCGTACCCCAGATCCCGGGCGGCAAACGTCATCAGATTCAAGACAGCCGGATCATCATCCACCACCAGCAGGCGCTCGCTGCCCCCCGGCAAAGCGGATACCGGCAGATCTTCTTGCACCGGCTCAGGGTCTTCCATCACCGGCAGGTAGACCGATATTTCAGTTCCCCGGCCCGGCTCGCTGGTCACTGAAACTTTTCCGCGCATCTGGGTGACAATCCCGTGCACCATGGATAGCCCCAATCCGGTTCCCTTCCCCTTCTCTTTGGTGGTAAAAAAGGGATCAAAGATGCGGCCAAGGTTCTCAGGGGGGATGCCCACCCCTGTGTCTGCCACGGTCAGGCAGGCATAGGCGCCCGGCTGGATTTTTTCCATGCGGACATCTTCGGTGTCGAGCCGGACCTGCTCTAAGGTCACCACGATCTGCCCGCCGGTATCGCTTCCGGATTCCGTTACGGCAGCACAGGCGTTGGAAATCAGGTTCATGATGATCTGGTGGATCTGGGTGGCATCGGCATCGATGATGCCAACGCTGTTCGGGATCCGCTTTTTGAGGGCCACAGCCGGCGGGATGGACGATTTGAAAAGTGTCAGCACCTCTTTTACTATCGGCTGGATCTTCATGGGAATTTTTGTGCCCTCCTCCTGTCTGGAAAAGGCCAGAATCTGGGTTACCAATTCCTTTGCCCGTGTGGCCGCCTTATTGATTTCATTCAGATGAAAACGGATGGGACTGTCTTCGGGCACCTCCATCAGGGCCATTTCAGAGTACCCCAGTATGGGAAAAAGCAAATTATTGAAATCATGTGCAATCCCCCCTGAAAGGGTGCCCATGGCTTCCATCTTCTGTGACTGGCGAAGTCTTTCCTGAAGCCTGTACTTCTGGGTCTCAGCCTCTACCCGGCTGTCCATTTCCCTTTCAAGGGCGGTCTGGGAGGCGAGTAACTCCTCGGACCTATTGCGCAGCCTATGGTTGGTGACTTCAAGTTCCCTGTTGTATTCCCGGTATTGCAGCCGGATCAAGTGAAGCAGGGGCAGTGACAAAACCAAAAGTGCCGCCACCATCAGGGTCGCATATATGAAATTTCTGAAATCCAGCCATTTTACATACGCAACACTATAATCGGCGCAGGCAAGATAGGTATTACCGCCGGGGCTTTTCTCGGGTATGGCTACGGACCTAAAATCGCCCCACTGGTCTTTGTAAGATGCATATCGGGTCTCCCCGGTTTCCATGGCCCTGTAAAAGGCTTCAGGCGCATCTTCATAGGGGTGGAAATACCAGTTTTTCTTTATCTTTTCATCTTCTTGGGTGACCGTGGGGGCGCTGAAATAAAATTTCCCGTCACGCATCACCAGGGTATAGGCATATACCAGATCCGTTCCCCGGACAAAGGAGAGGATCTTTTTCTGATTGGCCAGGGATTCTTTTTCGGATATTGCATTCTCATCCGTTGCCCTGTCGTGAAAATCGGGAGAAAGAAGGAACTTCAGTGTTTTTGCGTGGCTGCTCAGCCGCTGATCCAGGTGTTTTCCGGTGGCGGCCTTTTGCCGCATATCCAGAAAAATACCAACGGCGATAATGCCTGCCAGATATATGGCGGCAGCAACGAGGACCTTCCGTGAAAGCATGCCTGACAAACTGGGTCTGATACCGTTTATGACGCACATGATGCCTTCTCCTACAGGGTTATGCAAAGAGAAGGCATCATACGCCCGGACAATTCATTTGTAAAGTGAGGGCCGAGGTATCAGAGCAACCCCTCCACCCGTTTGACGGCACAAAAATCCCCGCACATGGTGCAGACGCCGTCCTTTGACGGCTGGGAGCTTTCCTTGTACCGCCTGGCCTTTTCAGGATCTATGGACGCGGCGAATTGCCCCTCCCAGTCCAGGGCCTTTCTGGCACGGCTCATGGTCAGGTCCTTATCCATGGCACCGGGAATACCCTTTGCCAGATCCCCGGCATGGGCCGCGATTTTTGAGGCCATGATGCCTTCTTTCACATCCTCCACTGAGGGCAGGCGCAGGTGTTCTGCCGGGGTGACGTAGCAGAGGAAATCCGCCCCGTGCATGGCTGCCAGGGCACCGCCGATGGCGGAGGTGATATGGTCATAGCCCGGGGCGATGTCTGTGACCAGAGGGCCTAAAACATAGAAGGGGGCGTTATGGCAGAGCTTCTTCTGGATTTTCATGTTCATCTCCACCTCGTGGAGGGGGACATGGCCCGGTCCTTCGATCATCACCTGAACGTTCCGCTCCCAGGCCCGTTTGGTGAGCTCTCCCAGGGTGATCAGTTCCTGGATCTGGGGGGCGTCGGTGCTGTCTTCAATGGCGCCGGGGCGCAGGCCGTCTCCCAGGCTGATGGTGATGTCGTGCTGCTCGCAGATATCCAGCAGGCGGTCGTAGTGTTCGTAAAAGGGATTTTCCGTTCCGGTTTTTACCATCCATTCATAGAGGATGGAGCCCCCCCGGCTGACAATGCCGCAGAGCCTGGGATTTTTCCGGATGGTTTCTGCCGCCTTGAGATTGAGGCCGGCATGGATGGTGACAAAATCAATACCGTTTTCCCCGTGGATCTCAACGGTTTTGAACCAGTCATCGATGGTCAGGTCACAGGTGTCTTTGCCGGTGCGGGTCAGGGTATCGTAGATGGGCACGCTGCCGATCATCACCGGGATTTCCTCCACCAGGCGCTTCCTGAACGCTTCGGTATCCCCGGACACGCTCAGGTCCATGATGGCGTCCGCCTTGTGTTCAATGGCGAGTTTTGCCTTGTTCATTTCGGAATCAAAAGAGCAAACGTCCTTGGACACACCGAGGTTGACGTTGATCTTGGTTTTCAGTCCCCGGCCGACACCGGCCGCCCTGATGGAAAAGTGGTTCTTATTCGCCGGGATGGCGATGGACCCGTCAGCCAGGCCGGCCATGAGGTCTTCCTTGGAAATCGTCTCATCCGCCAGGACCTGTTCCATCTGGGGGGTCAATATGCCCTTGCGGGCCGCATCCATCTGTGTGGTGTATGGTTTTGTCACGATACCTCTCCTGCTATACGTTTGCTATACGTTTAATTTCCTGAATTCGTTCCTTGATATCCTCAGCCCCGATGATCTCCGTCACCAGGCAGATGGTGGAAGCCCCGCGGGCCGCAACCGCTTTGATGTTGTGCCGCTTGATGCCGCCGATGGCCACAAAGGGGATGGTGTGGTTGGCCACCACATGCGAAAGGTAGTCAAGCCCCACGGCGTCGCAGACATCCTCCTTGGTTTGGGTGGTGAATATGGGCCCCACCCCGATGTAATCCGCCCCGTCTGCCACAGCCCGGGCTGCCTGTTCCGGCGAATGGGTGGAGCATCCCACCATCAGATCCGGGGCCAGGCGCTTCACCTCCGTCACCGGCAGGTCTTCCTGGCCCACATGGACACCGTCCGCATCCACCAGTAGGGCGATGTCCAAAAAATCGTTCACGATAAAGGGAACGCCGGCATCAGCGGTGATTTTCCGGATTTCCCGGCATTCGGCCAGCATATCCTTGCGGTCCTTTTTATGGGCCTTTTCCCGGTACTGGAGCACATCAATGCCCCCGTCCACCAGAAGCTGCGCCGTTTCCACATTGGAGCGGCCAAGGGAAAACGCCTCCCCGAGAATCCCGTAAATGCCACTGGGCAATTGTCTTTTGTTCATCTCATACCTCATTTAATTTTTTCGGCCAGATCCAGAACGATCCCCGCCATCATGGCCGCAATCATTCCCACCTTCGGGGGAAATAACGCTCCGTCTTCTATATCTGTGGTAAAATCCCCGACAATATGGCAATCGGCAATCCGTCGGATGCTGACGCCGGACATATCCCGGCCGGCAATGCCCGATGCACAGACCAAGGGAATACCGGCGGCGGAAATCTCCTCCACCAGGATTTTTTTTGCAGCCGCATTGTCAAAGCCTTCCACCACAAGGCGGCAATCCCCGAAGATGTCCAGGCTATCCCCGGCCGCCAGGCGGTGGTGAACCACCTCGATCTGCATTTCCGGTGCGATCTGTTTTAAGTTGTCCTTGAGACATTTCACCTTTGGCCGGCCCACCTGGGAGACGCCGTAAAACTGCCGGTTCAGGTTGGAGGATTCCACCCGGTCAAAGTCCGCCACCCGGATATGCGGCACCCCGGCCTGGGCCAGGTACCGCGCCACATTCGAACCGATGCCCCCGGCCCCTGCAATACCAATCGTGCCGATTGTTTTCATCAGAACAGCTCCCAGTCCTTGAACACGGGCTGATAACCGCTGTCCCGGATCATCTGTGTGACCTCGGCCACACTCCGGGTATCCGTGATTTCAAACTGTACCGTGGTGTCCGGATTGGTTCCGCCGGGGGCAATGCGGTCCGGATTCCGGACCGTATATCCTCCCACATCGGTTTTGGAACCGGCGGAGTAGCGGGTGACACCGAGATGAATGATATGGTCCCGAAACTGAGCGGACTCCCGTGTGGACACGGTAATCCCCAGTCGGGGCATGAACAGCCGCCATGCCAGCATGGTCTGGACAAACCCGGTATCGGACAACAGGTGCCGCGGGGCAATTGCCCCTTGGGCCTGCCGCATCCGCGGCAGGGACAGGGAAACCTCCACATCCGGAAATTCCCGCTCCAGAAACCTTGCATGAAGACCTGCCATAAAGGCTTCGGCCCTGGGCTCCCCGAGGCCGAAAAGGGTGCCGATATTCAGCGCCCGGAAACCGGCCCTGGCCCCCCGTTCCGGGGTGAGCAGCCGAAAGGCGTAATCCGATTTGGGCCCCCTGGGGTGCACCTCCTTGTAGAGGGCCTGGTCATAGGCTTCCTGGTAAACAGTGAGGGAATCTGCACCGGCCGCCCGCAACCTGCGGTAATCCTCCTCTTCCATAGGAAACATTTCCAGGGCCACGGAAGAAAAATGGCGGGTGAGGATTTTCACCGCATCCTCCAGATAGGTGATCGGGGTTTTTGCGGGCGCCTCACCGGTGAGCACCAAAATATGGCGTATCCCCAAGGCTGCGATGGCCTTGCCTTCCGCATCGATTTCTTCCAATGTCAGCTTCGTGCGGGGAAAATCCGTTTTTGCATTGAACCCGCAGTAGGTGCAGTGGTTGGCGCAATAATCCGAAATATAAATGGGGGCATACAGCCCGATGGTCCGGCCGAAGTACTGCAGGGTCAATTGCCGCCCCATCCGGGCCATGGGTTCCAGGTACCCTTCCGCCGCAGGCGACAGCAGGTTGAGCAGGTCATAGACATCCAGGCGGTTGATATCACCGGCCTTGGACAGGCTCGTTTCCACATCCCCGGCAGTCACGCTTTTAAAGTATCCCGGAAAGTCGAATTCCCGGTACTGGTTTGCCAGCTCTAAAAAAGACATCATGCCTCCCTCAGGAACCCGGTCAGGGGAGATGAGGCCTCGGCCGCAGCTTTCTGCCCGGCCATACCGGCCCTGTAAGCCATGCGGCCCGCCTCAACGGCCATGGCAAATGCCCTGCCGGCCATGGCCGGGTCTTTGGCTGTGGCAATGGCTGTATTCACCAGGACGGCATCCGCCCCCATTTCCATGGCCTCGGCAGCCTGGGAAGGCCTTCCGATTCCGGCATCCACGATCACGGGAATCCGGCTGAAATCTATTATCCGCTGAATCATCTCCCGCATCTCAAGCCCCCGGTTCGAGCCGATGGGAGAGCCCAGGGGCATCACAGCGGCAGCCCCGGCATCGTGAAACTGCCGGGCCACGGTGATATCCGGCATCATATAGGGCAGGACAACAAACCCTTCTTTAGCTAAAATTTCCGTTGCCCTGAGGGTTTCATTATTATCCGGCAGCAGAAACTGCATATCCGTGATCACCTCGATTTTGATGAACTCGCCGCAGCCTGCTTCCCTGGCGATCCTGGCGATCCGCACGGCTTCCTCGGCCGTTCTGGCACCGGATGTATTGGGCAGCAGGGTAACGGTATCCGGAATCTGGGCCAGAATATTGTCCTGGGCCGGTGCATCCGGGTCCACCCGGCGCAGGGCCACGGTGATCATCTCCGATCCGCTGGCCTCAAGCATGGGGGCGATCAGCGCTTTTGATGCAAACTTTCCGGTACCTGTGAGCAGCCGGCTGGTAAACGCCTTGTGCCCCAGCACCAATTTGTCTTCTTTGACTTTTTCCTTAAGATTATCCATAGATCATCCGCCTCCCACGAAATTGAGCAGTTCGATGGTGTCCCCTTCACGGACAGGGGTGTTGGCCCAGTCATCCTGTTTGATGACCTGGCGGTTGTGTTCGATGACCAGGGATGAAGAATCCAGGCCCCTGGCGTCCACCAGGGCCGCAAGATCGGCGCAGTCCGTGACAAAGGCGGCACCGTTGAGCGTAATGTTCATAACACCTCCGGCAAGTTACGGTTAACTACCATGTTTTATCACCGGGAATGCTTTTACGGAAAAATACGTGGAGGAGAGGTCAACTAAAGGCTTGATCAAAATTTTTTTTTCACAAGCTTTCACACTTTCCCTACGCCGGTACTAACCGCATCAGGTTCCAAGGGTTGAAGATATCACTTCTCTCAGCTGGACAGCACCCCCAGTGGATAACTTTGGACATTAACCTATCTTCAAAACCAAGTCAAACTGAAATATCAGATATTAGAATATAAAAATCCCCGTGCAAAACAGGGGGTTCTACACGGGGATGCTTCGGGGGGGAGAAAGGGTTGTTATACGTGGCCGCCGAGGAAGCCCGGGGCTTCGTTTCGGGAGTGTGCCCGGGATACGCTTGGGCTGCCTTCTTCGTTGCTGTAGGCAACGCTCTGGATTTCTTTCTGGCGTTTCACATCGGCTTCGCCGACAAGATTTCTGCATTCACCTTCACAAACACCTGTAATATCTCTTGAGGGAATATGGGCCATTTCTACACCTCTTTTTATTTTTTATTGTGCCCTTTGCTGTCTCAACACAGCATTCGGCTGTAATGGAACAATGATAACCACCCAATATAGTTCGTCAAGGCTAATATTTGCCAATCAGATGAATTCGGGCATGTCCGACAGAGAGTAGACCCGGATGGGCTCTAACTTGCCCTTTACCCTTGTTTCCGGCAGGGGAGAAAAGTCAAACCGGTCTTTGAGCCGCTGTTGAATCGCCTGGCTGACCAGGATGTCTGTTTTAAAATCCTTGGTCAGCCCCTGGATCCGCGAGGCCATGTTCACCGTGTCTCCGATCAGGGAATAGGTGGACCTGTAGGCACTGCCGATGTTCGCAGCCAGGACCGGCCCTGTGTGGATGCCCACCCCGTGGGCAATGGGCGGCAGATCCCGGTCCCGGAACCGTTTGTTGAGCATATCCAGCCGCCCCCGCATCTTGAGCGCCGTTTCCACGGCAGCGGCCTCATGGCCTTCCCGGGCCACCGGCGCCCCGAACACCGCTTCCACCTCATCCCCGATAAACTGGAGGATCAGGCCGCCGTTCCGGTCTATTTCCCGGGAAATTTCATTGAAATAGGAGTTGAGCATATAGATCAGCTCCTTGGCGGGTGTCACTGCCACCAGGGGAGTAAAGTTCCGAAGATCGGCAAAGAGGATGGTTGCCTCCATACGTTGCCCGTCCAAGGGGATACGGCCCGTCAGAATCTCATCCCTGATCCTGCGGTCCACATATTTGCCAAAGGTATCTTTAATCAGCTCCCGCTCCATCAATCCCCGGTTCATGGCATTGAGCATCTCTCCGGCAAAACCGATTTCATCGTTGGTATAAACGCTTGCTTTCTGCGAAAAATCCCCGCGTTTGACATGGCCCATGACCCGGATGATCTCTTCCACGGGCCGCTTCAGATGATGAAGCACCAGGATCGACAGCACCACGGCCACCACCATGAAAAGGGCGCTTTCCCTGGCGATGGTTTCCTCCATCTGCCGGATCAAAAGCGTAAGGCTGATTTCATCCATCATCTGCAAGTGCCGAAACCTCTGGATGGTCAGGTGGATAAATGCCAGGGGTACCAGGGAAACGGCAAAAATCAGGGCCGTGAAACGAATCCTGAGACTGGTGGACTTCACCCCCCGTACCGTGGACAGGTCTCCTTTTGGGAAAAAGAGAGGGACCCGGGTGTGCTGGGAGACATGCTCCACCCAGAAGAAGGCCAGGGTCACGGTGATCAGTCCGCTGCCAATCCCGATGGTCAGCCCCCCAGGGGATCCGGCAGCCCAGAATAAAAAAGACCCAAGACTCCAGGCCACGGCATCCATCACCACGATAAAATAGGGCTCGTTCAGTATCCGCCGCCGTGCTTTTGCTATCACACGGTCATCTTGCTTTCGCCCGTCACCCATTGCTTTTAAAACATTGCGGATGGGCCGCTCGTACAGAATGATCAGGGTGGACATGACCACGGCGCAGGCCAGGCCGTAAAACACATCCAGATACCAGAATGCCTCAAGAAGCCGGTCGGGAATATTTCCGGCCCGGTGATCAAAAAAGACGTTGGTCATCCAGTCCCCGATGAGCAGGGCTACGGCATTGCCGATAATGACTTCATTGGCCACGTAAAACCGGTAGTACTTATTTTTGATCAATCTTTCCTGACTCATTTTCCCCGTCTTTAAACTTCCTTGCCGGTATTGCCTGACAGCCGGAACAAGCGCAGTCAAACTATTGATCAACGCCAAAGCTTTGTAAAGGGTTTTATTTATTGACGTGACGTAAGAACCAGTGTAATTTACCGAACGACAATTTGTTACGAAAGTCCGGCAAACGGAACACGGTGAAACTCCGTGACGGTCCCGCCGCTGTAATCGGAAATATCCGGCCTGCCTTGCCACTGGGAATCCCGGGAAGGCGCAGAGATCCGGATCTAACGCCGTAAGTCAGAAGACGAGCCTGCAGACTTTCCTAAATAGATGTAAAACTTGATGGTAAAGGGTTTTGCGGAACAAAACGGTTCTGCAGGACCTTTTTTAGTTTTGCAGGCCGGTTGCTAATGTAGCGAGGATACTACAATGACCGAACAAAGATTGACTCAAATTGAAAATGCCCGTGCGGGCAAACTCACCAGAGAAATGGCCTTTGTGGCCGAAGCCGAAGGCCTGACCACCGACTATATCATGGACAAGGTGGCCAAAGGGGAAATCGTCATTCCCTGCAACACCAACCGCCCGGATCAGAAAATCGCAGGTATCGGTACGGGCCTGCGTACCAAGGTAAACGCCTCCATCGGCACCTCTTCCGACATCTGCGATGTGGAACTGGAAGTGGCCAAGGCCAAAGCCGCGGAGGAAGAGGGTGTGGACACCCTGATGGAATTGTCTGCGGCCGGCGATATGGACAATATCCGGCGGACCGTTCTGGCCAATACCCAGCTGCCCGTGGGCAATGTCCCCCTGTACCAGGCCTTCAAGGAAACCATCAAAAAGTATAAAAACCCGGCAAAACTTGACCCGGAATACCTCTTCGACCTTATTGAGCAGCAACTGGACGACGGTCTTTCTTTCATGGCCATCCACTGCGGTATCAACCTCTACACCATCGAACGCCTGAGAAAACAAGGCTTCCGCTACGGCGGCCTGGCCTCCAAAGGCGGAACATACATGGTGGCCTGGATGGATATCAATAAAAAAGAAAACCCCCTGTACGAACAATTTGACAGGGTTTGCGCCCTCATGAAAAAATACGATGCGGTACTCTCCCTTGGCAACGGCATCCGTGCCGGCGCCATCCACGACAGCCACGACCGGGCGCAGATGGCGGAGATGATCATCAACTGCGAATTGGCGGAGATCGGCCGCGACCTGGGGTGCCAGATGATGGTGGAAGGCCCGGGCCATGTGCCCCTGGACGAGATCGAAGGCAACATCATGCTGGAAAAACGGATGTCCGGTAATGCCCCCTACTATGTGCTGGGCCCCATCCCCTGCGACACCGGCGCCGGTTACGACCACATCACCGCAGCCATCGGTGCGGCATCCTCCGCCCGTTACGGGGCTGACCTGATCTGCTACATCACCCCGGCCGAACATCTGGCCCTGCCCTCCGTGGACGATGTCAGGGAAGGGGTCAGAGCCACCCGCCTGGCGGCCCGTATCGGGGATATCTCCAAATACCCGGACCGCAGGGAGAACGAAAAGCAGGCGGCCCTGGCCAGAAGGGACATGCGCTGGGATGACCTTGAACGCTACCTGCTCTTTCCGGACGTGGCCAGGGCCGTCCGTGCGGAACGGGCACCTGAACAAAAAGAGACCTGCACCATGTGCGGGGATTTCTGTGCCATGAAAAAGGGCATGGAAGTGTTTGAAAAAGACATTACACACAAGAGGTAACTTATGTCACTGCTCCAACATACCATCGGATCCATCAGCGACACCCTGGACCAGGAGGCGCTTGCCGCCGCCAAGGACCGGCTGCTCAACCAGGCCAAACCGGCCGGAAGCCTCGGGGTTATGGAAGAGATCGGCGCACGTCTGGCCGCCATCAAGGGAACCATTGACGTCCGCCTGAAAAACAAACGGATCATCACCTGCGCCGGAGACCACGGCGTGGCCGAAGAGGGTGTCAGCGCCTTTCCGGCGGAGGTGACGCCCCAGATGGTGATGAACTTTGCCGGCGGCGGGGCCTCTGTGAATGTGATCGGGAACCATGCCGGCGCCATTGTCAAAGCGGCCGATATCGGGGTGAATTTCGATTTTGATCCCGATCTGCCCATCTTCCACAAAAAAGTCCGCAAAGGCACGGCCAACTTCACCCGGGAACCGGCCATGACCCGTGACGAAGCCATCCGGTCCATTGAAGCCGGCATCGAAATCGTCAACGCGCTTCACGCTGAGGAACCGGTGGATCTGCTGGGCACAGGGGACATGGGCATTGCCAACACCACACCTTCGTCTGCCATCATCGCGGCCTTTTCAGGAATCCCGGTGGAAAGCCTCACCGGCCGCGGCACCGGCATTGACGATACGGGCCTGGCCAACAAGATTGCCGTCATCCAAAAGGGACTGGATCTTCATAAACCGGACCCAAAGGATCCCATCGACGTGCTGTCCAAAGTAGGGGGCCTTGAGATCGGCGGGCTTGCCGGACTGGTGCTCGGTGCCGCCGCCAAAGGGATTCCGGTAATCTGCGACGGCCTCATCTCAACG
>MDTD01086391.1_pt1 | contig 12589 bp, 8 predicted proteins | sample 811221 | NCBI WGS metagenome assembly MDTD01 (sample SAMN05326646, study PRJNA326480) | marine metagenome | isolation source: seawater | place: Pacific Ocean: South West | collected 2011 | reverse complement strand
CACAACCCAGCCCTGCACGGAGGTATCCATGTCCACAGGCAGCAAGGTCGTCCTGCTCCTCTCGTTCGTCTTCATCGGAGTTCTCGTCTGGTACTACGGGCCCTCGTCGGCCTCCACCGACCAGATCGCCCAGGACCCCGTGCTCCAGCAGCCGACCCCGGCGACCACCATCGCCACGCGGCCGGACCCGGCCCCGCCGGTCCGTCCGATCGCAAACCCGGCCTCGGGTTCGCAATCCGCCCCCCGCCCGCTGTCACCCGTCGGACCGATGCCCGATCGCACCGCTTCGCTCTCGAACTCGCCCTCCTACCTGGTGATGGGGCAGGCCATGCCCGCTCCGGTTTCACCGTCCACGGCACGGCTTCGCAGCCCGGCACCGGTGTTGCCCGCTCCCGAGCCGACCACGCCCACGACGACCATCTCCAGAACCATCGAGGCGGTGTCGTCTCCGCCGGCCAGGACCTACGTGGTCACCGCGGGGGATACCTTGAGCGGCATCTCCGTGACGTACTACGGCACCGAGGTCGAGTGGAACAGAATCGCCGAGGCGAATCCACAGATCGATCCGGACCGGCTCCGGGTCGGAACCCGGCTGCAGATCCCCGCCTACACACCCCGACCATCACGAACCGCCCGATCGGCCGCTTCCGCCTCGTCGTCGAGGTCCGTCGTTCCTGGCGGCCGCTCGCATCGTGTGGAGGACGGCGAATCGCTGTCCAGCATCGCCGATCGGTACTACGGTCGCGAGACCCAGTGGACCAGGATCTTCGAGGCCAATCGAGACGTGCTCCAGGGCAATCCGGACCGGCTCCGCATCGGCATGGTGCTGGCGATTCCGTCCCAGTAGATCGACCTCAGCCGCACGCCATCCGGACGTTCGAACGCATGCGATCCAGGGACAGGCTCCCGATCACGATCGATGAGATGGCATCGCGGACGGGTGATTCCCGTATCAGGAAGTCCAGAGCCGCGCGGGGTTCGAGGTGGCCGCTGCCCAGGCCCTTCTTGACCAGGACTCCGACTCCCCGGTCCGCCGCGGCCCGGATCACGTCCTCCATCGTGCGGTCGTCCGCGTGGTACTCGACCATGATCGCATCGGACCACTCGATCGCCCGGTGCATCCCCTCCGTGGTCTTGCCGGAGAATCCGATGGCCTTCGCGTAGCCGAGGTCCCTGAATCTCCGCATGCTGCGGTCGACCGCATCGGTATCGTGGAGGGCCATGTCCCGCCCGTCCGAATGGACCAGCAGCAGGTCGACCGCATCGCATTGAAGTCGTTCCAGACTTCTGCGCACCGACTGCTCCATGCCGTCGGGACTGAAGTCGTACGACGACCGGCCGTCGTTCCAGCGTTCTCCCACCTTCGTCGAGAGCGTGAACTCGTCGCGCCGGTCGGCGATGAAGCGACCGATGCGTTCCTCGCTTGATCCGTAGGCGGGGGCCGTGTCGACGAGTCCGACGCCAAGATCCAGCAGTCCCCGGAGCAGCTCCTCCGTGGCGCGGTCGTCGGGGAGTTCGTAGCCCTGGGGATACTTGATCCCCTGGTTGCGGCCGATCTTGAAGGCGCCGTACCCGATGGGGGTTACGTCGAGGCCGGACTGGCCGAGTGCACGTCGGTCCATGCCACATCCCTTTCCCATGGAGGAAGGGCCACCGTCGGGCGAGGCCAGTCCTGCAGGAGCTCGTCGTCGAAATCGAACCCGGCGGGTTCCGTCATTCGTTCCATGACCCGATCCGAGAGCATCGGCACGAGGGCCAACTTGGTCGGCCAGAGAGTCAGGGTGTTCCCCTCGGCGATGCTGACCGGGCCATCGGGGCGGCGGGCGGCATTGGACGCCTCGGCCCGGTCGGCACGGTAGGTGCTGAAGTCGGTGGCGGAGAGGTCCAGATCGGGCATTGCCTGCTTCAGGTCCCTTCGGGCCCGTGCAATGGTCTCCTCGCCACTCATGTCGACGCAATCCTCGGCCAACTGTCCTCCGATCTGCCAGACGATCCGATCGGCGCAGTCCAGAGTCGAGGTGATGGTCAGCCAGGGGGCCGTGCCTCGGATGCAATGCCCGTTGAGACGGGGCAGTCCGCCTCGGGCCATCACCATATGCAGCGGGCGAAGCTGCATGGCGTGTTCCGAGAGTCCGCAGTCGCGACGCAGTTGGGCGTTGCCGCCCCCGGCGGCGAATATCACCCGGCGGGGAGCGAGATCCAGAGGAGCACTCGTTTCCGGATTCAGCAGTCGGACGGTGGTCACGTCTCCCGGGGCGTCGTGGAGAAACTCCAGGCCACTGCGGGTGTCGATCTGAAGGCACCGGGGACGATGCTGGTCGGCCAGCATGGCCAGCACACTGTGGGGTTCGAGGACCTGCTCGTCGATGCGCGACACCGGCCCCCCCCAGTTTCGAAGGGGGGTCGGACGTTCGGATTGCGGCATCGGCCGGGGCCGGACCCGCAGCCCGAAGCGGGCACCGAGCAGGCCGATCCGCGAGCGGAATCCGGGCAATGACCACAGGCAGCAGTACTCGCCCCGCATGGTGCTGCTCGAGAGATCCGGCGTCGATTCGCCGGCCAGGCAGCGCCGCCATCGCATCGGCATGTCCCGGATCATGCGCGACGCCCGGGAGGGGCGCCCCTTGAGGGCGTACTTCAGCCCGCCGTGAATGATGCCCTGGGACCAGATGGTCTGGCCCTCGCCCAGATTTCCCGCTTCCAGGAGGATCGCCCGATGCCCACTGCGGTGCAGGGCATCCAGCAGCCAGAGGCCGGTGATGCCACCGCCGAAGATTAGGGCGTCCAGTTGAAGGGGCTGCTCCATGGGATGACCATCCTCCGTCCCTGTCCCCGGAACGTCAAGGTGCTATCCTCGGCCACTCGGCATCTCCGGACGCGGAATGTCCCGTGGAGATGCGAAACGTACCTCAAGAAGGTCCACTGAAAAGGGCGTCTGCGATGATCGACTGGTCCATTCCCTCGGGCGACGGTACAGGGCGGATTCTCGGCACCTCGCATCTGCCTTCCGGAGAGCCGACGGGGCGTGTGCTGCTGGGGCACGGATTCAAGGGGTACAAGGACTACGGGTTTCTTCCGTGGCTTTCCCGGCGGCTGTGCGAGGCGGGGCATGTCGTACACCGGTTCAACTTCGGCGGCAGCGGGATGGATCATGGGCACGGTCCCTTCGATCCGGCGGCCTTCCAAGCCGACACGTGGAACCGGCAGGTCGAGGATGCGGTCGAACTGCTGAGGGCGGTGGGGGCCGACGAGTTGCCCGGAGGACCCGGCCCCGTGCTTCTGGTCGGCCATTCAAGGGGTGGGGTCACCAGCCTTCTTGCTGCCGGACGCCATGCCGGCACCGATGCACTGGCCTCCTTGCGCGGGGTGGCCACGCTCGCTTCACCGTCCGGATGCCTGGGGCTGGAAGCGTCCGATCGGGCTCGTCTGCTGACCGAGGGCAGCCTCGAGTCCCCCTCGAGCCGCACCGGACAGATGCTGCGGATCGGGAGGGCATTCCTCCAGGAGCAGTTGGATGATCCCGAGGGGCACGACCCCCTGAGGCAGGCCGGCCGGGTCCGGGTTCCGGTGCTGGTGGTGCACGGGATGGCCGATGACGCCGTGCCCGTCGAGTCGGCTCATCAACTCGTCGGGGCACTGGGGGACCTGGCCACCTTGCGGATCATCGAGGGCGGAAATCACGTCTTCAACGTGCCCAATCCGTTCCCGATGGAGCATGGCGAACCATCGCCCCAGTTGGACGAGGTTGCACGGAGCCTGGTGCAGTTCGCTCAGAGCGTGTTCAACCGTTGACGGTGGCCTCGGTGGTCGCCGGCTGCGTCACGATGACCGGGACGGGCGCGTCCTCGGAGTTCTGCACGGGCTTCGAGTCGTTGATCTGACCGTCCTCGCCGACATCGTCCACCTGGACGCTGACGAACTTCGAGACGCCGCGTTCCTGCTGGGTGATGCCGTAGAGCTCGTCGCACGCCAGCATGGTCCGGTTGTTGTGCGTGATCACGATGAAGTGGCTGCGGTCCAGGAACTGGTCGAGCGTGTCGCAGAAGATGCCCACGTTCGAGACGTCCAGGGGGGCGTCGACCTCGTCCAGGATGCAGAACGGCGAGGGGCGGGACTTGAAGATCGACATCATCAGTGCGACCGCGGTCATGGCCTGCTCTCCGCCCGAGAGCTGGCTGAGGATCCGGGGCTTCTTCCCCGGCGGCTTGGCGGTGATCTCGATGCCGGACTCGAGGACGTCCACGTGTCCGTGCTCGTCGGGTTGCAGGGTGATGTCCGCACTGCCGCCCTGGAAGAGCTGGCGGAACATGCCGGAGTTCCCCGCGAAGTTCTCGCGGATGTCCTTGAAGGTCCGTTCGAACCGCTCCCGGCAGCTGACGTCGAGTTCGTCGATCAGCTGCGCAAGTTGGGTGGTGGCCGCGTCGATGTCCTCGACCTGGGCGACCAGGTCCTCGTTCCGTTCCTCGAGATTCGACTCCTCGTCGATGGCGTCGAGGTTCACGTTGCCGAGGGCCTTGATCTCCTCGCGGAGTTCGGCCACCCGGGCTTCGGCGGTGTCGCGGTCGAGACGTCCGGTCTCTCCGGCATCCTCGCCCTCCTCGCGGGAGCGGGCGTACGCGGGGTAGCTTTCAACCAGATCGATCCCCAGTTCCTCGAGACTCCGTTCCTCCGTGTTCTCACGGTGCACCTCGGCCTCGCGTCGGCTGAGTTCCAGGGCGTGCTGGTCCCGTTCGAGCTGCTTGCCCCGCCGGCGGGCGAGTTCCAGCTGTTCACGGGCGGTGCCGAGGGCCTCTTCACCCTCCTCGATCCGTCCCTGCAGCGTTGCGTGTTCCGCCTCGACCCGGGCGATTCCCTGGCGGCCGGACGCGATCTCCTCGTCCGCGGCGACGATCGAGGCCTCGTACTGGTCGATGGCAGCGGTGCGGCGGCCGACGTTCTCGCGGAGTCCCGCGTGTCGGCTGCGGGACTCGTCGAGCACGATCGAGAGATGACTTCGTTCCCGCTGGCGGGCGCTGTACTGTTCGCCCACCTGACCGAGCACCACGCGCGATGCAGTGAGGTCGTCCTGGGCCTGGGACCACCGGCCGCCGGTCTCCTGAGCGGTTCGCTCCGAGCGGGTGAACCGCTCCTCGAGCTCTCGGGCGTCCTGATCAATGGATCCGATCTGGGTTCCGAGGTTCTCCAGTTCACGTGCGTGGTCCTCGCGACGCTGGGTGATCTCCTCGATCTCCGAGCCGACGGTCCGTTCGTCGCGCATCAGGCGTTCCAGATCGGTATCGAACCGGCGCTGGTTGTACTCGAGATCGACGACGGTGTTCATCGCGTCACGCAGCTGTTCTCCGACGGACTGCTGGCGTTCCCGGGCCTGGGTGGACTCGGAGAGCAACGTGCCCAGTTCGTCGTTCATGCGTTCGATCTCGGCGTCCATCCGTCCGACTTCGCCCCCGAGGTCCTGCATCTCCAGACGGCGGGAAAGCCATCCGTTCTCGGCGTTGCTTCGTGCGTACCCGAGCCGGATGCATCCGGTCGGTTCCACGATCAGGCCGGTACGTGTGATGAGCCTCCAGCTGTCGCTTCGCACGGCCAGGGCGGCCTCGAGATCGTCGACGACCGCGACGTTGCCCAGGAGCCGTTCGGCGGCGGGACGGGCCCAGTCCTGGACACTGATGCGGTCCAGCAGGGGCGTCGCACCCGGTGGGGGGGACGCGGGGGGAGAGGCGCTCCGTGCGTGGGAGAGCACGAATACCGTGACCCGGGCCGCCTGATCCCCCAGGGATTCGGTGAGATGTCGGAAGGCGGCGTCGTCCGAGACCAGAAGCAGTTCGAGGTCGCGTCCGAGGACGGCTTCCACCCGGGCGGCATCGTCACGGCTGGTCGTGATGGCGTCCCCGAGCATGCCGTGCAGGCCGGGGTGATCGTCGACTTCGGACAGGATCCGCTTGACGGATTCGGTCAGGCCCTCGCGCGACTCCTGCATCTCCTCCAGGAGGTGGAGTCTCGAGCCGAGGCCCGCCCGTTGGTGTCGGGTATCCCCGATGCGGTCGGTGAGCTCTCCATGCTGCTGGCTGAGCGTCGCAGCCGCGTCGTCGTGATCGGCCAACAGGGTCTCGAAGCGGGCCACTTCAGCCCGGGCGGCGTCGAGACTGCGGTCGTTCTCGTGGCGATCGGATCCCAGCGTGGACCGTTCGGATTCGATCGAGGTCTTGCGATGTTCGAGGCGTTCCAGCTGCTCGTGGAGAGCACGCATGCGTCCTTCGATGGCGGTGCGGGAGGACTGGAGATGGGCCCGCCGGGCCAATGTCCGTTCCCGTTCGCTGCGGATCGATTCGGTTGCACGGTCCGCCAGTTCCGATTCCTGATGGAGTCGGGCCACGTCGCGGCTGAGGGTGTCGACCTGGCGTTCGGTCTCCGCCAGCTGTTCGCCGGCCGCGGCCATGGCCTCGGAGGCGGCCCGCAGGTCGTCGTCGTGGCTTCGGATCTTGTGTTCGAGTTCGGAGAGCTTCGATCGCTCGTCCTCGAGCTGGGTCCCGGCCTCCTCGAGCTGGCGGGTCGTCATGTCCCGACGCTGGGAGGCGTGGGTGACGGAGGCTTCGAGCTCCTGCCGCCGCTGGATGCAGGCCTGGGCCTCGTTCTGCAGCTCGTGCCGGGTGAGTTCGTGTTCCTGCTGCGCGGCATCCAGCTCCAGGGTCCGCCGCTCCAGTTCGGTTCGCTGGGAATCCAGGTCGGTCAGCCGGCTGGTCAGCCCGGCCAGCCTGACCCGGAGATCGTGGTATTGATCCAGGATCAGTTCCCGACGAAGGGTGGTGTATTCGTCGTCGAGTTCACGGAAGCGACGGGCCTTCACCGCCTGGCCCCGGACGATGCGGAGACGCCGCTCGGTGCTGGCCAGCTGCTCGCGGACACGCACCAGGTTGACCTCGGTCCGTTCCAGCTTCCGGGTGGCTTCGACCTTTCTCGTCTTGAACTTGGAGATGCCGGCGGCTTCCTCCAGGATCGCCCGTCGTTCGACGGGGTTGCTGGTCAGCATCGCGTTGACCTTGCCCTGCTCGATGATCGAGTAGGCATTGGCACCGATGCCGGTGTCCATGAAGAGTTCCTTGATGTCGCGAAGACGGCAGGTCTGGCCGTTGAGCAGGTAGTCGCTTCGTCCGTCACGGAACAGTCGGCGGCCCACGTCGACGGTCTCGGTGTCGACGGAGAGGGCCCGGCGCTGCGCCGGATCCCTGGTGGTGGCGTTGACCACGGGGTTCTCGAAGGTGAGGGTGACGGAGGCGGCTCCGAGCGGCTTGCGCCCCGCGGATCCGGAGAAGATGACGTCCGTCATGGCCTGCCCGCGCAGGCTCTTGGCGGATCGTTCGCCAAGGACCCATTTGATGGCATCCACGATGTTCGATTTACCGCAGCCATTGGGACCGACGATCCCGACCTTCGGCTTGTCGAAGCGGATTTCGATGGGGTCTGCGAACGATTTGAAACCGGCGATTGAAACCTTGGCGAGCCGCATGCAGCATGGACCTCCTGTCAAGCCGTCGGATACCATCCTTGGATCTCGAAGTCGTGCACGAAAGGGGTTCCAATACCCGGTGGTGCCTGCGTCTTCGCCAACGGCTGCTTTCATGTCATCCAGCGGACCTTGGCCGCCCGTCGGACCAGATCTTATCGGCTTTTGGGCCCGTTAGCGAGAATTTGACCCGCTGGAGGGGGGTGGCGTGGAGCCTGAGGGGGCCGGGGCCGATCCGTCCCGCTTGTCAATCAGGGGGCGAATGGTGGCCGGCCGGCGATTCAAGGACTCCTCGAGGTTGGACGTCCCCGAGGCCTCGTCTCCGCCGGAGTCGAACTCCGGTCGCTCCTCGAACGCCTCCAGCGTTCCGTACCGTCGGATGGCCGCCAGCAGGCGATCCTGCTCCGCCTTGAAATCGCCGTTGAGGTGCCCCTGGGCCCAGAGGGCGTGAATCGCCCCCACGGTCTCCGAATAGCTCAGGTCAAGCCCGGGACGGGGGTCTTCGATCGTCGGACGGCGGCTGATGGTCTGGAGGAAATCGAAGGCATTGGCGTCTGCTTCGATGATCCGGGCGTTCTGTGCCTTGTTCGCCCGGTAGTAGATCTCGAGTTCGTGGTCGGTGCCCTCGGAGTCCCGGACCAGCAGGCGGTTGTCCCAGGCTCCCATGGTGACCGGGCGGTCGATCTCCAGATCCTTTCCGAAGACCGCGATGCGTGGCATGCTGGACTGCGAGATGTAGATCATCGGATGCTCGGAACTCACCCGGTCGAGCACGAACTTCTTGTCGACGACCTTTCGTTCGAGCAGCGGGTCCTGGCGCTCGGCGAGACCTTCGTACGCCCGAAGTCGCACCTCGACGTCGTCGTCGTTGAGCATGGTCCGCAGGGTGCGGTCCGTCCGCGGGTCGGCCGGCATGTTCTTGAGGAGTTCGGCCGCTTCGAGACGCATTCCCAGATCGCCCTGGACGCCGAGTTCACGGAGGTGCTCCGCGGCGATCGGATCACGGAGGAAGGCTCCGCTGCGTAGGGCCACTAGGCGGGGGAGTTCCTCGGGGTAGTCGTAGAGTTCCCGGATGAGGGGAAGGCACCGCTCGCCGATGGCGCACCATCTCCAGTAGACCTGCGGGGCGTTGTTCGTGTCGGCCAGCAGCATGCGGCGGGTCGAGAGCACGACCGACTCGGCATTCGCCTGCCGCAGGGTGGAGTGCTTGACCAGTTCGATGAAGATCTCGCTCTGGTCGCGCATGGAGGGCGGTACGGTCAGTTCGATCACCGAGTCGCTCTTGCCCGAGGCGGTGGGGTTGCGTTGGCCGGCTTCCTGGGGGAAGCGTCGATTGATCGCGTCCTGGACGAGCCGGACCCTTGTGTGGCTCGGATTGGTCAGCATCAGCTTCAGCGGGATGTCCTCGAGCACCTCGCCGCCGTTGAGAATGCGGGCCGAGAGCTTGTTGATCGAGATCGCGGAGCTTCCCCTGGGATCGAAGAAGGGGTTGATGAAGAGGGGTCCCTTGCCCTCGGCGATGATCGAGGCCTGCCGGCTGCCGGTCATGAGGGGGCCGGGACGCAGATCGGTCGTGAAGAGGCGACCACCTTCGAGACTGGTGGTGCCGGTCTGCGGGTCGGCCTGCACCCGAAGGTCGAAGATGGTGCCCGGGATCGCCTTGGGCTTGCGGCCCGAGACCGAGGGGGCGGACAGGCGTCCGACCGAGGCCGGAGGCACGATGCCCTCCACGATGACCACTGCGGTGTTGGGGGAGTCGAGCAGTTGCTGGGGGGTGATCCCGCCGGCGTTGAAGCTCATCTGGCCGACGCCGCGTCGTTCCATGTACTCGATCATGTGGGCGCGGATGGCGGGGGGGATGTCACTGGATCCGGTGCCGTTCAGGTCGACCACCAGGCCGTAGCCGCGGACCACGATCGGCTGGTGCCCCGGGGTGCTGACCTTCGAATATCCCAGCAGGACGGATTCGGCTCCCACGGTCCCCCGCATGACGTTCTGCGTCGCTCCGACGTCGATCTGGGTGACGGATGATGCCTTCGGGCGGGGCCTGGCCCGCTCGATCGAACTGCACGAGAGCATGCCGCCCACGATGGTGGTCGCCGCGACACTGAGGAGGATGGCCCGGTGTTTCCGCATCCGGTGAGGATACCGCATATGCCTCCGGGAGGCCGTGCAGGAGCGGAAATTGGGCGTCATTGCGCCGCCGGGGCGGGGGGCTCGTCGGCGTGCAGCGGGTGGGGCTGGGCTTCCTTGATCTGCTGATCGGTGTCCAGGCGGGTGTTGATCAGCGAGGGGGCTCCGGACAGATTGCAGATCGCGGAGCCGATTGCGGATCGGTTGCCCGCAAAGCTGCACTGGCTCAGGACCGGAGCTGCATTCCAGTTGAAGATGCCTCCGCCCGACAACAGGGCGGCGTTGTCGATGAACGTGCAGGACTCGAAGCTGGGTCGCGCGTCGTGCCAGATGTACGCTCCGCCGCCGCAGGGGGCGGAGTTGCCGACGAAGCCGCATCGGATGAAGGTCGCATCGCTGTCCTTGATGAGCAGGCCGCCCGCGATGTTGTCCGCCCGGTTCGAGGTGATCATGCAGTCGAGAAAGAGCGGGGAGCCTCCGGTGATGGCGATGCCGCCGCCGCTGCCGTACTGGGCGTTGTTGTCCCGGAAGGTGCAGCCGACGAAGACCGGGGACGCGTCCCTGATGAGCAGGCCGCCGCCCATGATCTCGCCGCGGTTCGTGTTCATCTGTCCCTTGCCGCCGGTGAAGGTGAGATTGATCAGCCGCGTGCGGGACGACTCGTCGGAGTCGCAGGTCACGGTGCTGCTGCGTCCCGTGCCGCCTCCGTCGACGATGGTCGCCTCCGCGCCGTCGATGCCCACGATCGTGATGGACTTGCCCCGCAGATCCAGGCGCTCCACGTAGGTTCCCGCCGAGACACGGATGGTGTCGCCGTCGGATGCCGTCTTGATCGCCGCGGAGATCGTGGGATGCTCCGACGGTACGAGCAGTTCCGCCCCCACGGCGGCCCGGACGGCGAGCAGGCAGATCAGCATCGTGGAAAGGCGGTGCATGGTGGGGCGCGGAGCCTCGCAAGTGCGTCGAATCGCCGGTTCCCGGTGAGGCGGCACGACGTTTTCCGGGGTGGCGTGCATCGGGGTGAGGATCGGACGGGTGACCAATGGGCGATACTGGACTCGAACCAGTGACTTCTTCGGTATAGGACACATCTGCAGTCCACGATACGCCAAATCGCTCCCGGGATGAGCGTATTTGTCCGATCTTGCCTGCACGAGGGGGTCATGTGCAGTGCAACGACGTTCATTAAATGGGAGTTGCTGCGCGATTTGATAGGCTTCGCTCACAAGGGGCATAATGAGTTGTCCTATGTGAGAGTTGTCTGAGAATCTCAATGCTGCTCAGGAGATGTAACGAAATGGCCGGCATGCGTATTGTGGTGTTCAGTTGTGTTGGGTTGTTGTTTGCTGCAGATCTTGTGGCAGGGGATCAGGGGCCGTTTACGCTAGACGCAAAAATCATTTCTCCAGAGCCACAAGAGCGTGATGGGTTTGCTACATCAATCAGTGTAAATAATGGTTTTATGTTCATTGGCTCTCCATGGCACACTGATGAAGACGGCAAAAGAATCGGTTGCGTCTTTGTGTTCAGCAGGGGAGCTGATGGAAAGTGGTTGCCGATGGATAAACTGAGTGCATCGGACGGTGAGGATAATGACAGATTTGGTTTTAGTATTAGTGTTGAGCAAGATGTGGCATTGATCGGCGCACCGTGGGATGACGACAATGGAGAAAATACAGGTAGTGCGTACATATTTCGCCGCTCGGCTGAAGGAAGTTGGCATCAAGAAGCCAAGTTGACGCCGGCATCCTATAAATCAAACACGACTTTTGGTTCAAGCGTCAGCTTTAGTGGAGGTACGGCCGTCATCGGTGCTGTATCCAAAAGTGGTGCTGCATCCAAATCTGATGATCAAAAAGGGTTTGTTTATATCTTTGCCAAGGGTGATGATGGCTCATGGTCCGAAGCAGTCGAGTGCAGCCCATCATCTGATGGTTCGCACTGGAGCAACGAAGAGAATAGTGACTTTGGCAGAAGCGTAGCTATCGATGGGAACTTGGCAATTGCTGGTAATCCAGGGGAGTGTATACGTAGTACGCGGACTCGCATCGGTGGTGGGGAGAATGCCGGTGCTGTTTATGTGTATGCCAAGGAAGAAGGTGGCGAATGGTCTGAGCAAGCCAAGTTGACCGCTTATGACGCGGCTGAAAATCACGACTTTGGAAGGGCTCTAAGATTGCAGGGTAGCCGATGCATTGTTACAGCCGCCCGGTACCCGCGCATACCAACTCGCGTGAAAACTCGTGAAGAGGAAAAGAATAAGCTCTCTGATTGCGTATACATTTTCAGGAGAGTGGCAGATGGGTCTTGGGAGTTTGAATCCAAGTTAGTGAGTCCAGCGTCGATAGATACGCTGGGTGGAAGGAAAGATGGGTTTGCCTTCGATGGGCTTGCTATTGAAGATGATATTTTGATGATCGGGGCGTCAGGCTCAGCGGGCAGTGTCTATGTGTATGAGAAGTCGCCATCTAACAGGTGGTCGCAAATACAGAAAATTGAAATGGGATGGGATGACTCGAGGGGGTTTGGTCGTCAGATAGTCATCTCTGATGGCGTCCTATTTGTCACATATGAGGACAGGGGTAGTCAGGCTCGCACCGTTGCCATATACAGTCGGTAACTGTTTGCAGGCTTCGACTTCCTCGGGACAACTGCCTCCAACAACCATGGATGGTTGAAAAGGCTGTAGGTCACGTCATCCTATTCATTGATGCAATGGGCGATACTGGACTCGAACCAGTGACTTCTTCGGTGTAAACGAAGCGCTCTAGCCAACTGAGCTAATCGCCCGGGGTCAGGAATGTGCATGCTAGCGTCACTCGCCCTGGGCAAGCGGGCGAAAAACACCACCGCCCCGATTCGCTTCCCTCAGCGAGACGAGGCGGTGGTGTGTTGACTGGGGAGTTGCCTGGCGGTCGAGGGAACTCCGAGTCATGCTGTTGTCAGCTGGCTTCT
>MDTD01041545.1_pt1 | contig 12589 bp, 13 predicted proteins | sample 811221 | NCBI WGS metagenome assembly MDTD01 (sample SAMN05326646, study PRJNA326480) | marine metagenome | isolation source: seawater | place: Pacific Ocean: South West | collected 2011 | reverse complement strand
CCATTATAGAAAAGCAAATTACACTTCCTACCATGTACAATACGCCTATTTGATTTTGGGTTAACAATTTACTATCCTTTCAATATCTAAATATAATAATTAACTTATGCAGAAATGTACACTCGCTCTTGGATGTTTTTGGAAACCTGAGGAAAACTTCAAAAGTAAACCTGGTATAATTCAAACTGAAGTAGGCTATGCCGGGGGACAAAAAGATATGGTTACTTATGAAGAGGTGTGTTCTGGAAATACAGGTCATGCAGAGGTTGTTAGACTGACTTTTGATGAAAAGACGATTACTTTTAAAAAAATTTTGGATTTATTTTTTAAAATGCATGATCCCACCCAAAAGGATATGCAATTTCCCGATATTGGAACTCAATATAGAAGTGAAATCTTCTATGAATCAGACGATCAAAAAAAAGATGCTTTAGAAGCAATTAAAGAATACAACAAAAAATTTAATGGAAAAATTCAAACAAATATTTCAAAATTTAATACTTATTGCAAAGCAGAGGAATATCATCAAAAATATATTGAAAAGAACAGAGTATGAAACAACTAGTTTCTACAAATTGGTTAGAGAAAAATATAGAAAATGTTAAAATATTAGATGCAACCTGGCATCTTCCGAATTCTGGAAGAAAAGCTGAAGAGGAATACAAGTTGAGTCATATCAAAAATTCTATTTTTTTTGATATAGATAGGTATTCTAATCAAACTTCATCTTTACCTCATATGTTACCATCTAAAACTGATTGGGAAAATATTGTTTCTGATTTAGGAATAAAAAATTCTGATCATATAATCGTTTATGATAATTCAGATTTATTTAGCTCATGTCGAGTTTGGTTTACCTTCATTCACTTCGGACATAACTCCAATTTAATTTCTGTTTTAAACGGAAATTTTGAGAAATGGCTTAAAGAAAAAAAACCAGTTACAAAAGAGATTACAAGAGTTACAAGAACAAAATATGAAGCTGAAGAGAATACCTCTTTGATAGTAAACAAACGCCAGGTGGAACAGAATATTAATAATAAGCAATTTCAACTAATAGATGCCAGAGGAGAAAAAAGATTTTTAGGTTTACAACCTGAGCCTAGAAAAGGAATGAGAAGTGGTCATATTAAAGGTTCAATAAATTTACCTTTTCAACTATTAATTAACAAAGATCGAACTTTTAAAAAAGTTGATGAACTAATAAGTGTTTTTGAAGAAAAAAAAATATCTATAGATCAAGATAAGGCTTTTAGTTGTGGTTCTGGCATTACGGCTTGTATTTTAGGACTAGCTAATTCTTTAATAACTGATAAAAAACCAAAAATATATGATGGTTCGTGGGCAGAGTTTGGGTTAGAAAATTAATGAAAACTTCAACAAAATTAAAATCTTTTTTAATTATTTTCTTTATAGTAATTTTTGCAATAATCGCGGCTAGACATTTCATTGGACTTCATTTTCAAAAAAAGTTCAGCGTAAGACCATCTCCTGGTGTTATAGTTATCGAAGCAAAAAAATCTATATTTTACAAAAATATCGAAACCTTTGGAACAGCAATAGCTCAAAATACAAAATCTTATCGTATTAAAACAACTGATATTTTAGGAAAACTGAATATTGATAATAGATTTGTAAAAAAAGGTGAGGTAATTTTACAACTTCAAGATGGTACTAATATCATCGCGGACTTTGCTGGAAAATTAGGTAAAAGAGAAATAGCACAAGGTGTTTTAGGTTCAGAAAGTTTAATAATCACTTTAGATGATTTAAAGAGAATAATAATAGATATCAAAATTCCAGAAAATTATGTTGGCGTTATAAAACCTGGTTTAAAAGCAGAAATAACTAGCTCTGCATTTAAAAAAGTATTTAAGGGAGAAGTTAATACTATTAGCTCTCGTATAGATCCTTCGACAAGGTCAATTTTATCAAGAGTAATAGTAGATAATTCAAAATTTGAAATAATACCTGGGCAATTAATGACTGTAAAAATAATTTACAATGAAACCAGCGAAATTGGCGTACCTGAAAGTGCTGTAACAATACAAGGTAATACTGCTTTTGTATATATCGTTAATAACGAAATAGCTGAAAAAAAAGACATAAAAATCGGAAAGAGGAATTTTGGTAAAGTTTCTGTTTTATCAGGAATTAATGAAGGAGATTTGGTTATTAGTGAAGGTGTTTCTAAAGTAAGAAACAAATCGAAAGTAAAAATTATTAACCCTTAAATTTAATGTTTCTAACAGACTTATCCATAAAAAGACCTGTAGTTGCATCAGTGATGAGCTTGATACTTGTAATTTTTGGACTTGTTACATTTCAAGAAATACCAACTGACGAACTACCAGATGTGCAGCCACCAGTAATAACTATTCAAACCGAATACAAAGGTGCTTCCGCTGAAATAGTAGACACTCAAATAACTCAAAAAATTGAAGACTTTGTCGGAGGAACTCCAGGTTTGGAAACTATTGACTCTTTTAGTGAAGATGAGAGTTCAAGAATAACTTTAACTTTTGAAAATAATTTAGATCTTGATGACGTTGCTAATGATGTGAGAAGTTCTGTTTCTAGAGTTTTAGATAATTTACCAGATGGGGCTAATCAGCCTGAAATATTTAAACAAAGTGGTCAAATGCGTACAACTATGTGGCTATCTTTTAGCTCTGAAACAATGACCGACCTAGAATTGACCGATTATGCAGACAGATATTTGACTGATACTTTTTCCACAGTTAACGGTGTTGGAAGAGTAAGACTTGGTGGTGAAAGGGAGTTGTCATTAAGAATTTGGCTTGACCCTTTAGCTTTAGCGGCAAGAGATTTGACTACCCAAGAAATTGAGTCGGTCTTAAGAAAAGAAAACATTGAGTTTCCAGCTGGGCGAATTGAGTCTAAGGATATAGATTTAACAATTAAACTAGATAAAGCATATATAGACTTAGAAAGTTTTAAAAATTTACCTCTTAAGAGAGCAAAAGATGGATCAATTATTACTTTATCTGATGTGTCAAGAATTGAATTAGGAGCCGAGTCTACTAGGACAGTATTCAAAGGAAACGGAAAACAGGTGGTTGGTATTGGGATATATCAGCAGTCTGATGCAAATACTATAGCTGTAGCGAAAGGAATAAAAGATAAAATTAGGGAGTTAAAACCAAGTTTGCCACCAGGAACAACTTTAGAAGTTTCATTTGATAGAAGCAATTATATTAAAACCGCGATTAAAGAAGTTTATAAAACTTTGATTATCGCTTTAATTTTGGTCACAATAATTATTTATTTATTTTTAGGTAATATAAGAGCATTAATTGTACCCTTAGTAGCTTTGCCAGTTTCTTTAATTTCGACTTTTTTATCTATATATGTTTTTGATTTTTCAATTAATTTATTTACTTTAATGGCTTTGGTTCTTGCTATTGGTATAGTTGTAGATGATGCGATTGTTATGCTTGAAAATATTGTTAGAAGAATTGAATTAGGAGATACGCCTTTAGTTGCAGCTTACAAGGGTGCTAAACAAGTTTCTTTTGCTATAATTGCTACTACAGTAGTTTTGGTTGCAGTTTTTATACCTTTAATTTTTATAAAAGGTATCACTGGTGTATTGTTCACTCAAACAGCTATCACACTTGCTTCGGCTGTCATTATCTCGAGTTTTGTTGCTCTTTCTTTGAGCCCAATGCTGGCTAGCAAATTTCTTCAAAAGAATATGAAAAAGTCAAAAATTGTTTTGAAATTTGAAAGTTTTCTCAAAAACCTCACTTATCATTATAAAGTTTCTTTATTAGGGTGGATAAAAAAAAGAAAAGCAATTACAGTATTTTTGTTAGGCACACTAGCTTTAACTATTTTTTTCTTTAATTTTGCTAAAAAAGAATTGATAGCTCCAGAGGATAGAGGAGCATTTTTTGTAATAATAAAAGCTCCGCAGGGCTCTGGTTTTAATTTTACAAAAGATAGAGCAGAGGAAATTGAGGAGTTGTTATTGCCAAATGTTGGGAATGGAGAATACAGGAGATTAATAATGCGTGTTCCAGGATTTGGAAAATCTTCAAAACAAGTTAATAGCGGATTTATTATTGCTCTTTTAGAGCCTTGGAAAAAGCGAGACCGTCATGGGGTTGAAATTATGAGGGAGTCTTTTAGAGAAATAAGTAAAGTGCCTGGGGTCCTAGCTTTTCCTATAATGCCTCAAGGTATAAGGACAGGTGGCATAGAAAGTCCTGTCCAGTTTGTAATACTAGGTAATACCTACGAACAATTAATTGAATGGAAAAATATTATAAAAAGTAAGGCAAGAGAGAATCCTGGATTGACATCTATTCAAGATGACTTCGATTTAAATAAACCACAATTAAATGTCAAAATTAATCAAAAAAAAGCTGCAGATTTAGGAGTTTCTACAGAAGATATTGGAAAAACTATAGAGACAATTTTTGGATCAAAAAGAGTTACAAATTTCACAAGAGATGGGAAAGAATACTCTATTATTTTGCAAGGTGACATTAAAGATAGAAAGGAACCGGATAGCATAAGTAAAGTTTTTGTTAGATCTAAAAATAATGGAAGGCTTGTATCAGTATCCAATTTAGTAGAATATAATGAGGAAGGTCAATCACCATTTTTAGCCAGATATAATAGACAAAAAGCCGTAACTATTTCTGCAAGACTGGTAGGTGATTATTCTCTGGATGAAGCCTTAAAATTTTTAGTTGGAGTTGTAGAACAAAATACACCTCAGGCCAGAATTGCATATAAAGGTGAAAGCGAAGAATATAAAAAAACTAACACAGAACTTTATGTGATTTTTATTTTAGCTTTAGTGACTGCTTACTTAGCTATGAGTGCTCAATTCGAAAGTTGGAGGCATCCTTTGACAATTATGTTAACCGTTCCAATGGCAATATTAGGGGGGTTAATAGGACTTTTAGTAGTGGGCTCCTCATTAAATGTTTACAGCCAAATAGCTTTAATAATTTTAATTGGTTTATCAGCAAAAAATGGAATTCTTATTGTAGAGTTTGCTAATCAACTGAGAAAAGAGGGTAAAAATTTAGAGGTAGCTGTTTTTGAGTCTGCCTCAATCAGATTAAGACCAATTTTAATGACAAGTATTTCTACTATCATTGGTGTATTACCCCTTATTCTAGGATCTGGTCCAGGTGAGGCAAGTAGATTGACTGTTGGGATAACAATTTTTGGTGGCATGTTGTTCTCGACTTTTTTTACTCTTTACGTCATTCCCACTGTATATACTATAGTTGGAAGAGGTACGGAAAGGATAGACGCTGTGGAAATAGAATTACAAAAACAACTTAAAAAATAATATATTTGTTTTTGTCAAGATTCTTTTTGCAAAGTTTTAGTTGTTTGCGATATTTGTCAGCCATTTCTTTTACAGACTTTGCATAAATTACAGCTTTTCTATCTCTAGAATAATTTTTGTAGTCACCCCAACCTTTGTAATATGCTAAGTATTGTCGAAATGCATCTCTCTTTGAAATTTTCAAAATTTTATTTGTTTTGTTAATATACCAACCAATAAAATCTACAGAGTCTTTAAATCTTGCTCTTGTCGCTAATGGATTATCAGTTTCTTTTTTATATTGATCCCAGGTCCCTTTAACCGCCTGAGAATATCCAAATGATGATGAAGGTCTTTTGAAGGGTACAACTTTAAATAATTTAGTTCTTGGTGGCTTAGCTAACCAATTAAAATCGCTTTCTTTTTTCACAAAAGCTAATTGTAGATGTATTGGTGCACCCCACTTTTTGTAAGATGATTTTGCGTGCTTATACCATAAATATCTTTCCTCAAAAATTGCACAACTATTCTGTGTATTTTTAGGAATTGAAGAGCAAGCTGATATAATAAAAAATATTAATACAAAAAATATTTTCTTCAAATGAATCACTAGCTAATTTATACTAAAAATTAGTTTAGCTTTCTCCATTTTTCTGGTCTTAGGAAAGTTCCTTCCCATAACCCTAATTTGTTTTCAAAAGCATATTTTTCGTCAATTAAATATCGTTTTGAATATCTTCGATACGCAACTGCGTATCCTTCCCTTACCATCCATTTGTTTAAGTTCAATTTACCTAAATAACAAGTTCCTAAATACCTTTTATATTTATCTTTTGATGATGATATACATTTAATTGGTTGGTTATTAATTTTAATTATTAATTTTTTTTTTGATATTTTACCACACTCATAATTCTTATTTAAGCTTAGGCCAAAAAATGACGAAATTTGTAAATAAGGTTTTTTACATGATTGATTTAATTCGGGTGCATCTATTCCTTCAAGCCGAATTTTATATTCATTAATATGAACTGTATCACCGTCAACAATTTTTGGAATTCCTGATAATTGTTCTCCCATCAATGGATTGAAAATAAATAAAAGAATTATTAATTTTTTAAGCATGAGAATATTTTGTAAATTGATAAACCTATTAAAGCACCAATAAAATTAGCAAATAAATCGTTATATTCAAAAGCTCTGTTTGGGATTACAATGTGTAATAATTCAAGTAAAATAGAGATTAAAAAAATAAAGAAAATATTATAAAAAAAATTTTTTATCTTTTTTCCAATTATTGATGCTAGAATAGATAGCCACATAAAATAAATCAAATGATTTATTGAATTACCTATAGGATTAGAAACTAGATCTGGTTGTTTACCATAATCACCATACAGAAAGTATCCGATCAAACTTCCAGGAAATAAATAAAGAATAAATAAAACAACTATTGAAATATGATAAAAATATTTTGTAATTATAAATATACTATTTTTCATATTAATTTTAATATAATACATAATATTAAATTTAACTATTATGAGTAAACTTATCTTAACAAGACATGGTCAAAGTGTTTGGAATGCTGAAAATAGATTTACCGGTTGGGTTGATGTTGATCTTTCACAAAAAGGAGAGGAAGAAGCAGTAAAATCTGGAGATTTGATTAACAATCTAAACATCAAAATTGATATTTCATACACATCATATCTTAAAAGAGCAATCAAAACGTTAACGACGATTCTAAAAAAAAACGATCTTCCTCTAAAATTTAATACTGCTTGGCAGCTTAATGAAAGACATTATGGATCATTAACAGGACTCAATAAAGAAGAAACAAGAAATAATGTTGGTGAAGAACAATTTAAAAAATATAGACGCTCTTGGGATATTGCACCGCCTCCGATGCAAGAGAGTAGTGAGTATCAAAAAAATTTTAGCCCATTGAACGGTAGTATTCCGCTTGGAATGATTCCATTTACAGAATCATTAAAAAATACCTATGATAGAGTAGTTCCTTTTTTTGAAAAAGAGATTAAAAAAAATCTTTTAAATGGCAAAAATATTTTGATTTCTGCACACGGTAATTCTTTGCGTGCTTTATGTAAATATCTCTTTAATATTTCTGATATAAAAATTAATGAACTGGAAATTCCTACAGGTAATCCTTTGGTAATTGATTTTGACGAAGAATTAAAAGTTAAAAAATTTTTTTATTTAGATAAGTCTAGAGCAAAAAATATTAATATTAGTTAGTAAGTTTTAGTAAAGAAATTTTTTTATATGTATCTATTGAATTTAAATGATAAAATTTTTGCTCACTCTCTAATCCAAATAAATTTTTTTTTCTAATTAATTCACTCCAAACATCATTCATTGAAAAAACTTTCTCTTTTATAAATTCAAAATTGTTATTTTTTATTATTTGAAGACCTGTAAAAATATATTCATTTTCCTTATCTCTTGTTACTAATCCTTCAGTTAAATTAAAATCTCCATTAAATGATTTGTCAAAAGATAATTGCTTTTTTACTAATAATAAACACGGTTTTTTTTTCTCAAAATATTTTTTTTCTAAAAGTTCTATCTCCTTAAGATAATTTATACCCCAGATGGTATCTGGGTTAATTACAAAAAAAGGATTATCATTAAATTTTTTCGATGCTTTTTTTACACCGCCGCCAGTGTCTAACAATAACTCCTTTTCATCAGAGACGTAAAAATTTGCCTCCCCCTTAAATTTCAAAATATATTTTTCGATTTGATCACTAAGATGATGAATGTTAATACTGATTTCTTCAACTCCACTTGTAATCAAAAGTTTTATTGTTCTTTCTAGCAAGGTTTTATCACCTATATTAATTAGAGGCTTAGGTTTTTTTAAAGTTATTGGTAACATACGTTTACCTAATCCAGCAGCTAGTATGATTCCGTGTTTAATTTTCATTAAATATTTATTATCTTCAAATTTTTAATATCAAAATATTTATTTAATAAGTAATTAAATCTTTTAAAAATTGGATTTTTAAGACGCCTTTTAATAAGTGTCCATGTATATGGTAAAAACTTTAAATAGTCAGATTTACCATCTCTTTTAGAAAGTCTGACAAATATACCTAAAATTTTTAAATTTCTTTGCACAGACAATATATCATAATCGTTCTTTAGAGTTTCATACTTATCTTTTTTGAGTTTAGAGTTTAGATGATAAAATTTTAATAAATAACTCTGTAAATTGATTGGCAATTTAATTCTTACATCATCAATCAAAGAGACGATATCATAGATTGGGTTACCTAATATTGCATCTTGATTGTCTATAAGGCCGAACACCTTTTTTTTAACAACAATATTTGAAGCATGAAAATCTCTATGAACAAATGTATTGTTAGAATAATTGAGTCTTTTATAAATATTATTTAATTCTTTTTTTAAAATTCTTTTAATTCTTTTAAGTTTTGATTTTTTTAAGCAATACCTTAAATACCAATCAAAAAAAAGGTCTGATTCTTTGTGTAGGTTTTTTAAAGAATAGCTTTGAATTTTAATTTTATATTTTCCAAAAGCGTATTTTTTTTTTAATCTTATCTTTTGCATTTTTATAATTAGTTTTATTAATTTAATATAATCTTTAGATTTATTTTTTTTTGTTTTGATAATATTTAAGAAAGATTTATCTCCTAAATCTGATATTTCAATAATACCATGATTGTAGTGTTCGCTAATTAATTTTGGTGCATTTATATTATTTTTTCTTAAAAGCATGTTAATAAAAGCATAAGTTATCAAATTTTTAAATTTTTCTTTATTAGCTTTGACTAAGATTGATTTTTTTTTGCCTTTTCGTAATTTATAAAATTCTCTGAATGATGCATCTCCAGATATCTTTTTTAACTTATAATTCATTCAAAATTTTGCCATTTACCCGTACCGATGAATTTTAATTCTCTTTCAGTTTCATTTTTAACATAATCTATGTGAATTTCTAATTTATCTGACACAGGTGTTTTGATTATATTTGGCCATTCAAAAATTTTTATTGTAGACTGATTTTCTGAAAATATTCCAAGCTGTTTAAGTTCTTTTTCCTCATTAATTCTATAAAAATCATAATGCATTACCTTATAATTATTAAAATCATATTCATATAAAAGATTAAACGTTGGACTAGGTACCTCTGTAATATCTATCCCTTCCTTTTCTTGTAAATAATTTATCAAATATCTTGTAAAGGTAGTTTTACCTACCCCTATTTCACCTATTAAATAAATAAAATCCTTTTGACTAAGGTTATCAGCAACCTTTCTTGAAAGTAATTTTAGATGATCTAAAGATTTAACAATCATTTGCTACTAATTAGTAGCGATAAGTATCTGGTTTGAATGGTCCTGATGGTTTAACGCTAATATAATCTGCTTGTTCTTTTGACATTTTAGTTAATTTTGCACCAACTTTTTCTAAATGTAACTTAGCAACTTTTTCATCTAAATGTTTTGGTAAAACATAAACTTTATTTTGATATTTACCTGAATTATTCCACAATTCAATTTGTGCAATTACTTGATTTGTAAATGAAGCACTCATAACAAAACTGGGATGGCCAGTAGCACAGCCCAGATTAACTAATCTTCCCTCGGCTAATAAAATAATTCTTTTTTTGCTTGGAAGCTCTATTTCATGGACTTGAGGTTTTATTTCATCCCACTTATAATTTTTTAGTGCTTCTACTTGAATTTCATTATCAAAGTGTCCAATATTACATAATATTGCTCTATCTTTCATATTTCTCATATGATCTGCTGTTACAATGTCTTTGTTTCCTGTAGCTGTTACAACTATATCAGCCTCTTTGATTGCATCTTCCATTAAAACTACCTCGTAGCCTTCCATAGCTGCCTGCAACGCACAAATTGGATCAGTTTCGGTAATCATTACTCTTGCGCCTGCTTGGCGTAATGATGCAGCACTACCTTTCCCAACATCTCCAAAACCAGCTACAATAGCTACTTTACCTGACATCATCAAATCTGTTGCTCTTTTAATTCCGTCAACTAAACTTTCTCTACAACCATATAAATTGTCAAATTTTGATTTCGTTACTGAGTCATTAACATTAAAAGCGGGGATGAGTAACTGTTTGTTTGCTTCCATCTTTTTTAAAGCTAAAACTCCGGTCGTTGTTTCCTCAGAAACTCCTTTAACTGATTTTAGCATCTCCTTATAATCTTTATGCATTAATCCTGTTAGATCACCTCCATCATCTAAAATCATATTTGGTTTCCAACTTTTTTTTCCTTCTATTGTTTGTTTTATACACCACCAATATTCCTTCTCTGTTTCACCTTTCCATGCAAAAACAGGTATTCCTGACTTTGCTATGGCAGCGGCAGCGTGATCTTGGGTAGAGAAAATATTACATGAAGACCACCTTACTTCAGCACCAAGTTCAACTAATGTCTCAATAAGAACTGCTGTTTGGATTGTCATATGAAGACAGCCCAAAATTCTTGCTCCTTTAAGTGGTTTTTTTCCCTGGTATTCTTTTCTTAATGCAATAAGACCTGGCATTTCAGTTTCTGCTAGTGAAATTTCTTTCCTACCAAAATTGGCTAAACTTAAATCTTTTACTTTAAAATCTTGTTCCATTTTGATTTGTTAATATCAACATAAGCTTATCTTAGCAAGAAAGAACACTAAGAAAATTTAGGCAGCAATACTTCGACTTGAGCACCTTTAGTATTTAGTCTATTTGAGGCAGCAATAGTGCCTTTATGTAGCTCAACTATATTCTTTACGATATTAAGGCCAAGCCCTGAATGTTTCCCAAAGCTTTTCGGTCTATTACTATAAAATCGCTTAAAGATTTTTTGAGGTGAAGTTTCAGAAAATCCAGGACCTTCGTCTTTGACTTTCATAACTAAATTTTTTGTTGTTTCTTCTATACTTATTTCAATTTTCTGATTATCTTGACTAAATGAAATTGAGTTATCAAGTAAGTTAGCAATTACTTGTTCTAATCTATTTTCTATACCTAAAATAAATCTACCATTTTTTGAGCTTATCTTTTCTTTAATCTTTATATCAATTTTTTTATTTTGATTAGTTAAATCTTGTTTAAAATCCTCTACAACATTATTTATAACTTCCATAAGATTAATCTTACTCATTTTTTCTCTTGATAAAGAAGCTTCATCTTTTAACATTTGAGAATAGTCAGTAATTAATCTTTCTATCCTTTCAACATCATGATTAATTATTTTTAAAAGTTTTTCGCTTTCATTTTTTTCTGTAGTCTTATCAAGTAGTTCAGATGCGCTTTTTAAAGATGCTAATGGATTTCTAATTTCATGTGCAAGATCATTAGAAAAAGTTTCAGCTCTATTTGTTCTATTTTGAAGCTCTCTCGTCATTTCATCGATAGACATAGTAAGTTTCCCTATTTCGTCATCTCTAACAAAAACTTTTTTAATATTTATATTCTCATTAGATTTTTTTTTAATTGAGTCACTGTATTGAACAAGTAACCCAATTGGTTTTAAAATATATTTATTTAGGAACATTGAAAAAATTAAAATAACCAAAGCTACCGCCAAAACTGTCCTTGTTATAAAATCTTTTCTCTCCTTAACAGCATTAACGATATCATTTGCCTGTTCCGAAATTAAAATATACCCTATATTTTCTTTTCCGAAATTTAACTCACTTAATGTTTTTACAAAAAAATTATTTTTTTCAACTTCTGAGAAAGTGACTGGTTCTTCATCATATTTTTCTATCAAAATTTTTTTTATAGAATTTTTTCCTATTACATCTGAGGCAGTTGATGAGAAATTATTACTAGATTTTTTTCCATCTATTGTCTCTTCGATAATTATATCTGATCTTGAAAAAACACTTTGATCTAAATCTAAAATATTAGTATCTCCTATAAGATCGCCAGATGCATCATAAAACTGTACTCTATCTAAACTTTGAAATAAAAATCTTGTAGAGAGTAAAAAAGTTCTAATTCCGTCATTACTATATTCCACATTAAGTCTTTTAAGATGATCAACTGTGTTACTAATTATAATTTTATGATCTGCAGCTCTATCTTTCACCAAATTTGGCTGAATAGCTTTAAGGTAAAATATAGTAAATAATCCTAATATAGAGAATGTTGTTAAATTAAAGAGTAAAAATTTTTTAAGTATAGATGCTGTTTTTTTTTGTTTCATTAACTAACATTCCATCTATACCCGCTTCCATATCTAGTTTCAATTGCTGAAAATT
>MDTD01016656.1_pt1 | contig 12589 bp, 16 predicted proteins | sample 811221 | NCBI WGS metagenome assembly MDTD01 (sample SAMN05326646, study PRJNA326480) | marine metagenome | isolation source: seawater | place: Pacific Ocean: South West | collected 2011 | reverse complement strand
GCAGCATTTGCACCAGGATCGATTGGAAAAAAAACTCCATCTTCTCTTAAAAAGTCGTTTAATTGTTCTTTTGTTACACAAGCTTGAACTCTACAATCGAAGTCCTCAACATTAACTTTTAAAATTTTATTCATTTTTTCTAAGGAAATTGTTATTCCATTTTCATTACCAACGACATTTCCCTCCAAAGAAGTTCCAGTTCCAAATGGAACAACGGGAACCTTATAGTTGTTGCATAACTTTAAAATTTTTGAAACCTCTTCATTTGTCTCTGGAAAAACAACCGCCTCTGACAATACTGGATCAAATGTATCCTCTCCTCTAGCGTAATTTGCCCTAGTTGACTTAGATGTTGAAAATCTTCCGTTAAAAATCCTTTTAAGTTCACTTTGGATTTGTTCATTCATATTGAAGATATTAATTGAAATTTAAAGAAAATACAGCTTATTTAGATAACATTTTTTTAATGTTCTCAAGAGCTTCTGAAATATTAGCTTGTGACGCTGCAAAACTAAATCTGACAAAGTCTGTAGCAGTTTTACCAAATGCCGTTCCAGGTACAATAGCAACACCTGCTTCATGCATGCATTTTTTTGCAAACTCCGCCCCGTTCATTCCTGTACCAATAACCTTTGGAAAAGCGTAAAAAGCTCCTCCAGGAAGACTACATTCTACGCCAGGTAAATTATTTAAACCTTCATGAATAAGTTTTCGTCTAATTGTAAATTTTTTCATCATCTCGTCAATTGACTCGTCAGATCCATCTAAAGCTGCTATTCCCGCAAACTGGGCTGCTGCATTTACACATGAAACACTATTGATGAGTAATTTGTTTACATGTTCTACAAGATTTTTTGGCCAGAAGCTCCAACCTAATCTCCAACCTGTCATTGAATATGCCTTGCTCCAACCCTCAAGAACAATTAATCTCTCTCTTAATTCTGGATAATTAAAAAATGTGGGCATTTTTTTTCCATCAAAAATTTGCCTACTATATATTTCATCACTTAAAATAGTGACATGGGGATGCTTTTTGAGTCCCTCAGCTAATACATCAATACCTGATTTATCAACAAAACTACCGGTTGGGTTATTTGGATTTATTAATATCAATAATCTAGTTTTACTTGTTATTAATGATAAAACTTTTTCAGGATTAAATTTTAAATCTTTATCCTCAGTTAAATCGTATGGTACAGCCTTTGAACCTGTATAATTAATCATTGACTCGTAAATTGGAAAAGCTGGTGTGGGGTGGATAATTTCTACACCTGGTTCACCAAAACATTGAATTGCGTAACTCATAGTTGGTTTGCCACCGGGCATAATAATTATTCTTTCTGGATCAATATCTTGATTATAAAGTTTTTTAATTTTTCTAGTTACTGCTTGCCTGCATTCAAGAATCCCATTTGATAAAACATATCCATGATGACCATCATCTAAAGCCTTTTTTGCAGCCTCTACAATATGTTTTGGAGTTTTAAAATCTGGTTGACCTAATCCGAGATGGATCATTGGCTTTCCAGCAGCTTCTAATTTTTTTGCCTCTGCTAAAACGCTAAAGGCGGTCTCTGTTCCTAATCTTTCTAAACTTTTTGCTAATTTCATACTTAATATTAGAATCCTTAATTTCTAAATGCAATATTTTCTTCACTTAAATCTTTAATTTTTTTTTTGCCAAGCAGGATCATGTCCCTTATTAATTCTTCTTTCATTCTTTGAAGTATCATTTCTACACCGTTTTGACCACCAGCGCTTAATGCAAAAAGAAAGCCTTTTCCGAAGCTGCATGCTGTCGCGCCTAGAGATAGGGCTTTTAAAACGTGCGTTCCTCTTCTAATACCTCCGTCAACTATTATCTCTATTTTTCCTCCAACGGCATCAACAATAGTCTTTAATTGGTCAAATGGTGAGCGTGAACCATCTAATTGTCTACCTCCGTGATTAGATAACATTATTGCACTAGCACCTATGTCAATTGCTCTTTTTGCGTCCTCAACCGACATTACTCCTTTAAGAGCAAAAGGACCTTTCCATCTTTTTACACAGTATTCTGCATCCTTCCAGCTCATGGCAGGATCATATTGCTCATTAATATATTCCATTACCCCTTTAGCGATTGAAGAACCTTTTTTTGTAAAATGTGAAACATTAGCTAGCTCAAATTTTTCGTGAGTTAGATAATTAAAGGTCCACCTAGGATGCGTAATAAAACTCAAGAGACTGTCTAAAGTTAGTTTAGGTGGAGTCGTAAATCCCCAACGGTGATCTCTCTCTCTATTTCCTGCAACAACAGTATCTACTGTTAAACAAAGTGCCTTGAAACCTGAGCTTTTACATCTATCTATTAAATTATCAGTAAGTGATTGATCTTTGTGTATATATAATTGAAACATCTTAGGTCCACCTGAAATATTTGAAATTTGCTCGATAGATGAAGTAGCCATTGTAGACATACTATAAAAAGTGCCAAATTTTTCAGCTGCTCTTGCGGAGGCCTTATCTCCATCATGATGATACAAACGCTGCATTGCTGTAGGAGATAAAAATAAAGGCATACTTATTTTAGCACCTAATACTGTTGTAGTTAAGTCAGGTTCTCCCACACTAGCTAAAATATTTGGAACTAAATCACATTTAGAGAAGGACTCGGTATTTCTTTTTAGAGTTAATTCGTCGTCTGAACCTCCGTCAATATAATTAAAGATAGGTGCTGGTAGTTTTTTTTTTGCTAAAAGTCTAAAGTCATCAAAATTATAACAATTTTTTAGACTCATTATTTTCTAAATCTTAAATTTTTTCTACTTAACTCACTTATTTTAGTACAACCCATTAACTTCATGTCTCTTTCTAACTCAGCCTTATATTGTCCCAAAGCTCTTTCTACGCCTGCTTGCCCTGCTGCGGCTAAAGCATATAAATATAATCTTCCACCTGAGCATGCTTTAGCACCTAGTGATAAAGCTTTAAGCATATGAGTTCCTCTATGAAATCCACCTTCACAAATAACATCTAATTTGTCACCCACTGCGTCTACAATTTCAGCTAACTGATCAAAGGGAGATCTTGATCCGTCTAATTGTCTTCCACCATGATTGGATACCATAATTCCTGTGCATCCTATATCAACAGCTCTCTTTGCATCTTCAACACTCATAATCCCCTTCAAAGCAAAATGACCTCCCCATTGAGAACAAAGTTTTTCGGCATCTTTCCAATTCATCGATTGATCTAACATTGTCGAAAAATAATTTCCTATTGAAGTATTGGTGCTTGTTCCTGCTTCTAAATAATCTTGGATGTGTGGTAGTTCGAATTTGCCTTTAGTTATATAGTTAATGCCCCACATTGGTTTTGTCGCAAAACTAAATAAACTTGAAAGCGTTAATTTTGGGGGTGATGTAAAACCAGTCCTTAAGTCTCTCTCTCGATTTCCTCCTGTTATTGTATCTACTGTTAAAGCCATCACATCAAACTTAGCAGCCTTAGCTCTCTCTAAACATGAAGTATTTAAACCTCTGTCTTTATGAAAATAAAATTGAAACATTTTTGGAGTGTCAATCATCGAGGATATTTCCTCTACGCTAACCGTAGCTAAGGCTGAAACACCAAACATTGTATTAAATTTTTTTGCTGCTTTTCCAACTGCTCTCTCTCCATCATAATGAAAGAGTCGTTGTAATGCAGTGGGAGAAAGATAAAAAGGTAGGTCGAGTTTTTTTCCAAATATTGTAGTTGATAAATCAATATTTTCAACTCCTCTCAAAACATTAGGAACTAAATCAACATCATCAAAAGCACTAGTGTTTCTAGCGTAAGTAATTTCATCATCAGCTGCTCCGTCTATGTAATGAAAAATTGGTGAAGGCAACTTTCTTTTTGCTAGTTTTCTAAAATCATAAAAGTTATGACAGTCTTTTAAGTTCATTTTAATTAAAAATTTTTAGAAAAAGTAATTTGCTGGTTATCTGTTCCAGGATTAGTCTGACCCCAGTTATTATTAGATATGTGACTATAACTATAACCTAAATGTGAATTTTCAAATATATTAAAGCCAATTTTAATTTCGCTTTTAAATTCTAACGCACTACCAAGATCCTTTCCCTGTCCCTTTTCGTAATAACCAGGCGTAAAGCTTGGAAGGATTTTCATTGGTCCTATGTTGTACTGACCTTCGACACCTGTGTAAAAATAAAGCGAATTTTTTCCTGTCATAAATCCACCTGACACTGGTGAAAATTTTCCTAAAAATGTATTTCTGAATAAATTTGGATTTTTGTGCTCTATGCCAAACAATGATGTTTGATCGTCACCTTCTTTGTCGATAACATCGAATGTACCAGTATAAAAAGATAAATTCTTGTCACTCTCTGATGCTAATAATTTTGAGTTAGCAACAAAAAGAATTGCAATAAATGTAATAAATAATTTAATTTTCATTTATAGAAAAATACTACCTAAAAAGTAAAATGTATAGCTTCAATTAACCTTTCTATTCTTTTCTTTTTTGATCATTAAAAAAATTATGATAGCTCCAATGACTAATACTAAATAAGGTAGAAACCAAAGGAAAAAATTGTTAAAATTGAATTTAGGCTCATAAACTATCCACTCTCCATATTTGTTTCTTAAAAATTCGTATATTTCCTTCTTTGAGTTTCCCTCTTGAATTTTATCTTGCACAACTAGTTTAATTGTCTGGGCGAATTCTGAATTTGAGTCAGCTATAGATTGTCCCTGGCAGACTATACAACGAATATTTTTATAAATCTCGAGATGTAATGCAGTTAACTCTTTAGGAAAAAGATTAGTCGAGTAGAAAATAAATATAAATATGAAAATTATTTTTTTCATTCTTATTCCGTTATTTTTAATATACTTTCGTATTCTGATTTATTTAGGGGTCCAACAAATTTTTTAATTATCTCTAGATTATTATTTATTAGAATACTTTCAGGTATTCCATAAACTCCAAAATTGATTGAGACTTTTCCTACGTTATCTTGAGCTAAGTAATGAAATGGATTGCCATAATCATTTAAAAATTTTTTAGCATTTTTTTTTTCATCTTTAAAATTTATCCCTAGCAATTTTAAATTTTTAGCATTTTTATATAAACTTACTAGGTATTTATGCTCTGCACGGCATGGTGCACACCAAGAAGCCCAAAAATTTATAAGAGTAAATTTGTTTTCTTTTAAAATTAAATGATTAATCTCTGAATTTCCATCCAGAGAATTTAATTTGAACTCATCGATAGTATTACCAACTAAATTTTTAGTATCATATATGGGGGCTTTATTTAAACCTACAAAAAATGTACCTAGCACAAATACGATCAAAATAATAACAGTAACTTTTATAAAAGAAATTTTCATTTTTATTTTATTTTAACTAACCTAACAAATCCACCAAGTGCTATCAATATAGCTGAAATCCAAATCCAAATCATAAAAGGTTTGTATTGAAACTTAATATTATAAAAATCAGAACGTGAAATATTACTCATTGTAATGTAAGTGTCTGATGATAGCTTAGTTTTAATAGAGGCCTCGTATGTAATAGTCTCTGGTTGGTTATAAATTCTTATTTCTGGTTTTAAAATTTCTTCAAAGTTGTCCTTAGTATTTTTTAATCTCAATTCACCAACGATTGTATTGTAGTTTTTTTCTTTGACAAGATTTATTGACTGAAAATTAATAACGTAATTTTGAAATTTTTTTTCATCTCCAACTTTCAAATTGAAATCATTTTCAACTGAAAAATTATGACTAATACCAATGAAAAAAATCAAGAGACCAAAACCAAAATGTGAAATTATTCTCGGCATTTCCTGAGTTAACTGAGTTTTATGGAAACTAAAAAAATCTTTTAGAGTATGAATTATTAAAAAGATTGCTGATATAATAATTAAATTTGATAAAATACTATATTTTCCAAAATAAAAGAAAATTAAGAGATTAATCAAAGAGGCAGCAATTAATAAAAAAATATTTGACCAAATTTCTCTATATCTATTTCTAATCCATGTGATTTTAGGTCCGATAGCCATTAATAATATGAAAGGTATTATAAATGGGAAAATTACTGAATTATAAAATGGCGGTCCAACTGAAATTTTTACCCCATTTACAGCCTCTAATATTATTGGATATATGGTTCCAATTAAAACTGCAGTTAAAAAGAAAAACATAAACCAATTGTTTGAAAGTATAAATGTTTCTTTGCTTTTTAAAAAAAAATTATATTCTTCTTTTTTGCTGTAACGAAAAAAAGTTACTAAAGCTAAAAAAATCATTAGAGATAAAAAAATTAAAATATAAAGTCCCCGCGAAGGATCGTTGGCAAATGTATGTACCGAGTTTAAAATACCTGATCTAACTAAAAAAGTTCCAGTCACACTTACTGAAAATGTAAGAAGACAAAGGATAATTACCCATGAGTAAATAGCTTCACGTTTTTCTAAAACAATTACAGAATGCATCAATGCAGTGATAACAAACCATGGCATTAAAGAAGCATTTTCTACTGGATCCCAAAACCAAAATCCTCCCCACCCGAGTTCATAATATGCCCAAATAGATCCTGCAGTGATACCAAGCGTCTGAAAGGACCACGAAATTAAAACCCAAGGTTTTATAGATTTAGCAAAAGATCTATCTTTACTATTAGTTATTAGTGATGCGATGCCTGCTGAAAAATAAATCGATGATCCCACAAAACCCACATATAATAAAGGCGGATGTATTATTAAAGCAGGATCTTGCAAAATCGGATTTAAACCTAAACCTTCGATAGGAACTGGATAAATTGGACTAAAAGGATTTGAATTGAATAACAAAAAAAATAAGAAACCTAAAATTAAAAAGTTTTGGAAAATTAAAGTATATAAAATATAGAGTTTATTTTCATGTTTTGTGAAAACTAAAAATAAGAAAGAAAAAATAACTAAAATATTTATCCATAGCAATAAGCTTCCCTCATGGCTTCCCCACGCTCCTGCTATCTTGTATAATAAAGGTTTAAGGGTATGAGAGTTTTCATAAACGTTTACCATAGAAAAGTCTGAAAGGACAAATCCAGTAATTAAAACAATAAAACTTAAAATAGAAAAAGTTGTTTGTAATGTTGTTAATTTAAAAATTGAACTATTAATAAAATTTTTCTGAATTTTTAAATTACCATAAGATTTGTAGATAATAATTAAACTTGTTAGAGTGGTGAGTATAACAAATAATATTCCAATATAACTTAACATTTACTTTGCCTTTCCTTTTAGTTCAGGTGGCATATAATTTTCATCGTGTTTTGCCAAAATTCTTTTAGCTTTAAAAAATTTTTTATCCTGAAGAATTCCTTCTGCTATAACTCCTTTACCTTCAGCAAATAAATTAGGAACTGTCCCAGTATATGTCACAATTATTTCGTTTTTAAAATCTGTTATGATAAATTTTATCCCATTTAAGTCAGTTGAAATTGATTCATTTTTTACCATTCCCCCTACTCTCATTTTTTTATTTGGAACTAGGTCATTTTTTTGTGTTATTTCTGTGGGGGTATGAAAATATAAAATGTTTTCTTGTAGAGATTTTAAAATAAAATAGATAGAAATAACAACTAAGGTTAATAGGATTATAAGGAGGAGTATTCTGTTTTTAACTTTTTTAGTTAGCATTAAAAAATGCTTTAATTAATTTTGGAATTTTCTACTAAAATATTATTTGCAATTTTAGACTTAACCAAAACATCTTTCTTTTTGATTTCAGGTAATGACTCTAGTTCTTGAATAAATTCTTTTTCGTACTTCTTTAAAGTTTTTCTAGTTTTCAAATAGAGCATTAAACAAGAAACTATAACCAAACCAAAAGATGACCAAACAAAAAAGCCATAACCATTCATTAATAATATATTAATCATAATCTTTTAATATTTTTTCTCTTTATTCTAATGATTTCTGTTTTATATTTCATTAGAAAAATTAGCGCACCATATAACAATAAAACCAATAACATTAATAACAAAGGTAGCAACATAGATGTATGTATACTGTTAGATATTCCTAGTTTTATGCTCGCAGGTTGATGAAGTGTTGTCCACCAGTCTACTGAATATTTTATTATCGGTAAATTTATTGCGCCAATGATAGCAACCCAAGATGAAACTTTAACTGCTAACGACTCCTTTTTGAGAAATTTAAAACTCATTATGTAAAGAATATAAAAAAACATCAGGACAATCATTGAAGTTAGTCTCGCGTCCCATGCCCACCAAGTTCCCCATGTTGGCTCTCCCCAAAAAGAACCTGTCATTATAGCTAGGAAAGTAAAAAGTAATCCTATTGGTGCTATACTTTTATTTATTAAAAAGAAGTTCTTAATTTTAAAAACAAAATTAAAAATTGATAGCATTGTTATAGTTGAAAAACACGCAAGTCCAATCCATGCTGATGGCACATGTACATACATTATTCTCATCGCATCACCTTGTACCCGATCTGGTGGTGATAAAAATAATGCGAAAATTAAACTAACAATTAATAGAGGTAAAAAAATAGAATTAATGATTTTTTGTATTTTATTTAGAATTAAATAAATATTAGTTGGTGTAAGAAAGTTAAACATTTATAAACTAAGTACATTAATATTAATTTTATGTGAAGGTGTAATTTCGGCCTAATTGAGAACTGAGGGAGTTAAAGAGGTATGAGTTAGTTCCCAACTAGGCTCAAACATTAGAAAAATAACCTTAATTTTTGTCATAGATTTGAATTAATAATGTTAACTTTGTGGCGAATTTGATTTTTCCTTAATGAGACAGCTTGAAATAGCTACTTCCTTTTTTTCCTGAAAAAATTTCGTCTATCAAAGGATGCTTTACGGGCTCTCCTGATTTATCATGAAGAAGATTTTGCTCAGATACATATGCTTCGTAAGTAACTCCATTACTTTCAGCCAATAAGTGATAGAAGGGCTGATCTTTTCTAGGTCTAACATCTTTTGGTATTGATTGATACCACTCCTCAGAATTGTTAAATTCAAAGTCTACATCATAAATTACACCTCTAAAATCAAAGTGCCTATGTTTAACAACGTTACCAATGGAGAACTTAGCATTATTAATGGACATTATTAATAATAATTAATAATTTTTTCAGAAAAATCAACATATAAATTTAACTCAGAATAAATTTATGTTAGAAATATTTTGTGAATAAGTCTCTCTTAAAGTTTCTCACGGACTTTGGTCCCCTTCTGATTTTTTTTACTGTTTATTATAAAAGTGATAAAGATTTGAACGCAGCTATTCCACCTTTAATAATTGCTACTATTATTGCTGTCGCAATAGTTTACTTCGTTGAGAAAAAAATACCTTATGTCCCACTGCTAGGAGGAGTTATAATATCAGTTTTTGGAGGTTTAACTTTATATTTTGATAATCCAATCTTTTTGTATTTAAAACCAACAATCATCAACTTAGTTTTTGCTAGTGCACTTCTAGTAGGAAATTATATTTTTAATAAAAATTTTTTAAAATTATTTTTAGGAAAAACACTTAATCTAAACGAAATAGGTTGGCATAAATTGAACAATAATTGGGCTTATTTTTTTATTTTTTTGGCGCTTCTTAATGAAATAGTATGGAGAACTTATGCGCCAGAAAAAGAATACATTTGGGTTAATTTTAAAGTATGGGGTATTTTACCTTTAACTTTAATTTTCACTGCTTTACAAGTCCCCTTAATTAATAAATATAAAATATGAGAAAGTTTAAATTAATCATTAATAATAACTTTAAAAAAAAAGAAAAAGAGATTTTTTTCGTTAAAAAAGAGCTTCAGGTAATTTTGAATTTATATGCACGAATGGTATCAAATGGAACCTGGAAAGATTATAGTCTTTCAATAGGTTCAAAAGAAATTTCATTTAATATTTATCAAAGAGCTTCTGATAAGCCTATTTTAAAAATATCAAAAAATTTAAAGCCAATTTATAATAATGAAAAATTTTTGGTTAAAGATAAAAATGGAAACGTTATAGAAAAATCATCAAATTTGAATGGACTTATTTCAAATACAAGTTGGAATAAAATTAAATTGGTTAAATAAAATATTTATCTTCTCTGACCAAAAAGCCTTAAAAGCATAATAAAAAGATTGATGAAATCAAGATATAGTGTTAATGCTCCCATTACGGCTTTTTTACCTATCAATTCACCACTGTCACTTGCGAGATACATATTTTTTATCTTTTGAGTATCATAAGCAGTTAACCCTACAAAAATTAACACTCCTAAAATTGATATTATAAAATACATCATAGAAGATTTTAAAAATATATTTACTATTGAGGCGATTATTATTCCAATCAAACCCATAATCAAAAATGATCCAAATTTAGTTAGATCTCTTTTAGTTGTATAACCATATATGCTCATCGCTCCAAAAGTTCCAGCCGTAATAAAAAATACCCTTGTAATACTAGTGCCAGTATAAACTAAAAAAATAGAAGACAGAGATGCTCCCATTAATGCAGCAAAAATCCAAAAAATAGTTTGTGCCTTAGATGCGCTCATACTTGAGATTTTAAAGCTCATGTAAAAAACAATTCCTAAGGGAGCTAGCATCAATACCCACATTAAAGCAGAGTTATAAATAGCATTACCCAGACTAGTTAACCCAACTATTTGACCTGAAGTTGGCTCAGTTACAACTGCTAGCTTAAATAAAAATAAAGCTATAAAACCAGTTAGCAAAACCCCTGAAGCCATATAATTATAGACTTTAAGCATATAAGATCTTAATCCCTGATCTATTATAGCTTCTGATGTTGAAGATTTTACTGTAGTTGTTTGTTTATTAAATTCCATATCTTAAATATAAGAATTTTTATTAACTTTTCAATAGTCAATATTTGCTTTAAAAAAAACCTTAAAAATAAGAACTTTTATGAAATTTAAAAAGTTAGGCAATACAGAGCTGGAGGTGAGCTTAATTTGTCTCGGAACAATGACGTGGGGAACACAAAATTCCGAAAAAGAAGCATTTCAGCAAATGGACTACTCTTTAGATAACGGGATAAATTTTTTTGATACAGCTGAACTTTATTCAGTACCGCCTACAGAAGAGTCCTATGGTAAAACTGAAATTATGATTGGCAACTGGTTTGAAAAACGAAAAAATAGAGAAAAAATTATTTTAGCTTCTAAGGTTGCTGGTCCTGGGTGTGAGTGGATAAGAGGAGGTGAAAATAATTATACTGAAAAAAAAATTGGTGAAGCAATTGATGGAAGTTTAAAAAGATTGAAAACAGACTATATAGATCTTTATCAGTTACATTGGCCCGAGAGATCTACTAACTGTTTCGGGAGAAGGGAATACGTTTTAAAAGAGGATGAACGTGAATGGAATAACTTTGAGCAAATTCTAGAATCTTTACAAAAATTTATTAGAAGTGGAAAAATTCGGTACATAGGCATGTCTAATGAAACTCCATACGGCCTAGCAAAATACTTAGAGCTTTCAAGATCAAAAAATCTTCCAAGGATGATGTCTGTCCAAAATCCTTACAGCCTAGTTAATAGAACCTATGAAATAGGCATGTCTGAAATTTCTATCAGAGAGAAATGTGGTTTGTTAGTTTACTATCCTTTGGCAGCTGGAGCTTTGTCGGGAAAATATAGAAATGGTAAAATGCCTAAAAATTCCAGATTAGCATTATTTAAAGGCTGGGAAAGAATGATCAACCCTTTGGCAATGAAAGCTTATGATGAATATTTTCAATTGGCTAATGAATATAATATGACTATGGTTCAGCTTGCGCAAGCGTTTGTTAATTCTCGGCCATTCGTCACAAGCAATATAATTGGAGCCACTACAATGGATCAACTTAAAGAGAATATTGCTTGCATTGACGTAGAACTTTCCAAAGAAATATTAGATAAAATTAATTTAATACATAACAACAATCCCAATCCATCGCCTTAATTCAGGGCATTGAAATCCTTTTTTTTTAGTATAAATACTAAGTATGAAATTAAAAATTTTTTTTATCTCATTATTTTTAACCTTGTCATTTCAATTAAATGCGAGTGAGCCAAAATCTGTCGGTAAATATAAAAATTGGCAAAGTTATACAGTTGAGACTGATAAGGGGAAAGTTTGCTTTGCACAAACAATGCCCTCTAAAAGAGTCCCTGAGAGTTTTAAAAGAGAGGACTCTCGTTTATTTGTCACTTTTAGACCGGGTGAAAATATCTCTGACGAAGTAAGTATTACAAGTGGTCATCTATACAAGCCTTCAACTGTTGTAGCTAAATCAGGAAAAAGTAGTTTCAGTTTTTTTTCGCAAGAAAAATTTGCTTGGTTATTAGATGAAAGAGAAGAAAAAAAATTTATTAAACTGATGAAAAGAGCAACAAATCTCTTAATTGTTGCTAATGCAAAAAACGGAACGCAAACCACAGATCATTATTCTATGATGGGATTTACTAAAGCTTATAATACAGCCAAAAAAGTTTGCGGCTAAATGAAAAAAATTGTTTTAGCTTACTCAGGTGGGTTGGATACTTCAATTATTTTAAAATGGTT
>MDTD01169683.1_pt1 | contig 12592 bp, 11 predicted proteins | sample 811221 | NCBI WGS metagenome assembly MDTD01 (sample SAMN05326646, study PRJNA326480) | marine metagenome | isolation source: seawater | place: Pacific Ocean: South West | collected 2011 | reverse complement strand
TGCGCGTCGAGCGAGGGGACGGTCCTCGTCTCGGGGCTCGGGAAATCCGGGCTGATCGGGGCCAAGATCTCGGCGACCCTCGCCTCGCTGGGCGTGCCCTCTCACCCGGTCCACCCGACCGAGGCGACCCACGGCGACCTCGGCAAGTTCCGCAAGCAGGACGTCGTCATCGCACTCAGCAAATCGGGCGAGACGGAAGAAGTCGTCAATCTGGCGGCGATCCTGCGGCAGGACGGGCTGCCGGTGATCTCGATCACATCAGGCGGGAACGAGGGCTGCGACGAGCCCTCAAGTCTGGAGCGGGTCTCGAGTGTGGCACTCAAGATCGGGGTCGGACGCGAGGCGGGCGACATGCCTGCGCCGACAAGCTCGACCACGGCCACGCTCGCGCTCGGTGATGCACTGGCGATCGCGGCTGCCCGGCGGATCCGGTTCACCGACGCGGACTTTGCCAAGCGTCACCCGGGCGGCTCGCTTGGCGGGCTTCTCCGGCCGGTCATGGATGTCGTGCGGTTCAAAGCGGGCGAGAACCTGCCGCTGATTGATGACCATCTGAGTGTGGGCGATGCGCTCAAAGAAGCGGAAAACCACACGGGCAGGCGTCCCGGCGCGATGCTGCTCATTGAGAATGGATCGGGCCGACTGACGGGCATTTTCACCGACGGCGATCTGCGCCGGCTGGTGCTGGGCAAAGGCGGCTCGCTCGACACGCCGATCGCGGAGGTGATGACCCGGTCGCCGCGCACGCTGACGGACGATGCGCTGATCCGCGATGCGCTGACGCTCTTCCGCGAGAAGCGTCAGGACGAGATCCCGGTGGTCGATGCGCAGGGGCGCCCCGCGGGGCTGCTGGATGTGCAGGATCTGATCGCGCTGAAGCTCGTGCGCGATTGATGGAGATACCGATCTGATGCCCAAGGCCGACCCTGCCAACGTTCGTCTACTCATTCTGGATGTCGACGGCTGTCTGACCGACGGCTCCGTGCATCTCGACGGCGAGGGACGCGAGACGAAGCGGTACAACATCAAGGACGGGCTGGGCATCTCGGTGTGGCTTCGGCTGGGCCTGCCTGTCGTGGTCATCACGGGTCGGACGAGCGATTCGCTGATCGCACGCTGCAAGGAGCTCGGGATCACCGAGCTGCACCAGGGCGTGAAGGACAAGGGCGCCAAGCTGGCGGAGGTCTTGTCGGCTGTCGGTTGCGAGGCCGAGGAAGCCGCGGCTTTCGGGGATGACTGGAACGATCTGCCCATCCTCAAACGAGTGGGTGTGGCGATGTGCCCGGCGGATGCGTCGGACGAGATCCGGGCGTTGGCTGACTTTGTGAGCGCCAGGCCCGGCGGTCACGGGGCGGTGCGCGAGGGGATCGAGATGATCCTGGCGGCCAAGGGGCTGATGGCGCGTGCACTGGCGTTGTATGACGTCTGACCGCCCCACCCCTGCGCGATACGATGACCCCATGCCGACCGAGCTTCAACGAATCTTGACGACGACGCGCCCGGGTGCCAGCCGATCGGCGCTGCTTGTGGCGATCGGGGTCTCGCTCATCCTCGTCTCGTTCATTCTGATCTTCTCGACGCGCTCGGGGCCCTCCAAGCGGGAGGCGATCGACGATTTCAATCCGGATGATGTCCCCGATTTGCTTGGGGCTCCGGGCGAAGATGTCGCGCGGATCGACGGCCAGCCGCAGTTTGGTGACACCACGAACGCGCGTGTCCGGCTCAAGGACAGGAGCGATCCGACGCGGATGGCCTGGGATATCGAGTTTGCGCGTCTGAGCCCAGTGAAGGACTCGGATCTGGTCGAGATCGATCGGCCCCGGGCGTGGTATCTGCTGGGCAACAACAACCTGGTCTTTATCCGGTCGGACAAGGCCGAGTTTCTGATGCCGGACATCACGAGCGAGCCCGTCTCCGGGCGGTTCACTGGGAACGTGGAGGTCCTGCAGTTTGAGCGCATGTCCGACGGCTCCCTGCCCGCGCCGATCGCGGGCGATTCGTCGGTGCGCATCACGACCAACTGGCTGGACTTCGACGCAGTTGCGAGCGAGCTCTCGACGACGGAGACGGTGCTGATCGCGAGCGATTCGATCGACGCGGACTGCTCGGGCCTGCGCGTGGTGTTCAACGAGGTGGACGAGCGGGTGGAACTGCTCGAGATCCCGGGTTCTTTGGTGGCGACGATCCGCCCGGGTATGAGCGAATCAGGCGGACAGCCCGAACCCTCCAGTGAGCCACAGACCGAGACCAAGCCAGCGCAGGCGAACGCGGGCGGGAACGCCAGGCCCAAGCCGCCGGCAGCGCCCGCCGAGCCGGAGGGGCCCGAGACGTTTTACGCTGTCACGTTCGAGGGCTCGGTGCACGTCGAGCAGCCCTCGCGCCGGATCGATGCGGACCGCGCGCGGGTGTGGATCCGCCTGGTGAACAACGAGATCCCGTCGAACGACTTCGCTTCGGTTCCGATGCCGACCCGTGTCAGCGACCCGCTCGGGATGCACGCGGCTCTCGTGTCGATGGTCATCGCCTCGCGTCAGCCCGAGATCCCGAGTGACCGGGACCTGAAGCTGGGCGACGATGTGCTCTTCCGTTGCGTGGGCCCGACCGTGGTCCGTCCGATGGACGAGCGGCCCGCGGCCCTTGGCTCTGGCGATGACGTGGCGCTGCGGTTCGAGTCGAACCCGGGCGGGAAGGTCACGTTCAGTGATTCAGTGCTTCTGGCGAGCGGTGAGTCGTCGGCGATCGAGTACGGGTTCACCAACAAGATCCTGGCGCTGACCGGGTACGACGGCCAGCCGACGATGCTGGATGTCCAAGACACGGGCTCGATCATGGGCGAGTCGCTCACGATCGGGCTAGCGACGGGTATCGGCCAGGCGATGGGCGCCGGCGTGCTGACGGAGGCCGAGTCCGGGCGCAGTCTGACGTGGAACGAGCAGGCGGACGTGGTGTTCCGCACGGAAGAGGGTTGGATCACCGGCTCGATCGAGCAGGCGATCGCCTCGGGCACGGTCGTGATGCGCGACGAGGACGCCGAGGTGTTCGCGGACTCGATCAACACGCGGTTCGCCGCGGGCGACGACACGCTCATCGAGCGCGCGGTGTTGACCGGGGGCGTGCGGGCACGCACCGCCAGCGGCAGCCTCGACGCCGATCGCTTGGACGTGCGATTCGATACTTCGAGCGGGCGATCCGAGCCGGTGACGGTGACGGCTTCGGGTCAGGTGCGAGGCGAGCAAGACGAGGCGGTCATCACCGCGGGTCTGCTCGAGGCGGATCTGGCACCAGACGCAGACGGCAAGCCCCGCGTGACGGTGGCGCGTGCGTCGGAGACGGTGCGGTTCATCCGCGCCGACGGCGCGTTCGCCGAGGGCGATTCGCTGCGGGCGGAGCTCGACACGGAGCACGCGCTGGTGGAAGGCGCACCAGCCAGGGTGGGCGCCAACAGTGCCACGGTCGCGGCTCGCTCGATCACGCTCAACGGCAGCGCCCGCTCGATCGTCGTGCCCGGCGCAGGCGAGTTCACACTGATGGACGACGAGGGCGTGCTGACGATCGCGACAGCCGAGTGGACCGGGTCGATGAGCTACACCGACGAGACGGGCATGCTCGAGGCAGTCGGCGATGTCGTCGCGGTCTCGACGTCCAGCGCCCTGTCACGCGACACGCTCGCGGGCGATCGCCTGTTCGCGCTTGTGCAGCCTTCGGATGGCTCGTCCGTGCTCGACGAGCGGGCCGACCGCCAGCTCATCAGCGCAGAGATCACGGGCGACGAGGCGCGAGAGGCGTCGGTCGAGTCGCTCCGGTTTGCGCAGGTGGGCGACGAGGAGCCGGTGCAGGTGATGGCGCTCCTTGGCAACCGGATCGAACTGGACAACATCGGCGGCATCGTCCGCGTGCCCACGCCCGGCAAGCTGGTGGTCTCTGACAGGCAGGTCGATCCCGAGTCCACGGACTCGTCGACGATGCGTGGCTCGGCGCTCTTCGACTGGGAGGGCGATCTGCTGCTAGATCGCCCCGCGGGCGAGGTGACGATGTCGAACCGGGTGCGGATGGTGCACCGCCCGCAGGGCGATGGCGCTGTCGCTGAGCTTGAGTGCGAATCGCTCAAGGCCGCGTTCTCGGAAGATTCGCCGACGGGTGACCTGACGTCGGGTTCGGGCGAGAGTCAGCTGAGGAATGTGCTGGCTTCGGGCGCGGTGTGGGCGCGATCGGGCGACCAGCAGATGATCGCCGACGCACTGAACTACGAGGCTAAGACGCAGGCCGCCCGCGCGACGGCGCAGAACGGCGGCTGGGTGACGCTCTTCGACCCGACCCAGCCCGCGCCGGTGACGGCGGCCGAGTTGATCTGGTCGCTCAGGTCCGGGCGCATCGAGGTCGTCAGGCCCAACCCGGTCAGTATCCCGAGATAATGAGCTTCAAAAACCAAGAACACAAGAGCCCCTCGCGTAAGCGAGGGGACACACTCAAAAGCTCAATCCATGCAAAGTCCCCTCGCTTACGCGAGGAGCTCGTATTGATCGAACGACTGCTTATGCGTCGGTGCGGTCGATGACCTTGTACATTTCGCGCTCGCCGCGGCCCTTGACGGGGTAGTCCTTTCGGAGCGGGTGGGCGGGGAACTGCTCCCAGAGCAGGATGCGTCGCAGGTCCGGGTGGTTCCGGAAGCGGATGCCGAACATGTCGAAGACTTCGCGTTCGGTCCACTCGGCCCCGGACCAAAGATCGGTGACGCTGTCGAGGTAGAGCGCCGGGTCTTCCTCGATGCCGTCCGTCGGGATCGAGGGGGTCAGGAAGGTCTTGACGTAGAACCGCAGATCCAGCTCGTAAGAGCAGAGGATGTAGACGACGGCGAATCGTCCGGGCATCTCGGTCGGGTAGCCCTCGTAGTCGATGCCGAGCACGTCGGAGAGGAAGTTGTACTTGCACTCTTCGTCGTTCTTGAGGAAGGCCATGACCTCGTGCAGATCGCTCGGCTCGACCACGAGCGTGGCATCGCCCCGGAACTCGGTCGCGCGGAACTTCTTGTTCGGGAAGGCGCTCTTGAGGCGGGCAAAGGTCGGGTGATCGAGCTTGGTCGTCATGATGGTCTCCCTGAGGGGTAGCTTAGGCGATCCTCTCGCGCTGGATCAGAGCCCGGCAATCCTCGGTCAGCACGAACACGTTACGAGCCGCGAAGGCCGATTCACGCCAGGACGCGAGCAGCGCGCTGTCGATTGGGCGGCTCGCATCGAGCGGCTGATGGATCATCCGGCCCGGGTCCTCGGGCTTGCCACCCGCAAGGACGATCGCGTCGCAGGCCTCGAAATGCCCGAGCTTGTCGAGCATGCGGGGCAGATGATCCTCGGCGTGCGAGGCCATCTCGGGGGTGAGCATCGCGATCGGGTCGACCTGGATGCGGAGGCGTTCGCTTGGGGGTTCTTTGAGCAGGGCGGCGATGCTGTGTGGATCGGAGAGCACCAGGCCGCAGGCGGGACGTAAAGAGAGGTATGCGTCCCGCTCGACGAGGATCGGGTCGAGTGAAGCGATCGCTCCGCGCAGCGCGTCGAGTCCTGTGGTCCAAAGCCGGTGATCGGATGGAAAGACGGCGCACGCGGGATCGGCGGCTTCGTCGAACCAGCCGGCCCAGGCGACGACGCGGGTCTTCGGCTCGATCACCGACGCGAACTCGGGCGCGAGCGGGTTGTCGTGGATGAATGTGAAGGGCGGCTGGCCCTCGGATGTGCCAAGGTTGCGCGTTGGGATGAGGTGGGTGGTGGGCATGGTCCGACAATGATTACACACTGGTGTGGGGGAAGTCGATTCACCGAAGTCGATCCCCATGTCGGCGGAGCCGGCGCTGTGATGTGGAACCCCCTTCCTGCGCCAGGAGCTCTGCCCAATGGACACGTTGTTCGGATTCGATGACCTCGCCGAGAACCGCAAGCCCGCCACGTACGAGATCGCACCGAGCCAGGAGTCGGCCGAGCTTGTCAGGCCTCAGGTGATCTCGCGGATCATCGAGCTGAACCCGACGGCCTCGGCCGCGTTCCTGGATCAGTTCTCGGATAACCAGCTCCGTTTCTATCTGGACCATCTCCGCTCGGCGGAGATGCCTCGTCGTTCGGCGAGGCCTTGGGTTCGTCCCGGGGATGCCCCGGCGGTGACCGGTGCCCGGAGTGTGGCGTAATCAGAGTCCAAATCAGTGCTTACAGAATCCCCCGCCCGCCCGACCTGTTCGGGCGGCGTTGGTTTTTGGCGCAAGGTCTGCCTCGTCAGGCGCGAATCTCGCGGACTTTTCGGGACCAACTCAACTCGGACCATCGAAGGTCCGATTTGCTGATCGTCGCGGGAGGCGATGGTCGATGGTTGGCCTGCGAGTCGTCCGATAAAGGGCGGGCGGGCACCGACGATTTCGGGAGCTGCGGAGCAGCGGATGCGTGATGTGGATGCACATACGAACCTGGCCGGAGTGAACCCGGCCGCTGCTCGGAGCTTCAAGATGCGGAATACCGGCATGACACTTCGCTTGGGAGCGATCTCCCTTCTCGCCGCCACCGGCCTTGCCGGCGGGTGCTCGTACGACCAGAACTCGGAGTGGTCCACCACCCCTGCCGAGGCCAAGCCCCTCGCCAAGGCGCAGCGGCAGAACCCGAACCAGTCGGACGACACCTATCAGATCACGATGATGAACGAGCAGGAGTCGCTCTGGGACGGCCTGTTCGAGCAGCCCGAGACCGAGGACTTCGCCGCGGGCGATGAGTTCGGCGCGGGCAACCCGATCGATATCTTCGGGTCGATCGACGGCCGCGCGATGACGCAGGGCAACCCGAACGCCCCGGCCGCGTACGACCCCGCCGACCTGCACCGCGTGAGCTTCAGCTCGTACGGCTCGGACTTTGATCCGGTGGTGACCGAGGACGGCCAGTATGTCTTCTTCGCCTCGACGCAGCACCGCGAGACGGCTGACATCTACCGCAAGCATGTCAACAGCAGCGTTGTGAGCCAGATCACGAATGATCCGGGTCACGATGTGATGCCCGCGCTCTCGCCCGACGGCCGGAGCATCGCCTTTGCCAGCAACCGCCAGGGCAACTGGAATATCTACCTGATCGATTCCGAGGGCGGGCAGGCGCGTCAGATCACCGACGACAGCTCCCACGAGCTGCACCCCTCGTTCAGCCCCGACGGCTCGCAGCTCGTCTACTCGCGCCTCGGCCCGGTGAGCCAACGCTGGGAGATGTGGCTCGTTGACGTCAACAACCCGATGGTCAAGCACCAGATCGGTTTCGGCCTCTTCCCCGAGTTCAGCCCTGTGGGCGGCACCGGGATGAACGGCGGCGACCGGATCGTCTTCCAGCGTGCTCGCGAACGCGGCTCGCGCCTCTTTAGTGTCTGGTCGATCGATCTGGTTGGCGGCAACGAGGCCATCAACCTGACCGAACTCGCATCGAGCTCTGATCACGCACTGATCAACCCGAGCTGGAGCCGAGACGGCAAGCGCGTCGCGTACGCCAGCGTGCCGCTCGCGGCGACGACCGGCAACGGCCAGCCCTCGCGTGCGGACATCTGGATGAGCAACATCGACGGCACGGGCTCGACGAACCTGACCGCCGACGACGCGATCAACCTGATGCCGACGTGGGGCGCCAACAACGAGGTGTTCTTCATCTCGAACCGCTCGGGCACGGACAACATCTGGTCGCTCGGCGCAAGCAAGGCCGTGATCGCCGCGGGTGATCCCTTCGTCGGCCTGCCCGGTTCGCCGCGAACGGCTCAGACGCCCCGCAACTCGACTCAGTCGCGCACGCAGGATCAGAACCAGACCCCGGACTTTGCGGACTTCCCGCCCGGCCTGGTCCCGATCGGCGTCGAGTAAACGCATCACACCCGGCGGCGGGCTCAACAGCCCGTCACCGGATTTGAATTGAGAGTCAGCTGGGCACGGACGCCCGGCGCAGATTGGCAAGGACGCCATGACAAGTACAGAGAAATTGCTCGCATGCCTCGGGCTGACGCTGCTCACCTTGCTGGTGGGGTGCGCTGCCCGGGGGCCGGAATTGACACCGCCCGCGGTGCTCCGCTCGCCGTACGACTCCTCACGGGGTGACGTGCTGTTCGCGGTGGTGCCTCTGCGGAACGAGTCCGGCACGACGGTGTTCAGACCGGAAGAGGTCTCCGACGCGTTCGTGAACGCGTTCACGTCGGTGCCTGGCATCCGGTGTCTGCCGCTCAACAGGACCATCTCAGAGATGAGAGGTCTTGGGATGCGTGAGATCACGAACCCCAGCGACCTGAAGGCGCTCGCGGAAGCGATGAACGTCGACGGGCTGATCGTTGGGACGGTGACCGCCTACGACCCGTACAACCCGCCGACGCTTGGGATCTCCCTGGCGCTGCACGCGGGGAACCCGGTGTTCGCGGCGGGGCCGGAGCTCGATGAGCTCCGGGGCGCTGTTCGCGATCCGCAGACGCCCGCGCCATCGCGGTACGTCGATTCGCCCGTGGCCTCGATCTCCGAGGTCTTTGACGGGAGGAACCACGGGGTTCAGATCGAGGTGCGTCGGTACGCGCAGGGTCGGATCGATCCGACAGCCGCCCGAGGGTGGCAGACTTATCTGGCGAGCATGCCTCTGTACACGGAATTCGTGGCCCACGCCGCGGTTGGCCGGTTGCTCGATCAGGAGCGGCTCAGGCTCGCCCGGTCACGCGGCCCAGGGTCGTCCCGCTGACATCCCCGCCCGGGGGATGTGCACCGGGCAGAAGAGTGGTGAACCTTCGGGGCATTGACGCCCCGCATGTCAGCGAGAAGGAGCTCGGTCGATGTCTTCACTTCCGATTACAGAAAGCTTCGGCAGCTACCTGGTCGATGAGCGCCGGTTCAGCCCGTACACCGCCAGGTGCTACGGCGCGGACCTGCGTCAGTACATCGAGCACTTGATGGCCGAGACGGGCATCGATCCGAACACCGCGGCCGAGGCCGACGAGATGCGCCGGCGCCAGGCACCGGGCGGCAACGATGTCGCCGGCAGCGTCGGACCCCAGACACTCACGGGTGTGATCTGCAACGCGGACGCGGACCTGATCCGCGGCTTCCTCGAGCATCTGGCCGAGAAGGAATACTCCCCCGCCACGATGGCGCGGAAGATCGCGACGCTCCGCAGCTTCTACAAGTGGGCGCTGCGTTCGGGCTTCACCTCGACGAACCCGATGACACTGATCCGCACGCCCAGGCAGTCCAAGCGCCTGCCCAAGGCGATCACGATCGAGCAGATCGAGCGTCTGCTCTCGGCACCGAGCGAGAACGACGTCCTGGGCCGCCGCGACCGCGCGATGCTCGAGACGCTGTACTCGACGGGTATCCGGGTGAGCGAGCTTGTTTCGCTCGAGGTGGACGATCTCGATCTTGCGGGCGGGGCGATGAAGGTGCGCGGCAAGGGCAAGAAGGAACGACTCGTGCCCCTGGGCGCTCACGCGGTGGGCGCGATCCAGGCATACGTCGAGCTTGCCGAGAAGGACCCGCACTTCCAGGCGACGTGGAACGACGCGAGCGCCACGAGCAAGCCCCTGTTCCTGAACAAGCATGCTCAGCGTCTTTCAAGCCGATCGGTCCGCCGGAAGCTGGACAAGTACCTGCGTGAGGTTGGACTCGATCCGTCGATCAGCCCGCACACGCTGCGTCACAGCTTTGCGACGCACCTTCTTGACAACGGCGCGGACCTCCGCAGTGTGCAGGAACTGCTTGGCCACCAGTCGCTCAGCACGACGCAGGTGTACACGCACCTGTCGACGCAGCGCCTCCGCGCGGCGTACGACGACGCACACCCGCGTGCCGAGGCCGGCTGATCAGTCGCCCGACTCGTCAGGCGTCCTGACAAACGAACGCATCGCACTCATGATCGCCGAGACCCCGGTCTCGGCGTTTTCTATAGGCACCACCGCGCCCACGGTGCGCTTCGGATCGATCAGGACCGCGGTGAGCGGCGCGGGAATCCTTAGACGGTCGATCGTCCGGCGGGGCTCGGTGCTGACAAGCAGCGGCACGCCCCTCGGGGATCGCTCGGCGATGGCTTGCATCTGCTCGGGCAGGATCTCCAGCTCGCCAGAGACCGCGATCACGATCGAGCGGTGACCGAACCAGTACCGCCCGGTGTCCTCGTCGTCACGACCTGCGACCTCCTCCGCAGCGGCATGCCAGAGATCGGCGGCAACCTTGCCCGCCAGTTCGAAGACCGGCTCGTCGGCATCGGATCGGCACATCAGCAGCACGACCCACGGGCCGGACCGATGCACGCGCTCGTCGGCCTGGATCTCACTTAGCATCCAGCTCTGGTACGCGGGAGAGATGAGGTTCAGGTCATCAAGCTCAATGCCCGGCTCGATCGGCTCGCGGGGCGGGGTGAGCTGCGCGAGACGAGTCACGATCCATCGCCCCGCGGTTGGTATGGTCCACGTCGAGACCTCGCCCGGGTCTGTGGTTGTGTAAGTCGCGTGGAATGTGCCGTCGTTCAATGGGGCCTCGAGCGCCCGGGCACGGAACGACTCGCCATCGACCCGCAGTTCCACAAGACCGGCCTGCGACCGGAGTGTGAAGAGCGACTGCTCGGATTCAAAGTCGATGACCTCCATCACGCCGAGCGCTGGGTCGTTGCACCTGCCCTCGTCGTCGAACCGCCACAGCTCGGGCATGGGCATCGCGGGCACGTGGGGCGAGATCGCCTCGAGAAAGTCATCGCCCGACCCTGTCACGCGGAACACCACGGCTTTGTTCGGTGGATCGGTGCGCTCGGCGGTCAGGACCTGCTCGGCAAAGTGCAGGCGCAGTCCCGGCAGCTCCAGAGCGGCGTGCACCACACCGGCGAACGAGCCCCGGCGCAGGAGCGTTTCGAACGTGGTGGTTTCTCCGGCATCATTCGTAAACGTGACATGCGCGTGGTCGGCGAAGGGCGTGCTCGTGTGCGCCTCTGTGAATTGCTGAGCCGCGCTGATCGCCGAGGGCTCCGGCTGAGCGAGACAGATCGCACCCACAACCCATACACTGAGGATCACGCCGGGCGCTCCGAACTGGTGAGGTTGTCGCGCAGCTGGCGGACGGTTTGAGCCGCGCCGGGCACGATCAGATCGGGCGCGATCTCGCAGAGCGGCTCGAGCACGAACAGACGCTCGGCGATGCGCGGGTGCGGGACGCAAAGGCCCGGCAGTTCGATCTGCGCTTCGCCGAAGATGAGTAGGTCGAGATCAACGGTGCGTGGCCCCCACCGCTCGGCCCGGCTCCGGTCCCGGCCGAGTGACGCTTCAATCTTGAGGAGTTCGGTGAGCAGCGCTGGAGCGTCGAGTCCGGTCTCGATGCGGATGACGCCGTTGAGGTAGCTGCCCTGCTCGATGGGCCCGACGGGCTCGGTCTCGATGAGTGCGGACCGGGCGGTGACGCGTGTGGAAGCGAGCGAGTCGATGGCTTCCACGGCCTGACCGAGCGTCCGCTCGCGGTCGCCGAGGTTGGCACCCAGTGCGATATAGGCCTCTGTCATTGCTACAGGGTGCGCCCGGTCCTGGCAAAAAACAAGCCCGACCCAAGATCGGGCCGGGCTCGCGGAGAATCAATCGAATCGCGGCTTAGCCGGTGGGCTCGAGCTCGCGGACACGGTGCTGCACCTGAGCCTTGACGCGGGCGAGGATGGAGCTGTGCATCTGGCTGACGCGGCTCTCGGAGAGATCGAGCGTGGCGCCGATCTCCTTCATCGTCATGCCCTCGAAGTAGTAGAGGATGACGATGAGCCGCTCTGCGCGGGAGAGGCCCTTGGTGATGAGGTTCTGCAGGTCCTTACGCTCGATGTTGCGCACGGGGTTGGCCTGCTGATCGTCGCGGATGACATCGATCTCGCGGACGTCACGGTCGCCGTCGCTCGGGTAGGCCTTGCGTGTGAGGCTGAACGTGCCGACGGCTGACGAGTCACGTTGGATCTTTTCGTACTCCTCGCTGTCGACGCCGAGGTGCTCAGCGATCTGGTCGTGGGTCGCGGGGCTTCCCTGTTCCATCTCGATGCGCTGACGCGCCTGCTCGACCTTGGAGGAGCGGTGACGCACGAGCCTGGGCACCCAGTCCATGAGACGCAGCTCGTCGAGGATCGCGCCGCGGATACGCGGGGCGCAGTATGTCTCGAATTTGACCTGGCGTTCGAGGTCGAACGCGTTGATCGCATCGGCGAGGCCGAACACGCCGGCCTGCACGAGGTCATCGATGTTCACTTCGTCGGGGAGGCGTGCGTGCACGCGCTCGGCGTGGTAGCGCACGAGCGAGTAGTACTTCTCCATGAAGAAGTTGCGGATGTTCTGATCGCGCGACTTGCTGTAGTCGGCCCAGAGTTCTTCAACGGGGCGTTCGCAAAGCGGCAGATCTGCCTTCGAACGCTTGGAGGGGGAGACGCGGCGTTTGGTGGGCGCGGCCTTCTTCTCCGTGGGCATGGTCGGCTCCTTGACCTCTTCATCACGCGGCTCAGGCCGCTGATTCCCGTGAGTGCCGGCGCGATCTCTCGTGTGCGCCCTCGTGCTCTCACGATGTTGTCCATCCTTGGACGGCGTCAGTATACGGACCGGTCGCAGGCTCCGCCAGCGC
>MDTD01141781.1_pt1 | contig 12592 bp, 17 predicted proteins | sample 811221 | NCBI WGS metagenome assembly MDTD01 (sample SAMN05326646, study PRJNA326480) | marine metagenome | isolation source: seawater | place: Pacific Ocean: South West | collected 2011 | reverse complement strand
TTTCTTTCCGTTCGATCCACACGTGGACGAATCGCTCCAACTTCCCGTCTGTTTACAGCATCTCGCCAAATCCTTTATCCATTGCTCACTCTTCGTGCCGTATCCACACACACCGGCGACGGCCCGCGTCTCCTTGCGATACCCGTCCGTCCCGGTGCATCCCTGGTCAACCCAACTGCCCGTGTAGCAGGCATCGATCTCTCTGACCTTTGGCGTCGTGTTCGGATCACACCCAACAACGGTTCGCTTTTGTTTTTGTTTCCCGGTGCTTAGCGGTCCACCCACGTTTTCCCAATTGCCTATTGTACAACACGACACGCTCTGCGATTGGCCGCACGTTTTCTCCTTGACTTGACCATCGTACCATCCGTTCGGACACGCTTTGCCCGTCGAGTTCTTCTGCCGAGTCACGCGATACGTCGATTTCGTTTTCGTTATGCCACACACCTCACCGGCAGGAAGTGTGCACGCCGACCAATCGGACCAAGACCCAACGCAATCGACGGGGCACGGTGGAGCCTTGCACGCGAGCCAACGCGTCAACGTGTCGCACTTCTCAGTGTTCAGCGTAGAGGCTTTATACTCCTGACGGACCCCACTCTGCCCACACGACACGGCCATGTAACTGCCATCGGCTGCCGGTGTTTTGGACGTGACGCATCCGAGATCATTTTTCTGCCAACCGGCCGTGACGTACGAGCACTTCGGTGGTTCTGGCTTGGGACACTTCACAAAACACGCTCCCTCCTTTTTCGTGATACACGTTCCAGAGCCAACGGCCGGTTTATAGTCGGCAGCGGTCGTGTCGAGAGTAAGATCCAAGATGCCATCGCCGCACTTGCCTTTTGTCCCATCGAGCACGGTCACCTTGCCATTCGCGTCCTTCCGGACACACTGTCCTTTCTTCCAGGTGTTACCTTCACACGGTTTCGGACACGGCACCTCGCAGTCCCTGAGCTCTTCGAAGTTTGGGCACTTGCCGAGTGGTCCAAATTCCGCTTTGTATCCTGGGTCTTTCACATCGAGCGCCCAACTGACTTTGCCTTTACCGCACTTACCCTCGGAGCCGTCGAGAATGTCACCGCTCGCGTTTTTACAGACCCCGCGCTTTTTATACACCGTGCCCTGACAGTCACCCGACTCGGGCTCTTCCAGCACCGGCAACACCTTACCGAGCTTGTCTCGGACAGGCTCAACAGGTGGAACCTCCTGGATGTTGGCGTATGCATACGCACCCGAGCCCGCGACCACCATGATGCACGAAAGTACCACGAGGAGCAGGACAAAGGTCGGATTCATTCCTGGAATACGCCGATATAATATTCCACAGGAAGACTCATGTAAAATAATGTTGATGGATGATAGATGGGAGTTCACGTTAACAACCACGTCGTGTACGGTGATTGTGAAATGATTCTCCGCGAGCACTGGTCGTGGGACGCACACGGACACAAATCGAAAATTAAAAACAAATCATGTAACTGGATCGAGGGAAAATGTGGTATGTACAATGATAAGTTGACGTCTTATTCACTAAGGCCAGGTGGTCACGGAAGGTGTAAGGTGCGCGCATACAATCACAGTGATTATAAGGGGGGCTCCCACACTCTGTTTGATGGGTGGGTACCCGCTAATGGATTTGATTCAATGGGTATTCCGGCACGTCGGTGTAGACCAGAATGCAGCAAAGATCTCCCCGGTGGTGGCGACGCCGCGAGCTCTATTCACCTCGATAACGGATACATGTATTCTTTTGACGCCAATGGATCGACGCTTCGCCAGTGGAGTAAAGATGCGAAAAAGTTGGCGACGCAGGCGTGCGGTAAGAACATGTATGAGCAAGCCCTGTTCGGTGTTTCGAATTGCCTGCCAGAGGACCGACCGAGTTTCGCGTCGAACCCAAACTCGCGACAATACCGACCCGGTGACACCAGAAGCACGGCGTTTTGTGCGCAAGTTAAGAACATGCCGGTCGTCGTCGACGACAACACCAAGGAGACGTGCTACGATAAGTTATCGAGCGCAGCCTTGAAGAAATCGAAAGGGATCGCATTCTGCAAAAAGGAGCCGACGCATCCGCGATGTAAATGCATAAACGTCGCGCGCACGGATTTCATCCAACACTGTAAGAACAACAAAACCCTACCCGGATGCAAGGAGGTAGTCGAGGGCATAAAAGAATTCGAAGACGCGGGTCTCATGAGCGCCACGGGACTGTTCGGGAACCCTGATTGTATCGTTCCGAGCATTTGTAGCGGCGATGTGTATGAGCCAACCACCGGCATGCCGGCATGTGCCAACAAACTCGCCATCTGCAATCAAATCTTGGAGCTCGATAACATCAAGGCTGCCGCGGGCGTCAAAGCGGCGCAGGCGTGTAACATTAACTTCGAAGCGGAGCAGAAGAAGAAAGACGCCGCGAAGCAGGCGGCCAAGGATAAGGCGGCGCAAGCTGCAAAGGACAAGGCACAGGCAGCCGAAGATGAGAAGAAGAAACGCGAAGAATTGATCGCGGCGGCCGTCGCCGCGGCGAAAGAAGAGAACAAGTTTAAAGTTCCGGAAAAGATCTTCGGATATTCAACGTCGGACGAAGGGAATCAAAAGAAAGCCCTGGGTGGTGTCGGTGGTGTGTCTTTCGTGAGCGTCTCGTGCTGCTGCCTCATGATCGTGCTCCTCGCTGGTTAGACTATATCACTTTTACCATATTTATGCTTAAAGATGGTAAAAACGCTATTTAAAGAAGAGATCACCTGATACGACAGGAAGATGATTGACGTCGACATCGAAGCCATCGCGCACGAGGTTCGCCGCGAGCTCGGCCTCGGGCACAAAGAATGCGTCTACCGAAACGCGTTTTGTATCGCGCTCCGTGAGAAGGGGATACCCTTCGATTGTGAACGCGCGGTGAGTGTGTTCTTCCACGGTCAGTGTTGCGGGATGGTCCAACCGGACGTCATCGTGAACAACGAGATCGTGCTCGAATTTAAAGCCGTCAAATCGAAGCTGAATGGGGATAATGTGATTCAATTACAGAGGTATTTGGACCTATTGAACATAGATGTCGGCTATCTCGTGAACTTTTGGGGAACACCCAACGCCGAGGTCCAGCGCGTGCCTCTCACAGGTTCGACGGAAGTGGTGCCTGATTCATCAGATAGAGAAACGGTATGATCTTGACCAACTTCTCGTAGTCGTCTTTCGATTCCTTGTAATACTTTTCGGGATCTAGTAGTCCTTCTTCCAATATCTTGCGTGCCTTTTCCATGTAGTGCCTCGCCTCCTCGATGACGTACCGCTCGTACTGGTTCAACATGTTCTGAGTTAAGAGACTGCCAATCCTTTAAATGGTCGGAATGAACTCCCACCGGAGCTCTCTGCAAATCTTTTCAAAGATGACGTCCTGTTGGTGGAGCTTCTCCTTCGATTTGAGCAAAGGGAAGTACTGAAGGAACTCATCGTAGTCGCTGAGCAACTCCACGAATTTATAGAGGACATACGAGTACGACAAAAAGTTTTTCCGCGACGCGGGCACGTGTTTTTCGAAGGGTGCCTGAATATCCTTGAACATGAGACGCAATCGCTCTTCTAACACTATCGGCATCCTGGGTGGTCGGACGCCGTTCAACATGTTTGTAATGAAAGGGACATGTTCGTAGTATTTGTTCATGCGAAGCTTTTTCAAGAGCCCGCGAACGCGCGCGTGTGTGATATCTTTCGCCGCCTTGATCTTCATCTTTTTGAGCTCTTCTCGGAGCGCGACGATGACTTCATCTGGAATGGTCGTGGTCTCGATGCCCTGAAACTGACTCAGCCATTCGTTGAAGTGGTTCTCGCGCTTGTACGCGTAGTTGACGATCCGACTCGTCGATTCTTGCTCTTCTCTGTACGTCAATTCTTCTGACAGAAGCATTTTGTTCACGAGCCCACAGTCCTCACACACGAGGTCGGCAGTCTCCGAAAAATGGCACATGTTCGTTGAATCGCAAGCCGAACATCTGTACTCAATGTTTCGATGATGCGCGCGGAACGGCTTCGCGCTCTCGACGCCTTCGACGTGGTACATGTAATCTTCATACAACTCGCCCCGTTTCAGTCCGACCGTCTCCTGCGCTCCGAAGACATTGTCCCTGTTCGTGTCGTCATCTTCGCACGCATCGTCATCTGCATAAGCTTTGATGTAGGGCATGCACTTCAAGAGATATTCGGCGAGATCTGATTCGTGCTCACGCCTATGATCTTTGCAATCTTTTCCGTCGATCTTGGTTGTGAATTCGGAGATGTTGTTCTCCAGCCTACTTAAAAAGTTGCCTTCCATCTCCTGCAAGAAGAGATGAACTTTCTTTTAACTTGGATCTTGATGAACATCATCGTGCCGGTCATTGCATTTTGGCGCAGACTCACTATTCCCTCCGATTACGCCGTTTCGCGCGTTGATCTCGAGTACTTCGTCACGGACGCCGAACGCGCGAAACGTGAGCTCATGGATACATTCTGGCGCCATCAGTGCGATTTCTGGGAGTGGTTTTCCCATCGCGATCACCTCAACTATCTGGTATCGCTCAACGAGCCCGAAGATTACAACGTGACGAAAAAGCCCGATTGCGTTACGCGAGTGATCACGAGAGTCAAGTACTGGTACGATGGCAAGCCTTACAAATACATCTCGAACAATCTCAACCACGAATGGCCACCGGCAAAGCCGGCCGGTATGTCATTCTCGATCCCTATCAGTCGCGCCCACCTGTGTGACGCTGACGGCAAGCCTAAGCGCGACGTGACGACAAAAATCAAAAAGTACGGCGGTCCCAAAGGGGATTTCCACGGTGAGCTCGTCCCGCTTCGCGATCTCTTCACGTACACCGAGGATGTCTTACAAAACGAGTTTCCAATTCTGAGAGTTGTGAATGCACTTGGATTACAAAAAGAGGTTTCTACCGTCTCTGACTCGACTCTTAACCTTGTTGCTTAGACGCGAGGTAGAATTTTAACTCACCGAGGTTCGCGACGTTGTATTTCAAGATCAGAAACCTGTTATTTGTCTCTTGCATCAACGATACCGTCGAACACATCGCCGTCGCCTTGGTGAAAATGTTCAAATATCGGAGCGAGTACGTCCCTGAGAACGATGTGTCGATGCGCTCGCACGTCTCTATGCTCGTCTCTTGATTCGCGAAATCGCCCTCGCATTGGAGCTTGAGTACATTTTCCTTGCGCGCGATGGCGATCTCGGAACCAATGTTGGACATGTCCCGGCATAGCCTCTGGAAGTCTGTCGACGGGAGCGTCGTGGACACGATCTGGTCGTTGGGAATCTCTGGGACCTCGATCCGTGATTCGTCGATGTCGAGAAGCTTGAGATCGAATTTCGACGATTGCTTCTTTGCCTCGGATGATATCTCGATGTGCAAATACTCCTTGCCACCGGGTGGGATCGAGAGCGTGAGAACGTCGGTGTTAGTTATCGTTTTGAACAGCTTGAACGTGTTTGCGATGTTGACACCGCAGATGATTTCCTCTTCGTCGCATTCGTATTCCTCAAAGTTTTCTTTCGCTAGAAACAGGTCGACGAGAGACGTTCGCGCCACATCGAGCGTGCACATAGACACGCCATCTGGCCGAAAGAAGATGTTCACGTCGTTCAGGATATCTTTGAGCGTCTCGAAGGTGGACTTGAATGCGGAAGCTTGGATCGTCACGAGACGCATCTTTCTTTCTTTTACATGATCTCTTCTCTTTAACTAGGTAGTTGTTCGTACGCCACTCCATTACCCACCGGCTTACTGATCTTTGCCTCGAGTTCGGGTGTCATGGGCGGGGCGATGGATTCCCCGTACCTGTCGAGAGAAAACGAACTTCCGTCGTCGATAGTTTCACCATTAATCCCCACCATGGAAAAGTGCCCCCCAAACCCGTGCCCTTCGACTTCTTCGCTCGGGAGCAGTGAGCGGAGCCAGTTGATGATTTCGTTGCCCACTAATATTTTTCCATTTTTCGTCAACATTGTGGGGACTCGGTTTATCTTATGCCTGTACTGTTCAGGGACGCCTCGCACGTTCACGTCGTGATAGTGGACTATTTGTTGGAGTTGTTCATGTTTTTGAACGAACTCAATCACAGATTTACTGTGCTGACACCTGGTGGAAAAGATGAGCAGGGACATCTTTTTTTAATTCAGCGCGCGAAATTTTTTATTCTAAGAAATCGCATAGTAGTAACAATAACAATGGACACTTCGTGGCAAAAATTCGAACGTCGAGTCTCGGCGATTCCGGAGAAATTCCCAGTTGATTTTTTGCTCGCAATCGCGCGCGATACGTTCTTCTGTGCGCTTTGGGTCCTTCATTTTATCTATTTCATGGGACAGCACATTTATCAAAAGTGCGCGCGCGACGACGACCCAGGAGAGACTCTTCGCAGCGCTATTCGACACAGATTTACTGACGTCGAGAGCGAGGACGAGTCGACGAGCGACGACGACGACTCGCACTACGACGACGATAAAAAGGATGAGTAAATAAATGAAATAATTGAAATAATTGAAATGAAAAATTGCGACATGCACGCGACCGTTTCGATATTGATCGAGAAAACACACATACAAAACAAGTAAATAAATATGTAATCACACACAGACGCACATACGCTAATTCTCCGCGACAACTACCTCAGATATTTTTTGTAGTTAATTATTAAATGAACGCCCTAGTCGTCGCGATTCTTCTCGTGGTGCTCGTCACCCTGCTCCCTAACAGGCGCGAGGGGTTCAGTGAATTTTTTCACAAGCCGCGACCCACACGCGAGGTCGAAATCTACGACGCGGTCGTGGACAAAAGTAAATATGACGAGTTTGAACCAAAAATAAATAGCGAAACGATGAATAAATTCGTCCTTCAAACAAATATGGCCATCCAGCGGAGAGTTAACGCCCCAACGTACATAATCGAGACGACCGCGATTCGCGCCTACCGACACCGGGAATTCGGGGAGAGAGACACACTGTACGAGATTCAATACCTGGTCGTGAAACAAGGCGGGATGCCCCACGGATTCGCCGCGGTGAGCACAATCCACACCCGTGGCGACGCCATAGAGATCCTCGCACTCAACACACAGCCGCTCGACATACGAGACGACGCTGTGGATTCTTCCGTATATGAAAGTTCAACGGCGAAGGAGTTCCTCGATCTCGACGAGGTGCGAGGGAGCGTGAACCCAACTGCGTTTGACCTGAACAAATTTAAAATGCGACAAGAGCAGGAAGGATGATTGACATCACCACCATCGAGGCACTCGAGGCTCGGAAACGCGAGACGCTCAAGGAGATGCTGACGAAAGTGTACGAGACCATGGAACGAAAAGTAAAGAAAGCTGTCGAGATGCGTCAAAAGTCTGTGTTTCTACGCGTCCCTGCCTTTGTTCTCGGATACCCCGCATTCGACAGGGCATCGGCTCAGAGATATCTCGCGCGGCAGTTTGAGCGCGGTGGATTTACCGTCGAGCGCATCGGCGACTGTGATATCTTCGTCAGCTGGGCCAAGACACGAGAGACGAGAAGACGCGAGAAGAAGCAGCGCGAGTCACAACAGGAATCGGCGTCCGTCAACATCGACGACTTCGAGTTTCCTTCGCTCGTGAACCTCAAAAAGGCGGCGAACCAATGGAAATAGACTCTAAACCCTAGACAATGGTACCCCTCATCCCATCCTATCTTGAACACACCGCGACGCGGGGGATGAGATGAGCCGACGGGAGGGTGAGACGCGATTGAGTGATCTACAGTGTCCAGACGTGAAACGCGCACTCGAGGCGTATATCGAACGGGTCGCCGAATCGAAACCCGCGACCGACGATGGTGCCGCTCATCGCAGTGTTGATGCTGGGGTGCCTTTGGCTCATCTTCGCACTGTACCGAGCGCGACCCATCGGACGACGCCGAATCAAAGAAGCGTGTGAAGCGCTCGCGATTCGCGCGGCGTGTGTCGAGCACGAACGGATGCGGACCTTGCTCGATGAATTGAGACGTGCTGATGCTTCTGCCTGCACGACGAGCGGTGGTGAAATTTCATGACTCGGTCGAGCCGGCCACACCGACGCCGACCCGGAGACCCGTCGTCATTTCGCGACGCACATGAAGAACGAATGGATATGCACTGGGTGTACGCTCGACGGGGACGTTTACGCTGCACGAGCCGATGAAAAGACGCTTTGGGTACGGGCAGTGTCGGGGTTTAGCGCTGAGATAGATGCTTCCTTTGCCTATCGAACGTGCAGACGACGAACGGGCGTGGAATTTGCGAGAGACCCCGAGTCGTCTATGTGCGTCATGCGGAAAATGCTCGAGACAGATCAGATCAGGTTCGTCGACGGACAGATAGCTTTTAGATCCGCTCGCGTCGCCGGAGAACCGTTTTCTGCTCCTGACACATGGATGAGCGACGTGCTTGTCGACAAAGCGCGGCGTGAACGAGCTGAGAGGGACGCGAAGGTGGCGGCTGTGAAGGCGAAACTAGAAGAAGAAAAGAAAAGCCGGATCTCGCCTATGTCGCCGAATTCCACCACGTCGATCGGGAAATGGCTGAGAGAGTGTAAGGGAGATCGACCGCGACTGGCGAGATTGATGTATTTAAAGGAATAGAAACATTGTAACAAAAGATGGAAGAAGATGTACCAACGAAGCGGTGTTCGAGAGGCGAAAACTGTGTGAACGAGGGTGGGGCTGACCAGCCTCTGACGAATTTCTACACGTTTAAAGACGGTCGCTTTTTCTCGCATTGCAAATCGTGTCAGAAAGCGTATGACCGAGCCAGATATTCGAGCGCAAATAATCCCAGATCGACCGAACCCAAGAAATGCTCGAACAAGAAGTGTCCGAAAGCGGGACAACTTCAACCGGCGTCGTGCTTCGCCAGCCATAAAACCGCGTCAGATGGACTAGCGTCCTGGTGTAAAGCGTGTGAGAACGCGTCAAAGACGGTCAGTGCGCATGTATTCATCAGGGATATTTTCAACAAGGCGAAATCTCGCGCGAAGAAATACAACACCCCGTTCGACATTGAAGTCGAAGATTGGTTCGCGATCTACGACGCCCAAGACGGCAAATGTGCACTCTCTGGAATCGAGATGACGTTCACGCGCGACAAGAACCACCCGACGGTGAACGCGAGTGCGAAACACATAAAATGGCCGTACAACATCAGCCCGGATCAGATCGACGCCGGAAAGGGGTACGTCAGAGGCAATGTGCAGTTCGTGTGCTCGCAAGTAAATATGATGAAGGGAGAACTATCGATTGAGGCGCTCGTCCATATCTCGCGCAAGATCGCCGACCACAACAACATCAGACCACGCAGAAGAAGACTCATGTTGAGACCGCGTCACGCGCGCGTCATTGGCTCCCAATAATTTCGCGCGTTATTGATATACCAGTAGGCATGACCGAAATGTCTGTTTTAGTTGAAGCTCGACGAGAATATATCGATCAACTTGGCGTGTGCCTCAGCGAGCACCTCATCGAATCCTTCGATGCCATGTACAACGAGGCGAGCAAAATGTCCAAGGGGAAGAAGGTCCTCGTGTCTTTCCAGTCATTGCTCAAAGATGTTCCGAACTTCTCGAACTCTATGATCAAACAACACACGGACGCGATCATCGATCGGTGCTCGTACTTCTCTGATTTGCTCGCCGCGGTCTTCGTGGCATCCACAAAGATCATGTCAAGCGTCCGGCTCCGCCAGGATACCGCGAAAATCTCACTCAAGTTGCCCACGAACGATATCTTCATTCACACGGTCTTCATTGAAGCTGCAAAAAACCTCTATGCCGATCCCTATGTGTTCCACGACGATGCACCGCAGCACAAACGCGATGAGGAATTACGAGCGCGTTTCGGCATCGCCATCGAGCGAGCTGTCAAATCGCTCATCCCTATTAAGGAGATCTTGGAGACGTACATGACGGCATCGAACGGTGAATCCGCCGACGATCTCGAAAAGAACATCGATCTCACCGACCAAGGCGACACCGAGGACCCGGACGTGGTCGAGAGTGAAGACGATGACGAAGAAGATGTTGAAGAAGAAGAAGATGAAGATGACATCGGAGAGGAAGGCCCAGCGGGACTTGAGAACGAAATGAAGACGATCCCGACCGTCGAAGCACCTCCCGAGCAAACGCAAGCCCCGTCCGAATTCACTCAACCGCCGACGCCGACGCCGACGCCGACACCGACTCAGGCCCAGGCGCCGCCCGTGATCAACGAGTTCGGCACCACCCCACCGCCTCGTCCACAGACACCAGTCCCAGAGCAACAACCGACGCTTTTCGACGGTGCCCCGGACGCGCGAATCCGCCGACGATAGAAGAATATCTTGTCATATAACAACTACGAATGAGTACTAACGACATCACCGACATGCTTCGCGACCCTTCCAGTGCCGCCCTCATCGCCGGTGTGGCGACCGCCGGATACATCCACTTCAAAGCAAAGTTGAATAACGAGGGTCCTCGCGAGCTCGTGGAATACACGAAACCGGCCGCCCTCGTCGCCATTCTTGTGTATGTGATCGTATCTAACGGACTTGGGCAAAAAGAGCAGATCTCACTCGAACCGTTCAAATAGATTGCGTCAATTTAAAGGAAAGAACATCTGAACTAGTAATACACAGGCGACACACCATGGCTTCCGTCGCCGCTTTCAACGACATGCTCACGAACTTTCTCGGCGAACTCAAGCAGTGTCTCCCGAACGAGAAAGGGATCGACAAGGCCACGACCGCCCTCGAACTCATGAAGAGCGCGAACTCGCGTAAGGTCGTAGAGGTCTTTATGACGGGCATCGGTCCGCTGACGGCGAAGATTTCTAACCAGGACGAGTCCGTGATCTCTGATCTCGCGACGGTGGAAGGTTTGAAAGACATTGACTTTGAAGGTAACTGGGGATCTCTCAGCGCGGGTACTAAAAACGCGATCTGGCAATACCTCCAAACGCTCACGATGCTCGGCGCCGTGTTAACTTCGCTACCGGCAGAGACGATGTCCGTGATCGAGAACGTCGCGCAGGAGTGCGCCGACTCACTCGAAGGGGGTGATCTTAAACAAAGTGATTTGATGGGCGCGGTCGGTAAGATGATGGGTTCACTGGGACTCGGTGATAAGAAATAATGTTGTTGTTTTGTAATAGAGACCAACTATGTCCATCGTATGGTTCGACGATTTCAAGCAGCTCGTGCGCGGTGACCAAGTGACGCAGTTCTGGCCCAGCAAAAAGCAGACGCCCGAGGACCGCGTGAACGCCGCCTCGCGATTCATCATTTATGCAACTTGTGCGCTCTACCTCAGCAGACGTGACCCCAGGATATTCGTGCTTGGTGTGATGGCGCTCGCCATCTTGTACACTTTACACGAGAACGGTATGATCGAAGAGGAGATTACCGTCGGGCGACCCGCGCGCGCGGAAAAGCCGGTCTCAGAGACTTCCCCGAAGTGTAGGTTCCCTACCGAGGACAATCCGTTCGGAAACACGCTCGTGACGCACCAGGGCGAGGAGGCGACGGCGTGTTATTACCCGACCGTCAAGAATTTTGTCAAGCACCACGCCGAAGACCGCATCCAATTTGACGGCGGTCGCTCGCGCACCGCGCTTCCTATGCACCAGCGGAGGGCGGCTGGACGACAATTTTACAGCGCGCCATCACCCTTCGAATCGCAAACAGCCTTCGCCGAGGCGCTGTATGGGCCGAAAAACGGTAAACTGTGCCGGGACACCCCGGGAGTGTGTGACCCGAACGCTCGTGGATCGACGGAACTCGGCCTCGGTTGTCAAGCGTGCGGCCCTTAAAAATAATATCCCCTTAGAGTAAATGGCACAGCAGCTATCTGGACTTCGCAATCTTAACACAGGCGTGGTCCCCATCGTGAAACCGGGTGAAGAAATTTTCACGTACCCCGAAAACTCGAACGCGAATTTGCCGGCGAGGCCGAACACGGTTCTTTATGGGACCGCTCCGTTCCGAGGCGGTGGAGGCGCGCCCGCTCAATTGATCGACGTGAGCGACGAGCTTCGTCCCCAGAGCACGACAAGATTCGGTAAGGCCCTTGTTCAACCGATGGAGAACACGTTGTTCCCCGTCAATAACTCAATGGATGCACCCCCGCCACCGGCTCCGCGCGGTATGGTGTCGTCTCGCGCGGAGGTCCAGAACGAACTCTATGAGCAAAGATATGGACAATAAAAATATTTCTAGATAGATAGTAACAATGGCGGATCCTGTCTCCATTCTCGCGATCGCCGCTTTGGTGTATGCCGGCAAAAAGCTGAGCGTTGAATCCAAACCGCCGACCGTGGCCAAGCCCATCGATATGGGCGAAGGTCAACAAAACGAACTTACCCCGAATCCGGTTCAGCAAGTATATGAAGAGCCCGATCGCGTCCCAGAGTGGGCGCCACAGGAGGACGAGTCATTCAAAGTCGGGCTCATTCCGAAGCGTGAATTGGCAAACTTTGGTGAGATCGCGCCCCAGGGGCGATCGTCCGGTGCCGAGATTCTCGGTATGCGTGACCGCGTGCAATACGATACCGGACGCATGAACAACC
>MDTD01087915.1_pt1 | contig 12592 bp, 5 predicted proteins | sample 811221 | NCBI WGS metagenome assembly MDTD01 (sample SAMN05326646, study PRJNA326480) | marine metagenome | isolation source: seawater | place: Pacific Ocean: South West | collected 2011 | reverse complement strand
CTTTTAATTTCAAAGATTTTCACACTTTAAAAAGATATCATGCATACGAAGATGTTGAAATTCGAGTAGAGAAAATTTCGAATACGATGTTTTCTATCTACATCGAAGACACTAAAGAAAAAATGTATTCTCCAGATTCTCCTATCAGCCCATTCACCGGAGCTCAGTGGAATGAAGCGGTTCAATCAGGACAACTAATAACTAAATTAGAGATTATTAGGCACCAAGATGGAGAAACAACAAATTACGGAACGTATTATACGAACATTACTGGAGAAATAGAGCCAAATTTTCTTCAAGCTCCTCCTTTTACGAAAGGTGTTGAAAGAATTGATAAGGGTTTTCAATTCACGTTTGAGGACACTCAAGCATTTAGGGACGTAGCAAATCTTTCAACACCCGACTCTGATAAGAAACTCGCTTATGAGTTTAGGTTAGTTTTCTGGTCTGCAGGTGTAGAAGAATCTTTAAGGACAAAAAACGAATACAGTTTTATTAAAGAAGACCCTATCTTGGTGAGAAATACAAGGGCAACTCACAAATTTAATTATAATTGCTGGAAAGAAGAGCACCCAAGGAGAAAATACTACGGAGTGATCCCTGTGGATGTACAATACTCTTATTTGGGTCATCACGTTGAATTTGGAAGATCTAAGGATGCAATAATTCTTAATGCAGGAAGACTTCCTGTTAAAGCAACAACAGACGTAGAAATACAAAAAAAGGGTTGGAAGGTATTATATTATTACAACGATAAGGAAGATGAAATTCAAAAATTTCCTTATCACTCTTTTGACATTAAGGTGCCAACTAGCACCCAGTTATCTTTGACAGCTATTGAAATAGAGATTGAAAATGGAGATAAAGACATACTTCTTGGTGTGTATCACCCATCAGATGTAATCAGCATAGTAGATTTTCTTGGATATTATGAATCCAGAAAGTTGATCACAAAAAGAATTAATTTCATGCCTGCTTTCAATAAATTTGACGATGTTGTAAGACCTAGAAAACAATTATTAACTTCTAAAGCAAAGAGAAAAATGATTGAACCTATTAGAAAAAAAGAGTTGCTAAAATCAAAAACTTATAGATCTATAAGCTTGATCACACCTGAACAGAAAAACGAATCAAAGAAAACAAACATGTTTATCAATAGAGAGATTGCAAAAGTTATAGAGACTGGTATCTTAAAATATAACGTTAACTTAATTTTTCATAACGGTAAAATAATAACTAAAGAAGTGACTGCTAGGATTCTTGATATCCCGAAAGAACCTCCAGAACCTTCGAATAATTTATCTATCTCTATTGGGAACAGAACTGTTCTGCCAAAAACTTTTGAAGTTCCAAAACCAATTGGAAAATTGTTAGTCGACCAAGTAAGAAAAATAAGTCCTAAGAAGATTTCTAAAATTAGAAAAATTTCAAAGAAAAAAGGGTTACGTAAATGAACATTCCTTCTAATTATCCTAGTCCAGACCAAGAAAACGTTTATTATTCTGTAAGTTCTTTGCGAGATAAATTATCTTCTTATTTTGAATCAAGTGTGGTTTCAGAAATATTAGTTGCATTACAAGAATTCAAACTACCTGTTTTTGTATTAGATGACTCTAATTCTCCTAATTCCTACCTGATCACTATTTATCCAAGAAATGGAAATGTTCAAACTCGAATGATCAACAATGTGGGAAGTATAGTTCAATCTATAAAAGCACCCCCTGTGGTTCCTTCGAAAGTAGAAAGCAAAATAACAGATGGAGGGTCTAGTATAGTTCTAGATAAATCTTTTCATTCAACAAATTCTATAAGGGACAACGAGTATACTTTGGAGCTTTCTGCCGATGAGGATCAACTAAAGACCCTTGAGGATGCTCCTTATGAGATGGAACTGCTGTTGTCGACAAAATACATCCACGAGCCCTCTTTGATAAAAGAAAGATCGAGATACTTAGCAATTGCCAAAAACATTGTAGCAGACCAATTAAGAAACATGCCAAACACAGAGTACGAAAAGTTGGTGCAAGAATATAATTCAATTAATTCAGAAATAGACTCTATTCTTTCCCTTCTTAAAGATGCAGAAATTGGCAAAAAAGACTCAGTTGATTCTCTTAATTTTCAGAAGTCTGCAAGAGAAATTTTCTCTGAAGCTTATGATGGAGATGGTGTGCATGTCACCAGACTACAAGTAGCACAATCGTTATCTTCCCTTGCGAACATTTTACACGGTGATAAATTACTTGTCCCAGAAAAACTAGCTGCAAAAACTAACACAAATTTGCAAGATAATGTTCATTTTGATGACTCTTACCAGACTGCTTGGAATAGATTTTTACTAGCTATGGAAAAAAATGAAAAAATTCAATTGGATTCTTCTGACATAGCATCTAAAGGGCAAATTAATACCTTGTCTGGTTCTCTTGGTGATGTTCTAAGATTTTCTTATCAGTCAACAACTAAAGAAACATTTTCAAATCACGGTTGGTTAAAAGAGTGGTACTTAAGTAATTTTCTTAAAAAAATCCAATCCCAAGATCCAATGTTCGATTCATTGGATGCTTTTCTAGACTTATATAGAGACACAGTTGATGCTGCTTCTCAGAGGGCTAATTTGTATGCTACCAAAGGCAATGGTATTTTAGTGTATCAAGCCATTCTAAAAGCTATTGTAGAATTATGCCAATCAAATTTAGATGTGACAGAACATGCTCCAAGAGACCATAAAGACTCTATTTTTGACATTTGCAATCGATCACCTGTTCTGGGTCCAGTAGGTTGCCATCCTTATCCTTCTAGAACTTCGGAGTTAAATTTAGGTGAAGATGGAAAAGTAGGGGGTGGTGATGATATAGAAAAACTAATTTTAAATTATTCAAAACCCGGATTTTTATGTTATGGTGCTTTGTTGCAAATCAGCAAAAAGATCTTCGGAGACAATAAATCAACTAGTTTTGTTAAGTCAAACATGAAAAAATTTGATAGTGACCATGATAAAGTAATTAATCTTTGGGAAACAGTAACAGATTACAAGATAACAAAAAAATATGCAAGAGCTCAAAGCTTCACTGCAAATTTATTTGACGAATTTCGGACTGTTGATGTTGCACATTTATATAAATTAAATGAAGAATTTTCTAATCAACACATGTGGATAATTGGAAAAGGAGACAATCGGTTTTCATCTCAAGAGAGATCATTTATTAATTGGCACATGCCTACCTGCCAAGCGCCTCTGCACTCTAAAACTCATATGAATTTTTACAAAAAGTGGGATCTTCCAGAATACGATTCTTCAAAAATAACTACTGCTAGTAAGATGTATCTCCGAGGGAAGACAGTAACTATAGAGCCAGATAAAGTACAATTATCTAGATTAGACAACCCATTAAAAGCAGCAGGTTATAGAAAAATCTCTGGGAATCAAGGAACAAAATTTTCTAGAACAAAAAGAGTGCACTATGGAATTTATGATCCAGAATTATGGACAACATCAGAAGCAAAAAATGGCCAAATAAAAGAATTTTATCTTTCATATAAATCTGGAAATGTTATCTATTTTTGGGCTTCTATTGTTTCTTTATACAAAGCTATCTGTGTAGAAACTTATCGCAATTTAATAACATCGCTAGAAGAGATAATGGATACAGACATAGAAATCTCGTATGATGAGATTGAATCGATGATGGATGTAGATTCTATGTTCGAAGCAATTAAACTTGTTCTAGAGAACTTATCGGATTTCCAAGATTTGGATGCAGCACTACTCGTCGGTCCAGATGGAGCTATTTCAGTCGGTGAAATTTTTAATTCAAACTATGAATTAGCAGAAACTAAAATAAATAGAGATGAAAGATTTTGGAATACGACCGGCTCGAGTGCAGTTAAAATGTTAAATGATTATACAAATCTGGTGTCATTAATAAGCCCAGATAATTCAATCTCCATCGTAGAAGAAATGGATGTAATGTTATTTGACCATACAACTTATCTTCCGCCGGAAAGTTTTCAGAGCAACGCAAACTCTAATTGGACATTTAATCATGGAGGAAAAGACAATTATATTTCTCCAGAGTTTAACAGTTATAGGAATGTGTTGCAATTTACTCAAAAAGAAATACAGAAAAGAAAGCCGATGAAAAAGAATTTATTAGCAACCAATAGTTTGTTCTCTATGGAAACTCCTTTTCAGTTGTATCTAGACAACCTTTCTTATATTTATCTTTACAAAGATTTCTTAAATTCTATATTAGGAAGTTTAGAAAATTTTAAATCATTTGTAGAAGGTATCACAATTTCTGAGAAAGTAAAAGAGGTGTATAACGATGGACATTTTGATCCTTCTACAAACTTGGATGATCCTTCTTTGCTCATAAGCCAAGTGGATAGAAATAGAAAAAAATTAGGTTCAGATTTCGATGGGGTTTCTAAATTTTACAAACAAATTAAAATAGAAGACACATTAGAGAAATTTAACAACCATTACTTGTATGTAGTTGGCTTGAGATCTAATGCGTGGGAAAATAAAAATAGCACGGTGGTTTTGTATCCTGAGTATATCGATGCTAATCAAGAGCTTATTTCTAAATTTGAATTTGGATATTTCGAACCAAATTATGGTGAAGAATTATCAGAGTCTGAGCTTGTTTCAAAAGAAATTCTAGATTATCTTCACCTTTGTAGGGGTATTAATATTACGCCTTCTACGTTTTCAGATAAAAATGATCTTGTTTACTCAGAGAATGTGATTAAAAACGCTTCAGAAGTTTTCCCATGGAAAGAAGATGATTTTGAGGATGGTGTACCAAAAGAGTCTTTAGATTCTATTTTCAACATGTCTCCTCACGTTTTTCCTAGAAATTATTTTTATGATGTTTGTTTATCAAATAAGTACCATCGGATTGTTGGAGTATATTTGTCTCCAGACGATCTAAGAGCTGCTGGTTTTGAAAATGAGTTTATAGGCTCCATCCGATGGAGAATTGGAGAAAAAGATGGCTAATGTGAAGGCTACAAAAGTTATAAATCATTTTGACTTAGAACCGGAAATAGTTTCCATCACTGGGACTTTCAAGTATAGGTATTTTGATCACTTAGAGCAAGTAGAACAAGATTCTCGATTCATTCAAGATGAAAATTTACCAGATGTGCCCAGATACAACCAGATCTCATGGAAAGGAACAAAACCGATTGTGTTCATAAACATGGATGGCTTTGAAGATTCGCTAATACATAGAGAGTCTCTCTATTTCAGTTCAGATTTACAGGAGGGTTTTTCTACCTACACTGTTAATTTAGACGAAACTACACAAGAGATGAAAAATAGAGTTTCTGATAATTCTTCTCAATCTTCTAGGTTAGATTATCTGCTAACCCAAATAGCATCAAGTGCAAATACAGAAGAAATTGAATCGCAGATTTCAAAATTAAAATCACAAATGCCTATTTTGGATTCAACTACTAACAGGCCCATTGTGCAGACAGATGTATTAGAGCCGGAACAAAGCCCAGACATTATCATGTCGAATGAAGACATGGGATCAATTCTTAAATTTTCTAAAAGATCTCCATTTTCTAGTGATCAATTTACAAACGAAATAAATGTAGCGAATGCTATCTCAAGAAAAGAAGAGAACAAAATTAAAGAGAATAATGGAACGAATAGATTTTTGACTTATCTTTCTTATGTGATACGGCACCCTGATATAGAACTGCCAACCATCCCAAGATTGAACCCAGACTTCCTGACAACTTTCGAATTAATAGGGTACTCCATTTCTAAATACTTAGTCAACGAAAACAATTCTCTAGAGTATCAATACTCTAGATTTGTTCGAGAAAGAAGCTACAAAGATGTGTATGTAGCTTACGGGAAAAAATACAGATACGAAATCAGACCTGTCTTTGCAAGATACGCAGACTTAGAAAATTTAGATAACGAAAAAGTAGTATTCATCTCTTCAGATGAATCTAATTTTATCGATATAGAAACTCTTGAAGAAAAATCTCCTAACCCGCCAAGAAACGTAAGGTTTGAATACATTTTAGGAGAAAAAATCAGAGTGACATGGGAAAGGCCTGCATCTTATGTTGCTGACATTTCAGATTCTTTCGGCAGTAAGGAGCCGCCTACTTCTAGACTATATGACACAGATGACATCAAAGGGTATCAGTTGTTTGTGAGAAATTCTCTTCATCACCCTTATAGGCTTTTGAAATATTTCACTTTTAATAACACATATCCTCAAGAAGCAAGAATTAAGCCAGCAGAAATTATTCCAGATGATTTGATTATCAGTTCAGAATATTCCACTTCGGCCAACCAAAGCCCTTATCCCAAGTTTGAGGAGCCCAAAGAATTTATTGTTTCCATCAGACCAAATGTTGATTATTTTTTCACTATGTGTTCAATAGATGCACATGGGAATACTTCTCAATATAGCTCTCAATATAAAATAAGAAGAAATAATGTCACTGGTGAAGTAAGCATAGAAATGGTTTCTCAAGAAGGTGCACCGAAACAATACCCGAATCTATTAGTGCCTAGTAAATTAATTAGGCCTAGCTTAACCGTGTCTGGATATCATTGGATGGATATTTACTATGCACCAGATACTGAAATTTCTAAACCTACTTATGATTTTCCAGGCGTCAACATTCAATTGTTTGAGTTGGAAACTCAGGTAGAAAAAAATATTGCAATCACTCTAGCTTCTAAAGAAACGAAGAAGTTATCGAATTAGTTTCATAAATTCGTAGATGAGGTATAATTAAGTTTGAATTACAAGGAGTCAAATTATGGGATTTTTAGATCACAGTACAAATAACATAATCGTAGATGCTGTTTTAACTGATGTCGGTAGAGAGAAGTTAGCAAATGCTACAACTGCTACAAATTTTATCGCACAGTATGCATTCGCAGATGATGAGATAGATTACACAATGATAAAAAAGTACGGCACAGTTGTTGGAAAAGAGAAAATAGAGAAAAACACACCTGTTTTCGAAGCTTCTACGAATGCAGAATTAGGAGTGAAATACTACCTATCTACTAGCTCCAATCCAATTGTTGCACAACCAACACTGACAACTGAATTATCTAAGTCTGGTTTGACAACAACAGTTCTAGAGACTGCATTGACTATTTCTCTCACAGATGACAATCAAGTCATTGATTCTATAGAGTACATGGTCAGTTACGATTATAGATTCTTGACTCCAACAGGTAATTTCCAAATTAAAGGAAAAGGCAATCGAAGATTTATTAAAGTTCCGGCAAGAAATAAAGAAGACATTGTTGTTAGGTTTAGAAGAGGAACAGCTGGACAAGCTGTGCTTGCTAAACTTGGGAAAAAGAAAACACCTACAGGGATTGGTGTAGTTGCTAGTACAGGCTTGAGAAAATCTATAAGTGTTATAGTTGACTATACATAATACCAAGGAGAGTTAAAGAATGAGTTTCAAAGATTTTAATGCAGATACAAAAAAGATAGTTTCCTCTAACTTAAATCAAGTTATTGACGTGATCCAAGAAGATATGAGTGGATCTATGACAAGAAGAAAATATCAGACTTTTGTCACTGGAGGAATAGGACCGGGAGTTACGTCTTCTTTATACCAAACGGTATATGATCAAGATTTTACTCTTCAAACAGCCAACCCAGTATGTGATATGACAATTGGGTTATTTCATTCTGATGATGGAACGACTCAAAGAAAAAATTTGGTAACCTTGGGAACAGGATATCAACTTTCATCAACAACTGGACAAACTTTGTTCAGTGCAAAATCAACAATGATGATGAGAGAAAAAATCTCAATTTATAGGCAGTATGCCAATTATTTATTGGGCGATCCTGATGCAGCTTTTATTTTAGATGGCACATCTTTTCCATCCAGTAAAGCAAAAGCTGATTTTAATGTGGCGTCAGACGTTACTGTTATAGACGCAGCTTTGTTTGTCAATGTGAAAAGATTATTTTCTCGAGATGGAATTAGAAAAGAAACTTTCGCAATGAGGCTGTATAGACACACTCCAATTTGGGATTCACATGGTACTCCTGCTTCCAGGCTTACACCGGGAGGTTCTGCAAATAGTTCAGTAACACCATCTGGTGTTTGGGTATACCCATACTATGTCGACAATGGAGTTCTAAAATGGCAAAATGCAGGTGGAACTGGTGGACATGCTGGGACACCTACCGTGATGGCAATTGGTACAACTTCTGCTACACATCTCCCTCAAGAAAATTTATTTGGTGGGGCCTCACTGAGTTCTCCATATGGGGTTCAGATTGTTGCAGATTTAGGTTCAGCTCAAGACTACAAAGAAGAAAATGCTGCTGGAGATGTTGCATTGATCAAGTTAGCGTCTGATTCTACTAAAGCTGTTGGTTTATTGTTTTACCAAGCGGGGATTGCTGTATTGAATTTAGGATCTTCTTCTGTGGCAGCCGGCTTGAATGATGGTACATCCGCAGGAAAAGAAATAGACTTAGGGTTAGGACATTTGATGTCAGGTTCTATAGAGACAATATTTGATCCAAGAGATTTTGTAGTTGGGAAAGTGGCAGGAATGAGCAATTCAAGTAGTCCACATGAAGCAACAACCGCTAGAGTAAGTACTGCAGCTGCAGGAGAACTTCTGATTGGCGGCCGGGGAGGTGGAACTTACGGAGGCGCCGATGCAAGAGACAATGATACAGCTAATGGTGAAGCCCAGGTTGCATCTAGAGGAGAATATAAATTAAGCACTAGTGTTAATGGAGTTGCAACATTTTATCCTGATCTCCTTGTGTCTGCTTCTATAGATGACATCGTAGATCATATTGGTTTCACTAGGTTTTCTTCTGGCTCTCTTACAGCAATGGCATTTCAAAATCAAACAAAAATCAATTCATCTATCTATTTCTGTAGAGCAAGTGCTTCTGAATTCAACACTAGCGCAAACCCAACATTCTTGGATAGTTCTGGGGTGCCTGTCATGATACAAGACGCAACAAATGACAAGCCGTTCACATACATCACAACTGTTGCGCTGGCTGATTCACAAGGTGATGTTGTTGCAATCGCTAAATTAAACCGCCCTATCGAAAAGAATGACGAGTCTGAGGTGACTATTAGAGTACGCCTAGACTTCTAGGAGTACATTATGGCTATCGTTCGCCTCGAAGATAAATACAAATCTAAATATAAGATCCAATTAACACCCGAAAGACAGTATGTTTCATCGTCTTCGGGTATTACTGGTTCTGTGTATGTCTTTCCGAACAGGTCTGAAACACAGAAAGATAACATTGACGAAAGATTAAATCTTGCTCCGATGGTTGAAGAAGGAACAGAGTTTTCCGGAAAACCAATTAAATCTTATGACGCTAACTCTTTAGAAGCCAGAAGAGAAGAGATTTTCAAAGGCGAGCTCAACAAGATGATTGGAGGACCATTCACAGATGCTATACAATATGAGTATAAATCAATAACTCCCACCCAAGCCAATTATCTTGAAGTTAAAACAGGCGAACTGTGGAATGACAGAATAGAAGCAGGAACTGTAACAGTGTCCCCTAATGATCAATTCCAAAGAACCGCAGATAATAGAGTCTATGATTACAGTTCTGATGGAGAGTGGTTAAGTCAACCTGCTATTTTTAAGAAGCTTCCAGAATCTGATAGAGATAGAAGTGCTTTAAAGTATGATGTAGCGCTGGGAATGTTATTAGATGGTACGCATCCCTTTACAGAAGACCATGCATGGAGATGGGAAGCAAAAATTAAAGGTGAAAAAGCAGATCTTTATCAGCAGTATTTGTTAGACAATACTCTTACACAGTACAATACGACAGAAAATCAAACTTTGTATAATGATGGCTGGAGATCTGGCAATTCATCATTTACTGGCACTCCGAATCCGGAATTATATCAATTTACAGGCTTAGACATTTTTACTGACGAACTCGGTATACCTTACTTAGACTCTCCTGTTATTTCGAAAGATAGGATCAATCCGTGGCCACCAGAAATTAAAAATACGCAAGTTATTGCAAACTGGATGTTAAGTGGCTATTCAGATCTCTCTATGCATCCGAGAAATGCCACTAAGAAAGAAGTGGTGCTTACAAAAGCAAATTACGATTTGTTTTCTTCTGGAAGTGCAAGACAAAGAGTGTTAGCTAACAGAATAGATGAATTAGATACGATAGATTCTGGATGGTGGACTCACAATTACCAATGTTTATCACTTCACAAGTACACTGATCAAACCAGTGGTGCAACTGAGAGAGAACCCTTCCTTGTTTATGATGCAACCTCAAATTACAAGATAGACTTCTCTTCTAGTGATTGTCAGATGATGTTTGAGTTTTGGATTAAGCCATGCAAGGAACAGATAGAGCCCGGGACAATTGTTCAGTTAGAAAATAATTATGCGATTGCAATCATTCCGGACATGAACTCAGAGAAAAATGGAATCTTTGAAAAATTTTATCTCGCATTTTACAATAACCAAGGAGCAGAATCTGTAGACAGAACAATCAAATGGAGTACAGCTGTAACTGATTCTTCAGGTGGGGCTGTAACTGAATCTGATTATGATGCTGCACCTTCGAATGCTTATTCGGCGGGTCGTAGATATGTGCTTCAAAAACAATTGCATCTAGATAATTGGCATCACGTTGCCATCAGGTTTGGAAGAAATTTCAATAATGGACAGTTCAATGTTTACTTAGACGGAGCTTCAATGATTGCCGTTGATGGTGTAGACGATGACTCGGGAAGAGATGGAATAATCGAGACAGAAACAGCTAGTTTAGCTACAAAAGGAAATTATCTGTTAGTTGGAGGATGGGGAAAGTCTTCCACTAATTACTCTCATCTCTACGGAGACTATGGTGTCAATCAAGGTAATACAACAGCAAACGGAACGTCATATGCTAACGGTTTAAGTGTTACATGTCAGTACCAACTTAAATCAGAATTGATGGAGCTTAGGATCTGGTCACAAGTTAGACCAGAGAGAGACATTTTATTGGACAAGGGAAGATCTTTAACGTCAACAAATGGTCTAATGTTTTATCTACCATTTCTTTTTGATCCTCAAACGCCGGGAGATAACACTCCACTACTTGACACTCCACAGTGGAAAAGAAAAGCTTTTAAGCCAGATCAAGATAATCCCAAAACATCCGTAGACTATTACAGGAACGGTACGTATTTAGATTTAGATAACACAAAATTGGCATATAATAAAACGCAATTTTGCACGAATAATGCGTATATAGTAGGCATGCCCTTTGTTAATGTTCATTCTCATTTGAGAGAATATGTTCATGGAGTGTATCCTATCATAGCAGGTTATCAAGATTTCACTGATACAGCCACTGCAAGCGAAGTATACTTGCCTTATGACAATGAAAGTCCAGATACAGCTTCTGTAGTTCCACAAGTTTACACAGGTCTGGAATACTTTCAAAAGAATTGGAAAAACATAACATGGTTACAGTCTGTTAATTCTCTGCTATTGCCGAGTGATAACACTCTTTTTGTGTCTAATCCAGCCCTCTGTTCGAACAACATTCATAATTTTATTGAAAATTCGTATCTTAAACTTAACGGAGCTGGAATTGGTTCTACTTCTGATGAATATGAGATCAAACACTTCTACGATGATGAAGTTTTTGCAATTCAAAACACAATCATCAAAACCGATCCGCAGAAAAAAGTGTTCAAAGGAAAAGTGGAGAATTACCAGACCTCTACATTAGTGGCAGAAAACAAATTAGAGGCCAATGACTACATAAGTCCAATAAGTACTATCCTATCTGTTCCTCAGATCTACTATGGGAATAGAATCCACCCTACATCCATTGAGCTTTCTTACACAACTGTGTCTGGCAAGAAAATCACAATAATAGATAGTGAAGGTTCATTGTATAGGAAAGATTGTAGACAATTAGGTCACACATCGAAAGTAGGACATGTAGATTATGGTAATGGGATTATCTGTGTCTTTTCTCCCCTATTAACAGGACTTGGAATAGAGAATTTCAATCTTAAACTGAAAGGTGAAAAGAACTTGCACGTAATGCAACTAGATATTCCTTGTGATGCAGGTATTGCAAACATCTCTCAGCATCCTTCTTATAAAAAATTAAAACCTACATTAAATTCTAATGAGACTGATGGGAATGTGACTTACATCTCCACAATTTACTTACATGATGAGAACCTTAATATAATAGGGAAGGTCAATCTCGCTCAACCTATCCAGAAGCGTGAAGAAGACTCATATATATTTAGAGTAAAATTGGATTTTTAATGATTATTGGATTAGATGCATCTACAAGTACAGTGGGTATTTGTATATTAGATAAAAATGGAGAGATTGTACAAAATTATTTTCTAAAATTAAAGAGTCAGAAGGAATTATGTACGAAAGGAGACGTATTTAAAGACGAATTAGAAAGAATTAAGTCTAAATACGATGTGACACAAGTCTTTATAGAGGACTATGCTCAGAGGATGGCTAGAGGAACTTCTAGCGCACAGACTATTACGAGGCTAGCGGCTTGGAATGGTATCTGTCAGTATTTATCTT
>MDTD01107371.1_pt1 | contig 12594 bp, 11 predicted proteins | sample 811221 | NCBI WGS metagenome assembly MDTD01 (sample SAMN05326646, study PRJNA326480) | marine metagenome | isolation source: seawater | place: Pacific Ocean: South West | collected 2011 | reverse complement strand
GGATTTTCTAAATTTTCATATCCAAATTCTAAAACTGTTGAAAGAGCTGATTCCAAATCTAGCAAATTATTAAAACTCAGTCCTTTACCATGTAATTTTTTGGCAGAGTGCCAGCCAAAATTTTTAGATCCATACCAATTTGCATTTTGATGTGGATTCTCTCCATATCTTAAGCTTTGTATTAATGGATATGGTTCTAAATGAATATTTTTCTTTACATCTTTTTCTTTGAATATCCAGTTAGATATAGCAGCATCATAATTTGCTGTATGTTCAAATGCTTTATGAGCTAGATTTATTTTATAATTAGTTGAAAGTTCGCCCTTACTTAATTCATTAATAAATTCATCATATTGATTGCTGTCTACAATCACAGCTACGTCTTTATGATTTTTTGCAGCGGATCTAATCATAGTTGGTCCTCCTATATCAATATTTTCAATACCCTCTTCCCATGAGCAATTCCCAGCAATCTTTTTTTCAAAAGGATATAAATTTACTACAACAAGATCGATGAAGTCGATGTTATTTCTCTCCAAATCTTCATTATGTTTTTTATTCGATCTTTTAGCTAGTATCCCTCCATGAATTTTAGGATGAAGTGTTTTAACCCTTCCCTCTAAAATTTCTTTAGAATTTGTATATTCTGAAACTTTTATAACAGGTATCTTTGCATCACTTAAATATTTTGCTGTTCCTCCGCTTGATAAAATTTTATAATTAAATTTTTCAACTAAAACTTTTGCAAAAGGGATGATGTTGTTTTTATCTGAGACACTTATTAAAGCAATTGGAGTCATTTAAAAAAATTTCTATTTACCTATGAATATAAACATGAAATCTCTAAAGCATCATGAATATGTTTCGATTGGCTCTCAAAATGATACTCATAGAATAATTTTGTTACATGGGTGGGGAGCAGATGTAGACGATCTTTTGATGTTAGGAAATCAAATAACACAAAATTTACAATATGAGTTTGAAGTCATTTCTTTAAGAGCACCCCACAAAAGAGAAGACAATAATGGGAGACAGTGGTATAACCTATTTCCAGCTAATTGGGAGGAGGCAAGAAGTGAAGTCATTAAACTTACTTCTACAATAAAAGAGTTTGGTAATAAAAATATATCCTTACAAAAAACAGTATTATTAGGATTCTCTCAAGGTGCAGCAATGTCTATTGATGCAGGTTTTAAATTAGATATCGGTTTGATTATTTCATGTAGTGGCTATGCTCATCCTGGTTGGAGACCTGAAACAAAATGCCCAGTTTTAATAAGTCATGGATTAAGTGATAATGTTGTCCCAATTCAGGCTTCCAGAGAAATTTATTCAATATTGAATAAACACAACAATATTAATTCTGAATTACATGAATTTGAGGGGTTTCATGAAATCAGTGGTGATTTTATTGAGTTAGTAAGGTCAAAAATTAAAAAGTTATTTTAAACGAAAGCGTATTCATATTCTTCAATCTCTTCCCAATCATCTGCAGACAGTTCAAGTCCTTCAAATATTTTTTCTTCACCGATCCCTTCAACAACTGTTTTAAGAGATGGGAATAAGAAATGATTCTCTTCCGCATACTGAGCGCTGAATAACCCTTTTTCTCCCCAGAAAAATCTATCTGTAGTGTGTTCATTTCTTCTAACATTGAAAACACATGGAGCTGAAAGACCATTTTCTGCGATAAATCTACGTGCAGCAGTAACAGGTTTATGTTTTCCTGTTTCTATATGGTAGATAGGTACATGCGCCATTACTCTTTGACCAGCAAGCCTTCTCCTGCTGATTCTTTTTCTTTTTTTAGACATTGAATTAGATCTCCAGAAATTCTTTATAAATTTTTGATTAGTCTTAATAAATTCTATTCACTAATCAATTATCGTGATTAAAGTTCACTCATCAAATACATAGAGGACCCATCAACACCTCTGATGTAGCATATTAATTATGAACATTGTTCATAAAAAGGATGACATAAGTCAGACATCCCTAACAATCTTAATACTTTTTTCAGATTTTACAAGTTTTTTTCAAAAATTTCTTTAAAAAATTATTCCAAAATTTGTATTCATGCAGCTTTCTAATACATTTAAAGATTTAGTTCTAAAACAACTTGAAAGTTTTGGAATCTCTATGGGAGTGAAGCATATGATGGTTTATTTGGCTACTGCTACGAATGGAATAAAGGCTGGTTTTGAACTTATTGGACAATGGCCTCAACTTGATAAATCACTGATGCCAATAGATGATGATCCGGAATTAAAAGTTTCTTCTCCTAATAGAAGATGGTATCCATTACAGGATAAAGATATCTTGATTGGAGTCCTAAGAGTAGAGACTGATTTCAAAAATGGCGAATGGCCTTTAGAGCTTGATTCAAGATTAAAAGCGCTCTCAATATCATTAGCTAAAAGTTTTGCAATAGAAATTGATAGACAATCAAGCGATGAAGAAAAAAATTATTTAAGAAGTCAAATTAGTATAATTATTCATCAGCTAAGGAATCCTCTAGCAGCTTTGAGAACTTATGCAAAATTACTTATGAGAAGGTTGGATTCAGATAATGATTCATTAGAAATTTTAGAAAGTATGATGAGAGAGCAAAAACAAATTAATGAGTATGTGAGTTCTTTTGAAAAACTAAATCAGCCAAAATCTATCCCCCTTGAATTTGGGGAAGAAAGACTTTTATTACTTCCAAATTTGGATATTTCAAAAAAAGTTACTATTCAAATTCTTCTTGCACCCCTTCTTGAAAGAGGAAAAGCTAATGCTAAATTACAAAATAAAAATTGGATTCAGTCTTCTGAATGGCCTGATTGGACTTTACAAAAGATTTCTCCAAGCTATGCAGTAATAGCAGAAATTGTTGCTAATTTGCTTGAAAATGCTTTTAAATATTCAAAAATGCATGCTGACATTGGTATAAAATTTAATACATCAGGTCTCCTAATATTTGATAATGGAAAGAAAATTACTAATGATGAAAAAGAAAAAATTTTTCAAAAAGGTTTTAGAGGAGCTGCTTCAAGAAATAAAGATGGTTCAGGAGTAGGACTTTATTTAGCAAAGAAATTAGCAATAAGCATCGGAGGAGATTTGGTATTATTGGATGAAAATATCGGAGATAATTTTGATATTAATTCTCTCGATATAAAAAAAACTAATATTTTTTATTTAAAAATACCTACAGAACAACTGCATAAAAAAATAACATAATTGTCTCAGTTAATATCACTGAGGCGCCACATGTGTCTCCGTTGAATCCACCAACTCTTTTCCCTAGTATTGAAGGAATTAAATATGATAATACTAAGCCAGTTAATATGCCCGCTAAGAACTTTATTAACAAAATATTGGATTTTAATGAGATTAAATTATAAAAAATAATTATTAATAAAAATACAATTGATAAAAATGCCTCTTTCTTGAAACCTCTCCAATATTTTTTATGAGATAAAGATTTTTTTTTAAAAGTTATATATTTAAATCTATCAATATAAAAAAGTGTGGAAAATCTCCCCCAAAATAAACATAAAGGCAGTGTATAAAAAATATTACTATCGATTTTTATTAGAGAACCTAATTGTATAAGGGTTGTTAATATTACGGCTTGAACCCCAAAGGATCCAACTCTACTATCTTTCATAGCTTTTAACATTTTTTTTCTATCAGCATATAAACCATCAACAGTATCCATCAATCCATCTGTGTGGAGTCCTCCTGTAATTAAAAAACCACTCGCAATGCAAATTGAAGCACTTCCATAAATTGGCCATGAATTATCAATCAAAGTGAGATAGATCAAACTCTGTAAGGAACCTACAATGTATCCGATTAGGGGAGCACATTGGGCAATGTTTCTAAAGTTTGGAGAAATAAAAGGTAATTTGGGAAAGATTGTGTAGAAAATCCAAGCCCCAGCAAAATTATTGAATAAATTATTTTTGATAATACAAACTTATATCTTTTATGAATAATAGGTCACATTAAGATAAAATTTACAAATTAAGTTTTAAAAATATTGTGTTTTCCTTTGAAGTAACATCTCTTTCTAGTAATAATCAAGCAAGAACAGGCATTTTTACGACTCCCCATGGCACTGTGGAGACTCCAAGATTTATGCCAGTTGGCACTTTGGGGACGGTAAAAGGTTTAACTACTAGGCAACTAAACTCCACAAAAGCATCAATGATTTTATCTAATACTTTTCATCTACATCTACAACCTGGAGAAAAAATAATCAAGCAAGCAGGTGGTATTCATAATTTTATGAATTGGCATAAACCAATACTTACTGATTCTGGAGGATATCAAGTTTTTAGTTTAGCCAAATTAAATAGAATCTCTGATGAGGGAGTTGAGTTTAAGAACCCAAGGGATGGTAGTTATATTTTCCTCTCTCCAGAAAAAGTTATGGAAATACAAAGAGATATAGGTGCAGATGTGATAATGGCATTTGATCATTGCCCGCCTCATACCTCTACTGAAAATGATATTGAAGACTCTCTAAGAAGAACAAATCTCTGGTTAGAGAAATGTTTTAAAAGTAAGAATAAAAGTAATCAAGCATTGTTTGGCATCATTCAAGGAGGAAAATATCCAAAACTTAGAGAAATGAGTGCTCGATTTGTAAGCTCTTTTGATTTACCAGGAATTGCTGTTGGAGGAGTAAGTGTTGGAGAAGATTTAGATCAAATTCATGAGGTCATTAATTTTGTATCAAAGTTTTTGCCACTAACTAAACCTAGATATTTAATGGGAATAGGCTCTTTAAATGAAATATCTTTGGCAGTTTCTAAAGGATTTGATTTGTTTGATTGCGTTCTACCCACAAGGTTAGGTAGGCACGGTACAGCTTTTTTTAATGGTGAGAAGTGGAATATGAGAAATGCAAGATTTAAAGATGACTTCGCACCGATAGATGAGACATGTTCTTGCGAAACCTGTAGATTTTACTCACGTGCTTATATACATCACCTGATTAGAAATGATGAATTATTAGGCCTCTCTCTGATAAGTCTTCATAATATATCTCATTTGATAAGGTTTACATATTCAATTTCAAAAGCAATAAAGGATAATTGTTTTACAATAGATTTCGCTCCTTGGAAAAGATCCTCCATTGCTCACCATACGTGGTAACGTCATATAGTAATAAATTTTTTAACTTAGAAGGTGTTGATTTTTTTTAATACATTTGCTGAACTACCCGAGGCATACAAGGCCTTTGCTCCTACAGTAGATGTTCTTCCCTTAATTCCTCTTTTCTTTTTCTTGCTTGTTTTTGTATGGCAAGCAGCAGTTGGATTTAAGTAGGGTTTTATAATTTCTTAAATTAGCTTTGTTAAGAAAATGTCTTCACCAGGCTTTTCGACTGCTAATTCTATAAAATCCGCAATAATTAGTGCTCTAGAAGCTTGCTCTCCATCAACTTCTGGAGATTCCTTACCGTGAACACATTTTAAGAAATGTTCTAGTTCAGCATATAGTGGCTCTATTGAAGTTGTGCTTACTTCCTCAACAAAACCATCATTTCTGTAAACTAATTCTCCATGTTCAGCAGTATACGATTCATGTGATTTGCGATGGATTTGAAGTGTATGATTAAGAAAATCAGTTTCTACTAAACCATTTTGGCAGTGTGCACTCATGCTTCTAATCTTTTTATGACTCATTTTACTGGCTGTTAAAGTCGCTATAACGTTATTAGTAAATACCAAAGTTGCATTTACATAGTCAATTAAACCCTCACTGTTTCTCCCACCTATTGCCGATAATTTTTTTACTTTTGAATTAACCAATTCCAAAACTAAATCAATATCATGAATCATTAAATCCATCACTACTGAGACATCATTTGCTCTATCTGCATGAGGACTATGCCTTCTTGCCTCCAGAACTACTATCTCTTCATTATTTATAATTTTATTTAATTCTCTAAATGCAGGATTAAATCTTTCAATATGACCAACCTGCAATAAACAATTTGTACTTTTGGATGCACTTATAAGTGAAGTGGCTTCTGATTGACTAGCTGCAATTGGTTTCTCTATCAAAACATGAATCCCTGCTTCAAGACAATCTAATCCGACTTTATGATGTAGAAGGGTCGGCACAGCTATACATACCGCATCAACTTTCGAAATTAATTCATGATAATTCTCGTACCATTTACATTGAAATTGCTCTACTGCTAATTGACCTTTTTTCTTATTTGGATCGGCAACACCAATTAAGTCTGCATCCTTAAGTAAACTGAGCACCCTGGCATGGTGCCAGCCCATATTCCCTATACCTATGACTCCAACCTTGACAGGGTATGAGGCTGGTTTCATTTTTTTTTTATCCTTATTCATTAATTATTATGCTTCATAATATGTACAAATTAGTTGGCTGGAAGAATTATTTTTACACGATCTATTTTTGGACCAGACATTGAAATAATTTCAAACCGGATTTTTTTGAATTCTAATACATCGCCTATCTTAGGAACCATTTGAAACTTTTCTAATAGAAAACCAGCGAGTGTATGATAATCACTTCCTTCTGGGATTAAGCATCCTAACTTTTTATTAATTTCAATAATTTCAGCTTTTCCTGCAGTTGACCATTTTTGCGATGAATTATCTAGCTGCTTCATATCTGAATATATTTTATTATTTTGAATTTCATCTCCTACTATTTCACCTGTAAGATCTGCTGCAGTGATTAAACCCTCAGTTCCACCATGCTCATCAACAACAAGTAAGAAAGGATTATAATCCCTTACTAGGGGTAATATTTCTGCAAGTGAGCAGGTCTCTATAACCTTAGTTACAGGTAATAGAAATTGCTCTAATGAAGTATTTGAGTCAAGTTGACCTTCTGAAATTGGTTTAGCTAAATATCTCAGATCTAAAACGCCTAAAACATCATCTAGAGATTCTCCAATAACAAAAAATCTAGCATGCCTACTCTTATCTACCTGCCTCATAAGATCAGAGAAAGTTATATTTTTGGGTAAAGTAACCATCTCAGATCTTGGTATCATAACTTCCTTTACTTGAGTATCTTTCAGGGCGAATACACCCTCTATGATATTTTTTTCATCGGGTTTCAAGCCTGTGACATTATTTGTCTCTATCAATGTTTCTAACTCTCCTGCAGATAATCCTGAGTTTAAGGAGTCCCATTTATTGTTTAATTTAAAAAGTCTTAAGCATGCACTTGTAATTAATTCAATTGAATAAACTATCGGTTTCATTCCTTTACGAACAGCTTCAAATACATTTGTAAGTCTTAAAGCAGCTGATTCAGGATCATTAATTACTATTGCTTTGGGGATAAGCCCTGAAATAAGTGTTGATACAAAAACTATCCCAAAAAATAGAATTAAATCATAAATTCTATTTTTTAAACTATTTGATTGCCATATATTATTTGCTAATCCATTACCTAACCATCCAATAGCAATAAGAGAAACTGTGACTCCAAATTGAGAAGCAATAAGAGATGCTCTGATTCGTTTTTGAATTTTTAGAATTGAGTATGCACCCTCTTTCTTCTCCTCTATGAGTCTTAAGACTTTACTAGGTCTTATTAATAATATTGAAAGCTCGCTTGCTGCAAAAAATGCTGGTAAAGCTAAAAGTAATATTAAAAAAATTATTTTCATACAAAGATTAATTGATAATGGGGGTGGCGAGGATCGAACTCGCCTAAGGCGAATTATGAGTTCGCTGCATTCACCAGATTGCTACACCCCCAAATTTGCACGTGATAAAATAATCTCCGTTAATTTATATATTACATAAACAATATTATTTCAAAAAGCACCAACTTAGGAAGGTTTTGTGAGAATTCTTTTTTTTCTCCTAATCTTTAAATATATCAATGTTTTTTTATGGATAATTTCATTTCAAATTTTGAAGCTACTAAGGCAGATTTACTTTCTTTATTAAAAAAAAGATCTTATAAAAAAGGAAATTTCACTTTAGCTTCCGGTAAAAAAAGCTCTCATTACTTAAATTGTAAGCCAGTTGCATTAAATGGAAATGGTTTGAGATTAATTAGTCAATTATTCTTGCAACTGATGGATCCCCAATCTAAAGCGGTGGCAGGATTAACCCTTGGAGCCGATCCTTTAGTAAGTGGGTTAATTGTTATAGCTGCAGAAAAAAATTTAGAAATTGATGCCTTGATTATTAGAAAAGAAATTAAAGATTATGGCACTAAATCTGGATTGGAAGGACCTTCTTTGCCAGATAATACATTGGTAACTGTTTTGGAGGATGTAGTCACAACTGCGGGTTCTTGTATGAAGGCGATTACAAAACTCAGAGAAAATAATTTAATAGTAGATGAAGTATTAGCTATTGTAGATAGAGAAGAAGGAGGTGTGGATTTACTGAAGCAAAATAATATAAAATTGAAAAGTCTTTTCAGTATAAGAGACTTTACTGACTAATGATTATTAGCATAAAAGAAAAACTTTTTTGGTTAGAGAAATTTTATTTTTTTTCAATACATGGCAATGACTCCAAAAGGTTTTTAAATGGTTTAACAACTACTAATATGAATACGATTCAAAGTACTTGTATTACGTGTTGGCTAACTCCTACAGGTAGTTTGAGATCTTTATTAGAAATTCATGAACAAAGTGAAAATTTTAAAATACTTGTTTTGCAGGGTGATGTAAATGAATTAAAGAAATATTTTGAACAAATTATATTTCCCTCTGATGATGTCTCTCTAACAGAAATTTGTCAAACTTATAGAATTCAAGAGATTAGCAATACAAAATCTTGGCGTGATTTCCCAGCTACTTTATTAAGTGAACAGGATAAAGAAAAATTTTATAACCAAAATAAAAAAGAAATTAAAAACGATGATAATTTAAAAGAATGGAAAATTAATCAGGGTTTCCCAGTTTTTAATAAAGAAATTGATGGTAATACAAATCCACTTGAGCTTGGTTTAGTCGATCTTATTGATTTCAAAAAAGGTTGTTATCTAGGTCAAGAGAAAATAGCAAGATTGAAAAATGCTGCTCCCTTAAAACAAGAAATAAGAGTATGGAAATCAGATAAATTAATCAATAATTTTGAAATAGATGATAAGAAAATTTACTTAAATAAAAATAAGGAAAAAATTGTTGGATTCATATCAAGTTATTTAGAGATTAACTCAAATGAAATATGTGGATTAGCGATGATTAAGAAAAATTATTTAAATATTAATTCTTTTTATTCTGTTCAATTTGGAAATATCAGAACTCTTAAGTCTTCAGCCTCAGTATTTTTGTAGTGTTTAATCATTTTCCTTTGTTATTAACCATTTGCTAATTTGCAGTGTTGCTAAACAATCATCCTGGTTATATGAAATGATTTTTTTTAAAAAAGAATTATTTTTTGTATCTAAATATTGTAGCCACCAATATAAAGCTTTAGATCCACTCACGTTTTTTTGGCCCCAATTGAAACCTATCCAATTAGCAACAGTTTTTAAACTATAATTTTTTAAAGGTAAAATCCAATTATTTCTTATTATAAGATGTAAATCTATAAATCTATCCTTTAATTTAGCTATTTCATAATTATCAAGATTTATTTTTTTTGCTAATTTTATAATTGCAATTTTTTCAGTATCTCCATAATGCAGTATTGGCCAATGTTTGTGAGAGTTTATTGTTAGAAAAATTTCGGAAATATAATTTTTATTTTTACTATCTAATAAATTTAAAATTGGAGTATAAGAGGAGTTCTCAACTTTTTTATTTATATTATTTATAGAGAGAAAACCATATAAAAAATCGTGATTTTGCTCTGGATTTGATTCAATATCAAAAATAAAAAAACCTAAATTTCCCTTTTTAAATATATTAAATAATTTATTTTTTTTATTTATTCTTATTGGCTTTCCTGATAAATAGGACTTTGATTGTGATATTAATTTTGGTATTAATTGAGAATTTGTGAACTGCACTATTGATAGCTTGTCACTTAGCTCTTTATTATCATATTTTGCTAATTCTTGAATATTATTAATATCTATTGAATATAGAAATTTAGCAGTTTTTGTTCCGATTCCGTCAATATCAGTGAGGTTACCATTCGATTTGGCTTCATTATCGCAAAATTGTTGCCATGTACAAATAGAGCATTTTTTTCTATCTTCAGTAATAAGCGGAATTCCTTTTTTTAATGAAATACTTAATTCAGAAAAAATATTAATGGCATTTTGTTTTAAATTTTTACTTAAATTAATTTTTTCTGTTTTGAGAATATTCTTATGTGTTGAAATAACTAATCCATGCTCAACTCTAGAATTTTGAAAGTCTTCTAATAATATTGAAGACAATGCGAGATCATATAAATGTGTCTTATTTGTTCGTCTTCCTAATTTGGAAACAGCTGGAATGTATTTATAATTTCCCCAAATACTATTTCCTGAATCCTTTATTAAAATCGAAGGATTGACCTGAATACTTAAATCATTCTGTCCATAATTGTTAATCTTTATTCCTAAAACACCTTTATAACCTTGTTCACAACCTTTAAGACCTGTGTATATGTTCCCATTAGTATAATTTTTGAAATTTTTATATTCAGTTATTAGTTGTATAGATTTTTGAGCAGACCATTTTTGGTGGTATTTATTTCCCTTAAAGTCAAGCCATGCTTTTCTTTTACATCTTAAATAGCTTTTGAGTAAAGTATTATTCAAAATTTTTAAAAGCCCTATTTATTTAATACTACATAAATTAATATATAAATTTAATAATAATTAAGGAGCATAGTACTTTGGATCAGAAATCGACTAAAAATATTAATTTCGGTACAGATGGTTGGAGAGGCATAATTGGTTTCGATTTTCATATTGAAAATCTCAGAAAGGTTGTAGTGGCAGCTTGCCAAGAATTAAAATATCAATATTTTGAAGAGGTCCAAAGTTTAAAGGTCCTAATTGGTTATGACCGTAGATTTATGGCGAATAAATTTGCAGAATCTATTATCCCTTACGTAAAAGCCTCTGGTTTAGAACCAATTTTAGCAAAAACGTATGTTACTACTCCTTCATGTAGTTTTTATGCAAAAGAAAGCAAAATTCTTGGTGCATTAGTAATCACTGCAAGTCATAATCCTTATTATTGGCTAGGTTTGAAAATCAAAAGTTTTAATGGTTGTTCCGTTAATGAATTATTTACGAGAGGGGTTGAACAAAGATTATCACTTGGGAATCAAATTGAACCAATAGAATGTGAAGCTAGTAGAGTAGACATAAAACAATTTCATTTAGAGAGAATTAGATCGCTTTTTGATACAAAATATATATTAAAAAAGTTAAAAGAGATGAGACTTAAAGTCTTTATTGACGCCATGCATGGTTCAGCCGCAAATAGTTTTGATCAAATATTTTATGGGGGAGCATCAGATATTATTAAGGGTGTGAGAGAAAATAGTGATGCTTACTTTGGTGGCAATCCACCTGAGCCATTACTAAATAATTTAAGCTTTTTAAAAAATATCCTAAGCAATGAAGATGAAGATTTTAAAACTATTGGAATAGTATTTGATGGTGATGGAGATAGAATATCAGTTATTGATGAGAAAGGAAGATATTGCAGTACTCAAACTTTATTACCATATTTTATAAACTATCTTGGCAAGAAAAATAATAATTCATATCCTGTACTGAAGACTGTGAGTGGATCAGATATAATAAAGAAGATAGCTGAAGAGCAAAATAGATTAGTTTATGAACTACCAGTTGGATTTAAATTTATTGCTGAGAAAATGATTAATGAAAATATTTTTATTGGAGGAGAAGAGTCTGGAGGTGTTGGTTTTGGGGATTTCTTACCGGAAAGAGACGCTTTATATGCCTCAATGATATTATTGAGCGGGATAACGGAACAATCAAAATATTTGTTTCAATCTTTAGATGAGATTCAAGAAAATTATGGACCAAGTTTTTATGATAGGGTAGATATCTACTTCCCAGATCTTTCAAAAAAAAATAAACTAAAAGATTTTATTAATCAAAATATTCCTGAGAAAATATGTAATCATTTTGTCCAGGAAGTTTCAAGAATTGATGGCATAAAGCTAAGGATTGATAGTAATTATTGGGTCTTATTTAGATTCTCAGGAACTGAACCACTCCTGAGACTTTATTGTGAGGGGCCTTCAAGGGAAATAGTTCAAAAAACCTTAGATTGGAGTCAAGATTTTATAAATGGTATTTGTTAAAAGATGAAAAAAATTTTATATATAGCTAGTAAAAATCGAGGAAAAATTAGTGAATATAAAAAATTACTCTCAAGAGTTAATTGCGAACTACTTCTACAACCAGAATGGATTAATGTCGTAGAAGATGGACAAGACTTTAGAGAGAATGCAATAAAAAAAGCTTGTGAGGTATCTTTAAAAACTGAAAATTTTGCTATTTCAGATGATTCTGGGTTATGTATTGATGCTCTAAATGGTCGCCCAGGTCTATATTCATCTAGATTTGCAAATAATGATTTTGATAGGATTAAACGTGTATTATTAGAACTTGAGGGAGAAGAAAATCGAAAAGCTCATTTTGTTGCTAGTGTATGTT
>MDTD01035266.1_pt1 | contig 12594 bp, 10 predicted proteins | sample 811221 | NCBI WGS metagenome assembly MDTD01 (sample SAMN05326646, study PRJNA326480) | marine metagenome | isolation source: seawater | place: Pacific Ocean: South West | collected 2011 | reverse complement strand
TTGATTATTATTTATAATCCATAAATATTTATCTTCAGTAGCACTTATTGATTCTCTGATCATAGTTAAGGGATCATAGACTGATCTTAGTGACGTATCGATAGGATATAAGTTTTGATATCTAGCTGTAAGAATTTTATGTATTTTGTTTCCATATTTTTTTTTATAGAAATCAGTATTATAGAAAATATCGGTATATTTAAAATTTAATTTAGATATAAAAATTTCATTATATTTTTTATTTTTAGTTTCATTATAGAAAAAAAATAACGTTGTTGTGACCCATATTATTACAAGAAGAAATATATTAATTTTATTTTTTAATATATTGTATTTATAAAATTTCATTCCATTTTTTTATCACCTTAATATCTGAAGAACTACTAAACTTTATTTTTTTGTATTTTATTTTTTTTTTAAAAAATTGTTCCAATTCCTCACTTAATTTGTGTATATTTTCTTTTTGTATGAGTTTTTTTTTAGAGTAATTTTTTAAAATTTCTTTTGGCCCATATTTACAATTAAAAGACAAAATAAAAGTATTATTTTGTTTAGCCTCACAAATAGAATTTGGATAACCTTCATATCGTGAACTTAAAACATAGACGCTAGAATTTCTATACCAATCAGAAATATTCGACACATCGAAATGAAATTTTACTTTATTATTCAAGTTTTTTTTTTTTATAAAGTTTTTTAAATAATTATAATATTTTTGATCTATATTTTTTGAATTCGATAATATAAATAATTCTATTCTTGATATTTTTTTTTGTATTTTATTATAAGCCTCAAGTAATAAATCAAAACCTTTTTGTGAATTAATTTTTCCAACTGCTAATATAAATTTCTTTTTTGGTGGATTAACTATTTTTTTTTTTTTCAATAATAAATTATTGTTATAGATATTAGGAATATTAATTATTTGTTTATTTAAATATTTTTTTTTGTAAAAAAGTTTTAATTCAGATGTTTGAACAACAATCGTATCATAAAAGTTAAATGAAAACTTGTACAAAATTTTCCATAAAAAACTTATATTTATATAATTTGGATTATTTCTAATAGAAATAATTTTTTTACATCTTATTCCTAAAGACGCTATTGTCATTATAATTGAAGGTAATGGTAGAAACCCTACTATTGTACTTGGTCTAATACTAATTATTAAAGATCTGATCTTTAAGATCAATCCTAAAATATTAAAAAGCTTCTCGAAAAAATTATCTTTTCTTTTTTGATTACAAGAATATCTTCTAATTTTTTTTTGATCTAGTTTATAAAAATCGTTTTTAGAACTATCTAAAGTTATAAGATATATAGAGTTATTTCGGTCATTAGCTAACTGATTCATCAATAATGAAATTTGTTTTTCTGCGCCCCCTAAATTAATTGAATTAATGAAAAATATAATTTTTTTATTTTTCATTTAACTTTAATTGACCATTTTCGAGCTTAAAAATTTTGTCACAAGTTCTTAACAATGAGGGCCTATGAGTAATAATTAATACTGTTTTTTTACTTTTAAATTTAAGTATTGCTTCAACAAAATCATTTTCTGTTTCCATATCGAGTGAACTAGTTGCTTCATCAAAAATCAAAATCTCTGGCTTAGTATATAAAGCTCTTGCAATACCTAATCTCTGTCTTTGTCCACCAGATAACTTTACTCCATTTTCTCCTATAATAGTATTTACTCCTTCTTTTAAACTATTAATAAAACTTTTTAATTGTGATTGTTCAATAGCTTCATCTAAAATAGTTTGATCTATTTCATTATCAGAAAGTCCAAAAGCTATATTATTTTTTATACTATCGTCTAATAAGTATGTATCTTGAGGCACATAACCTACTTGGGATATCCAAGCTCTAATATCTTTGACGATATTCGAGTTGTATTTAATTGAAGCATCTATATTGTGAAATCCAAGAAGAACATTTACTAATGTTGTCTTGCCACTTCCACTTTTTCCAACAATTCCAACCATATCTTTTTTTTCTAACTTAAAATTAATATCTTTTAAGATGATTTTTTTATCATAGCTAAAACTTAAATTATTAATCTCAATTTTTTGAAAGTCCTCTTGCTTTTGATTTAATTTTCGAGATATTTTGTAATCGTAGTCTTGGGAGTTTAATTCATTATCAATAACAGATAATGATGGTATTGAAAATTTAAACTGATTATACATCTCAGTAATTCTATTAAAACTTGGAATCAATCTAAATGCTGCTGCAGCATATAACGCTAAAATAGTTATAATTTCGTTTGTTTGCTTATTGTCATTTAACATAAATACAATAAGCAGACAAAATGATATTATTGCTAATATTTCAATTGCAAGTCTTGGTACAGGAGCAATAATTCTTTTTTTAAGTTGTGTATGTGTAAGTCTATACAAAGAATTATAGAGTCTTGAGAAAAAGAAATTTTCTTTTTGTAATATTTTTATAATTTTCTGAGAAAAAAATAGGTCATTTATTTTTTTTAAACTCTCGGCGCTGTATTTTTGTCTTTCTTTACCCCATGTAGTTAATCTTGAAGATAAAAATTTTTTTACTAACAAAGCAGATAACAAGCCAACAATTAATACAAATAATCCAGTTTTTAATTCAAAATATAAAACTAATAAAAGGATGCCAACAAGAACAAGAAACTCGATAATAATTATAAAAAATGGAACTAAAACATGATTAACAAAAACTGTGATTTCACTTGACAGATTCCTTACTAAAATAGAAGAGTTAATACTGTTATAAAAGTCAATTGATTTTTCTAAATATTTATTAATTAGTTTTGATTGAATAAATAATCCTAAGCTAGCACAGTATCTGGCAACAAGATAATTATGAAAAAATAGTACTATTGTTTTAAAAAAATAGGCTAAAAAAATGAGACCAAGAAATATATAAATAAATTCTGTGTGATCTAAATTTTTAGATTCAATAAAATCAGGTATCAAAAATTCAAAATTCTCAATTTTTTCTTTATTAAACATAACTGAAACAAGTGGAATGATTAGACCAATACTGAATAACTCAGCAAAAAAACTCAAAAATGTAAAAAAAATAATTACTATTGTAAAATATTTATGTTTTTTTGACAGATTTTTTCTAGAAATTAAAAATTTAAACAATTCTTTCATATATTTTTTTATAATTTTGTTTTGCGATTTTTAAATCATAAATTTTTTTAGATTGATTAATAATCTCACTTTTATTAATTTTTAAAAGTTGATCAATTACACTATCTATATTTTCTAAATTTGATAAATCTTTTATATCAAAGGTGTGGCCTAAGTTATTATTTTTTATTATACTATCTAAATCTCCAATGTTTTTGTTAGATAATAAAGGTATGCCTAAAGCAAAACCTTCTGCCACTTTGGTTGGGGAAGATGCAATTTTTGCAAAAGTTGGTTTAATAAAAGATATCATAATATCTGCGCATGATAATAAACTGGGGATATTCTTCCATTCAGTATTTTGTAAAATAATATTATCTTTATATAATTTATTGTTTAAGATTTTATCTAGATCAATTTTTTGATTCGTAATTAAAAGAAAATAGAATTTTTTATTTTTTGCATATAACTTTTCAAACAATTGGAACATTTCATGAATCATATAATACTCACTTATTGAACCACAATAACAAAGAATTTTATGATCCAATTTTAAATTTAATTTTTTTAGTAAATCACTTTTGTTAAATTTTTTGCTTTCAATATAAAAATTATCATAATCGACGGAGCATGGAATGACATATAATTTCTTTTCATTTACTTTTTTTTTATTTACTAAATATTCTTTAACCTTATTAGTCAAAATAACTATACAATCACTTTTTTTAAATAAAAAGCTCTCTATTATTTTTAGGATTTTAAATAAAACTCTATCTATTAAAAAAGATTTGTTTAATCTTTTTGTATCTACTTTTTCATCAACCCACAAACCTCTCATATCAAAAATAAGTTTTGCCTTAAATAAATATTTTATAATAATCCCAACTAAAGCTGGGTGAAATCCTCTACAATGAATAGATTTTACATTTCTATTTAAACTAATTTTTAAACATAAAAGTAAAACTTTTAATAATTCAATGATTTTAAAAAACTTATTATTTTTTTCATAAAAATAAAAATACTTCCATTGAAAATTTTTATTATTTAAATCTGAATTTAAATTAAACTTTTTTATTCTACTTAATTTTTCAAGAGAAATTAGATAAAAGTCATCTTCACTTTGAAACGATTCTAGGTATGGAATTATTTGACTTTGACCTAAAGGATCACTTAAACCATCAAAAGTTAAATAAATTCTTATATTTTTTTTTTTCTTTTGGAACATGGCCTGGTTCTGGGTTTTCAAGTTTATTAACGTAAATTTTTTTTGACATCGGATATGAGAACTTTCCACCTAATTTATAGTATCCAAAATCATTAATAGTATTTAAGCTCAATGTGCTTAAGCCAAATAAATTAATTATTTTATCTCTAATTTTTTTTATTGGATTTGGGAATAATTTTATAAAATTTTCATTATAATCTGTTAACTTTAAAATTAACTTATTTAGATATTTACTCGATATAACGGAATATATTGGATTATTTTCTGCTAATTTAATTGCTATTAATAATTCTTTTTTCATCAATTCTTTTTTTTTAAAGTATTTTGCGCCCAATAGAAAATATGCAGTTTTTTTTGACACAATTTTGTTCACAGAAAGAATTTTTTTCCATGTTTTTTTAACTTTTGTGTAGTTTTTATTTTTATATTTTGGATATTTAACTTCATTTGTCTCTAAATCTGTTAAATAAAAGTTCTTTATAAAACCTACTTTTTTTCCCAAAGCTGCAGCAAAAATTCCTGCACTTGACATATTGCAAAGAATTATTTCATTGGAATTATTCAATATTTTAAATAATTTCTCGTAAAAATGTGGATTTTTCATTTCACCTGCAGTTAATGGATTTATTCCTTTATTCTTCCACCATAAAAAATCTTTTTTATTTACACCACGATGTTTAATCATGACTCTCCATGGTTTTTTAAATTTTTTTAAATTTAAACTATTAAAAAAATTTTGATATTGCTCAATCGAACAAGGTGGGGCTATGAATAATGTTCCTTCTCCTTTTTTTATTTTATTTTGTTTTATAAGAAATAACCATGGATGTGGAAATTTTAATGGTACTCTGCTTGTTTTTTTTACTGTTTTGAAAATATCATCTCTCAAGCATATATATATAGGTTCTAAACAATTAAAATCTAATAAGTATTTTTCATGTTGAAAAAAATCGATACCATGAGGTATCACTAAAGGTAATTTATAATTGTAATGTAAATCTAAATATTTCATTATAATTTTATCTGAACCATAATAAGATGATGAATTATAAAATCTATGATAACTCATTTTCATTTTTTAATTTAATCTTTTAAAAGTAGATTGAGCAGGTGTGTTAGAAATTAATAGTTTTGAAATTTCTTGAAAATTATCAAATTTAGAAATTTTATAAAAAATCTTATCTAAATTATATAAATATTTTTTTAAAATATTATCAGTGTGGGATATTGATAGATAAATAGTATTTGAAACAAGAAAACCTTTTTTTAACATTTCCTGAGTTATGAATGTTTTTAATATATTGTGTTCTTCACACATAAATTTAAATGATGGCATTGGCCTCAAGCCAGAGATTTTAATGTCAATATTATGTCTCTCTGATATTTTTTTCCATTGATTTTTAACATAATCACCCTTTTTAGATATTATTTTCCACGATTGTAATCTTTTCATTTCTTTTAAAGTTGCTATTCCTGCAGCGTAACCAATCCTCTCTGTCCAAAAAGTACTGCTAATGAATGTGTTATCTATATTTCTCATCACAGATTTTTTTCCAACAATTGCATTTATTGCGTATCCATTCCCCAATGCTTTGCCAAATATAATAATGTCAGGATTAACATTATATTTTATGTTAATTCCACCGTAAGTTTCCCTAAAACCTGAGCTACATTCATCAAAAATTAATACTATATTATTTTTTTTAGCAATATTTTTAACCTTTTGTAGAAAATTATCTTTTGGAGGTATGTTTCTTGATACTTCCATTATTATTACTCCAATTTTATTTTGTTTTATTATTTTTTTTAATTCGGAAATATTATTGTACCTAAAAGGGAATGATGTTCCTTTCAAAAATTTAGGGACTCCTTCAGATTTTAAATCAGCCATTAGTTGGGTTTCCAAAGCTCTAGAATTGTTAAGTGTAGAGGCCAAATACCAGTCGTGCCAACCATGATATCCACAAAATGCAACATTATCTTTACCCGTTGTAGCTCTTGCTAATCTCAATGCAATTGTTGAAGCCTCAGCACCTGTGCGAGCAAATTTAACTTGATCAGCCCATTTATTAATATCAAGCAGCATTTCAGCAAGTTCAACCTCGTCAGGATTGTTTAGGGTGGACATATTTCCATTTCTTACAACTTCCATTACTTTTCTATCAACTTTTGTGTTGCTGTAGCCTAGAATATTTGTACCAACACCCATTAAACTTAAATCATAATAATTTTTTCCACTTAAATCAGTTATTTTGCATCCTTTAGTTTTTTTGTAATAAGCTGGCCAAAATTTAGGTAAGAAAAGCTCGGATTTTTTTGAAAAAAGCATATTATTGCCAGCAATTATATTTTTTGCTCTAATCCACAATTTTTGGCCTTTTTGCATTTTTGAACCTTCATTTCTATTTGCAAATGAAAAATTTTTAAAAAAATTTTTATTTTTTTTATAAAATAAAGCTACAGATTTATTATTTATAGATTTTTTTTTAAATTTTTTTACTAATTTAATTATAAAATCCAAATCATTTTTTTCATCAATAGTTAAACGAATTTGCGAAAAATCACCTAATTTATTGATCAAATTTTTTTTTTTTATTTTGCTTATTTTCTTCATGTAAGGAGTGACATGTTCCCTATCATATTGGTTTCTAGCAAAAAAATTTGCTTTTTTTAAAATTTTAAAGTTAAAGATTTCAACATCAAAGCCATCTGGAAAAGTTGCAGGATCATTATTTGAATAGAATTCTAATTTTTCTTTTTTATATGTTTTAATCATTTGATCAATGATTTTAACATCAACTAATGGACAGTCTCCGGTTATTCTTAAAATTATTTTAGCTTTAAAATATTTAGCAGCATTATAATACCTTTTTAAAACATCTTTTTCGCTGCCTCTGTAAACTGGTATATTTAATTTTATTAATTTTTTGTAAAATAAATCATTCTTATTATTTTTTGGTATAGCAAAAACAATTTTATCTATATTAGTAGATTTACTTAACCTTTTATATAAATATTCAAATAAATAAATTTTTGAAATTTTTTCTAGTACCTTATTTGGGTATCTTTCAGAAGTAGTCCGTGCTTGAATTATAGCTACTGTATTCATTTTAAAATTTCCAGTTTCTAGGGTCAATTAACTTTAAATCTTTTACGCAAAATGAATTTAAATCTTTTAAAATATTTTTATTAATTGATACTTTTATATTCATAATATCATTTATTTGACTGAAATTATCTATACCAATTACTATAGCTTGAATATTTTTAAATTGATAAATATAATTAAAACAGGCATCAAGTTTGCTTATTTTATTATTATAACAAAAAGTGTTAAAATTTTTGAAATTTCTTTTCCATCTGTGAAAATATGTAGGCAATTTATCTAAATCTGATAATAAGATTTTCTGCAAAAAGATTGATCTAACATGTAATTTAACGTTATTTTTTTTAAAATATCTAAACCAATTGGATTTGATAATTCTTTGATCAAAGATGTTTAAAGGCGCTTGAATTATATCGGGTTTGAAAAATTTTAATATTAGTTTCATTTCTTTTGGTTCATAAATTGATACACCAATGTATTTACAAAAATTATTTTTTTTTAGCTCTTTTAGTAATCTAAGATATTCTAGACCATTTTTACCTTCAAGCATTTTGCTATTATGCAACAAAATTGCCTCATATTTTTTTATTTTAAAATCTTTCAAATCTTTATTTATTTTATTTAAAAAAAATTTTTTGATGTTTCTTTTTTTTATAAAATTAATTTTTGTTATTATTTTAAATTTCCCCATAAATTTTTTTTTATCTTTTGGAATATTGTAATTTAGAGCTGTATCTAATATTTTTATTTTTTTTAATTTTTTTTGAATAATTTTAATATCTTTTTTTTTTACTACTGCTTTACTAATACCATATGATTTTCCAAAATTTGCTGTTCCCAATATCAATTTTTTATTTGTCAATTGCATGTTAATTTAATAATAGATTATATTTGATTAATTAAAACCTATGTATTTATTTTAAAAATTTTCAAATAATTTTTTTATTTAGCAATAAGTTTTTTCAAATCAGGAATTTTTAAAAATTTGTCATTTGTTTCAGAGTTATAATTGAATCCTCTTTTAACAAATTTGATTTTAAACTTTTTTTTGTATTTTTTAAAAAATTTATGCTCTCTTGATGGCAAAATGACGTAATATTTACTAAATTTAATGGTCGTATAGCTTTCACTAGAGGTAATTAAATCCTCATGAATTTTTTCCCCTGGTCTAATTCCAATAATTTTTAATTTTGCTTTGGGATTTATCGCTTTAGCTACATCAATTATTCTGTATGAAGGAATTTTAGGAACAAAAATTTCACCCCCGCATGAAAACTTAATAGCAAAATTAACTAAATCAATACTTTCTTTCATAATAATATTAAATCTTGTCATTTCAGGATGTGTAATAGGAAATATATTTTTATCTTTAATTTTTTTAAAAAATGGAATGACAGAACCTCTGCTGTCCATTACATTACCATATCTAACAGTGCTAAAAATTATGTTTTGGTTACCTTTAATGTTATTTGCTGCAATAAATAATTTATCAGCACATAACTTTGTAGCTCCATAAAGATTTACTGGAGCAGCTGCTTTGTCTGTAGATAATGCTATCACTTTTTTGACATTTTCTTTTAAACAACAATTAATTAAATTTTGTGCTCCTATAATATTTGTTTTTATAAACTCTGTAGGATTATATTCTGCAGCCGGAACTTGCTTTAATGCTGCGGTATGTATAACTATATCAATATTTTTTAAAGCTAATTGTAATCTGCTTTCATCTCTCATGTCTCCAAGAAAAAAACGCAAACTGTCATTTTTTGTTGAGGGAAGTCTATTTTGTAATTCATATTGTTTAAGTTCATCTCTAGAATATATTACCAACCTTTTTATCTTTGGATATTTTTTTAAAATTGATTTTATATAAGACGACCCAAAAGAACCTGTGCCGCCTGTAACCAAAATTGATTTATTATTTAACATATTTATTTAATAGCCAAGAAGCCTTTAAAACACAAATATTGACTGATAGGCATAATATCCTTAAATCCAGCTCTTTTCATAAAATCAATATTTGCTTGGATTGTGTAAGGCTCCAAAACACTTCTTAATGAAATTTCTTTATTTAATATTTCGTTTGGTTTTAGACCATTTTTAGCTTTAAAATCATAATATAGAAAGGTTAATAAATCCTGAAATCTAGCATCATCTCCTCTTATTTTCTCAAATAATATAAAAGCACCACCCCAATTTAAGCTTTTATAAATTTTATCGAATAATTTTTGTCTATATTTTGGTTGAAGGAATTGTATTGTATATAGACTAGTTACCATATCACATTTTAAAAATTTATAATCTTGAATTTTGGTTTTTTTAAAAACCACATGATTTTTAATTTTTTTTCTACTAGCTTTTAGAATCATAGCTTTAGAGTCATCTAAACCTATTAATTTAATTTTTTTTTCTTTGTTTTTTTTATAGATTTTTTCAACTAAGGTTCCTGTAGAACAACCAATATCATAACACAAACTTCCTTTCTTTAAAAAATAATCTGACAAACCTAAAACTATATCATGGGAAATATTATAAAAAGGAACAGATTTTTCTACATGACTATCAAATTTTTTTGTTACTTGTTTATCAAATTCCCAGTTTGATCTAATTGATTTAATATTTTTATCAACTCTCATAATTTAATTTTTTATTTGTACATGACGTAAAAATGATAGCGCTTCATCACAATATCTATTAATTGCAGATTTTTTACCAATATTTAATAAATACACTTTATTGTTTTTTATAAAGTTTTTTCTATTTTTGTAATTATCTCCATCAGTCAAATTTTTTTTTAATTTTAAACATTTTAGATAATAATTTTTTAAGTATCTTTTATATTTGTCAATTTCTCTTTTGTATACATTTTTTTCTTTTTTATATTTATAATCTAATTTTTTGTTGTTTAATTTTGCGAGGATATAGGAATATGACTCATATCCTTCAATATTATCATTAAAATGCTTGATTGAAGAAAAGCCATATTTTTTTAAAATTAAATTCCAAGTTTCTTTAGAAAAGAATCTATAATGATTGTGATTATAGTACTCCAAAGGAGAACCAATTAAAGTATTAGATCTCCATCTAATTATCAAATAACCATTATTTTTTATAGTTCTTACTAGTTCTTTCATTGTTTTTTTTATATCATACGAATGTTCAAGAGATCCTAGACTTAATACAACATCGAAAAAATTTTTCTTAAAAGGTAAGCTTTCTCCGTAAGAGCATTTAATATTTAACTTAAGTTTTTTTTTTCCATAATTCACACTAGGTCTATGAGGATCAATTCCATAGCACTCCCATTTTTTTGTCCATGGAATCATTGTTAGTCCAGAGGCACATCCGTGATCTAAAAAAAAATTTTTTTTGGTTTTGAGTTTTTTAGAGAAAAAACTATAAACATTTTTGCCTCTTTTTTTTTGGAAATATAAATATTTTTTTGAAGGTATCATGTCTCCAAAAGCAATTTTTCTATAAATTTTGTTATAATAATATTTATAAAATTTATCTTCATATATAGGATTAATAAATTTGTGACCGCACTTTTTGCATATAGCTATAACTAATCTGCCATATACCAAAGGTGGACCTATTCTTCCTAATCTTTGTAGAATTTCTAAGCTTGAAGAGCCACATATTTCACAATTTTTCTTTTTTGATTTGTAGAATTTATTCGGACTAACAATATCTAAATGCTTCTTTTTATTATTTAACTCCAAAAATGAAATTTTATGCATATTTTTTTATAAAATGATTTATTAATAGATTTTCTGTTCTAAACATGGCATCAATTGTTGACCCACCTAAATGGGGTAAAATAAATAATTTATCAGTTTGATTTAATTTAAAAATTTCAGACTTTCTAAATTTGAATTGATCTTGCTCATTACTTAAAACATCTAAATAGGCTGATGAAATAATTCCTTTTCTCAAACATTTTATAAGATCATCTTGATTAATTATTTCTCCTCTTGAAGTATTTATTATAACTGGTTTTTTCAGACAATACTTGAACAATTTTTTATTAAATAGACTTTCATTTTTTTTAGTATAATTCAAATGAAACGAAATTATATTTGAATTTTTAAGTAAAAATTTTAAAGAATTAATTTTAATATTTTTTGTATTTTTTTTCTGAGGGTCATGGACAATTACGTCAAAACCTAAGCTTTTTAATTTTTTTGAAACATATTTCCCTATTCTGCCATATCCAATTATCCCAACTTTTTGATTTTTAAACTGATAAGTTTTATATCTATATCTATCGAATAAGTTTTTATTGCTAAAAAAAGACTGTTCTAATAATCTCCTCGCAGCTGACAAAATTAATGTCAAAGAATATTCCGATGTAGACAAAATATTATTAATTTCTTTTTTAAAATTATTTAAGCTTATAATTTTAACTTTGCTCTCTTTAAAAATTTTTTCATCTATATGATTTAATCCAGTAGTGGGTGACAAAATAAATCTTAAATTGGGAAATTCTTTCAGATAGGACCATTTGATTTTTGTTTTCAATTTTATAAATATTGCATAAACTTTTTCATAATCTTTTTTTTTCAAATTATTTTTTTTCTTAACTGTAAAATATTTCGATAGTTTTTTTTCATTTTCTTTATTAACTAAACTCTCATTTAAAAAAATTATCACTTTAGATATCTCTAAACTTTTTATTTATATCTAAACTTACTTTATTGATTATATTTAATATTTTTTGTGAACTGTTTCCGTTTCCATAAATATTATTAATTTTAATTCTTTTTCTATTTAGTTGTCTAATTATTGAATTATAAATACTCTTTTTAGTATTCTTAGTGTCTAAAACGTTATCTCCTCTTTCCCTATTATCTTGACGTGAACCAATATTCACTACAGGCACTTGAAGGTAGGAGCCTTCTCTAATTCCACTTGAAGAATTTCCAATTAAACAATCAGCATTTTTTATTAGTTTCAAAAAATCTTCAGTTTCAAAGTTAGTATAAAAATTAATTTTATTATTAGGATTATTTTCTCTAAACGATCTTATATAATTTGAAATTTTATTACTACCAGCGTCAATATTTGGCCAAAACCAAATACACTGCATATTCATTTTTAATATCGATGCAAAAGTATTTTTAATATTCTGCACCGTT
>MDTD01188226.1_pt1 | contig 12595 bp, 13 predicted proteins | sample 811221 | NCBI WGS metagenome assembly MDTD01 (sample SAMN05326646, study PRJNA326480) | marine metagenome | isolation source: seawater | place: Pacific Ocean: South West | collected 2011 | reverse complement strand
TTTTACCTATATTTGTTAATAAATTTTTCATTAAATTTTTACCATATCATCTTTGTGCACTACTTCAGATTTTGAGACATAACCAAGTATTTTTTCAATCTCATTTGAGTGACAACCAATAATTTTAACTATTTCTTCGGATGAAAAAGAGCTAAGACCTCTGGCAAATTCATTATATTTAATATCTATAATCTTAATATGATCACCTTTATTAAATTTTCCAGACACTTTTTTTATCCCAGCTGCCAATAAACTTTTTCCATTGTTAAGAGCTTTTTTTGCTCCTTCATCAATAGTTAATTCTCCTTTAGGAGCAACAGAGCTAATTATCCATTTTTTTCTAGCATGTAATTTTGATATTTTTGAAACAAATAGTGTACAGTTATTTTTTGTTTCAATTTGATAAATAGGATTTAAATATAATCCATTAGCAATAATCATATTACAACCAGCTAAATTACAAATTTTTGCTGCCTCAATCTTAGTATTCATCCCACCCTTACCAAACGTAGTTATTCCCTTGAAGTTAACATTTTTGATATCTTTATCTAAGTCATTAACTTTTTTAATTAATTGAGCATCTTTAAATAACTTTGGATTTTTTGTGAAAAGTCCATCTACATCAGATAATAAAATTAGAGTATCAGCATTTGTTATTTGTGCTACTCTAGATGCTAATCTGTCATTATCACCATATTTAATTTCTGTAGTAGCTATAGTATCGTTTTCATTCACTATCGGTATGTAATCAAGTTCGAATAAATTTTCAAAAGTTCTTTTTGCATTTATTGATCTTCTTCTTTCCTCAGTATCCTCTAAAGTTAATAAAATTTGAGAAATATTTAATCTAAATTTTGAAAACGTTTGAGAAAACAAATTCATCAATTCAATTTGACCTATAGAAGCTATTGCTTGACTTTTATCTAGTTTTAGATTGTTTTTATTATAGTTCATTTTTTTACTTCCAAGAGCGATAGCCCCAGAACTAACTATTATAATCTTTTTATTCTTAGATTTTAATCTTTTAATATCCTTTGCGAAACTTGTTAACCATTTTTTTCTAACTTTTTTTTTATCATCAACTAGTAAAGATGATCCAATTTTAATTACAATTATTTTCGAGTTTTTAAGATACATAAGAAATTAATTTCGCTTTAATTTTAGATATATTTTTCTTTTTCAATGTAGATATTGTGACAACCTCAGATTTAGTATTTTTTTTAAAATTATTAACAATATTTTTTACTTTTTTTTCTTCAATTAAATCAGTTTTATTCAAAACTATCAGTTCTTTTTTTTTAGATAATTTGGCACTGTAATTTTTTAATTCAGTTTTAACTTGATTATAGCTTTTTTGAATATCTTGATTAGTAATATCAATCATATGTAGAAGAGATTTGCACCTTTCAACATGTTTCAAAAATTGTATTCCAAGACCAGTTCCTTTATGAGCTCCTTCTATTAAGCCAGGAATATCTGCAATAGTAACCTCCTTATTATCATAGCTGGCAACCCCAAGATTAGGATTTAAGGTTGTAAATTGATAGTTTGCAATTTTAGGATTCGCATTAGTAATAGCTGCAAGTAAGCTTGATTTACCCGCATTTGGTAATCCAATTATTCCAATGTCAGCTATCGTTTTAAGTTGAAGCCAAATAGTAAATTCTTCACCAAGAGAACCTTTTGTAAATTTTCTAGGTGCTCGATTAGTTGAGCTTTTAAATCTGGTATTTCCAAGTCCACCTTTTCCACCAGTAGCAGCTATGAACTCTTCTCCTATCTTTACAAAATCAAAAATCAAAGTTTTATTGTCTTCCTCGAAAACTTGAGTTCCCAATGGAACTTTAAGAATTAAATTCTCTCCACTTTTTCCAGTTCGATTTTGACCAGAACCATTATTTCCTCTTTTCGCTTTATGATGTTGTTGGTATCTATAATCAATTAGAGTATTAAGATTTCTTTCAGCTTTAAAGATTACTGAGCCCCCATTTCCACCATCACCACCATCTGGCCCACCGTATTCAATAAACTTCTCTCTTCTAAAACTTGGAGATCCATCACCACCGTTTCCAGCTTTAATATAAATTTTTACCTGATCTAAGAATTTCATAATACAACGCTATAATTAAGTTGTACTATTAATTGGGTTTTACTGAAACAAAAGTTCTATCTGATTTAGTTTTTTTAAAAACTACTTTGCCTTTTACTACTGAAAAAATTGAGTGGTCTTTCCCCATACCGACATTTTCACCAGGAAATATCTTCGTGCCTCTTTGTCTAACAATTATGTTGCCAGGTATTACAGTTTCCCCACCGTATTTTTTCACACCAAGTCTTCTTCCAGCGCTATCTCTTCCATTTCTCGATGATCCACCTGCTTTTTTTGTTGCCATAACTTATTCCTATTTATTTGCTAACTTCTTTTTTAGAAACTTCATTTTTAGAAGTTTTCGACATTTTTTCGGCTTCAGATAAAACTTTACCATCTTTTGAAAAAATTTTATTAATTCTTATCATTGAATATTCTTGTCTATGACCATTTTTTCTTCTTGAATTTTGTCTTCTTCTTTTTTTAAAAATTAAAACTGTTCTATTTTTACTATTCTTTATTAAATTTGCTTCTACCCTAGCACCTTGAACAATTGGTGAACCAATCTCTATTACCTTGTTATCACCATAAGCTAAAATTTCTTTAAATTCTATTTTAGTATCATCTTTAGAGCCTGGTAGTTTTTCAATCTTTAAGATTTCTCCAGACTTTACTTTATACTGTTTTCCACCTGTTTGAATTACTGCGTACGACATAAAATTAGTGTAATTTTTAATTATCGAAATATAGTCTGAGCGAAATTATAGTCAAGCTCTATAAACTAAAAATTGTCCTTTAAATCTCGTAATTTTGAAAAACTTTGCAAATCTTCTGCTTTAAGAAATATATTGCACTCTATTTCATCCGCTAAAACAGTTGGAATGGTGGGTAATTTATTTTTAATTTTTTCTTTAACTTCCAAAAATTTTTCTTTGAGCTTTAAGTTTTTATTGTCATTTGCTAGACAAAAATTTACATTTTGCAAAGTATACTCATGTCCACAATAAATTTCAGTATCTTTTGGAAGAGATTTAATTTTTTTTAATGAGTTAAACATTTGATCATAAGTCCCCTCAAAAATTCTACCACAACCAAGGGAAAATAAAGTATCACCTGTAAAAATTTTTTTTTCATTAAAAAAATGAAATGCTATATGTCCTGATGTATGACCTGGTATATGATAAATTTTAGCTTCAAATTTATCTTTTTTCCAGATCTGGTTATCATCAAGAAGTGTATCAATTTCTGGAATACGATCTTTATCACCTCTAAAGCCAACTACATCACAATTGTATTTTGTTTTAAGTTTAAGATTACCACCTACATGATCATAATGGTGGTGGGTATTCAAAATATATTTAAGATTAATTTTTTTTTTTTCAATAATATCAATGATAGGTTTTGCTTCACTAGGGTCAACCACACATGCAGCTTGATTCTTTTCATCAATAATTAGATAACTATAATTATCTTTTAGACACTTAATTATTTCAACTTTCATTTATTTTTCTATTAAAAAAATCCCAAGTTCTCCAAACAGATTTTTAAAAAATAAGTTTGAGCCATTGATATTAGATACTTTCTTATTAATTAATGCCAATGATTTATAAATTTTAAAATTTATTATTTCTGAAAATTTGAAAAAATCTTTGATAGTACACATATGAATATTTGGTGTGTCGTACCAATTATTAGGCAGTGAATTTGTAATCGGCATAGTTCCTTTTATTAATAAATTAAATCTTACCTTCCAATGACCAAAATTTGGAATAGTTATTACAGCCTTTTTTCCAACTCTCAAAAGTTCTTTAATAACTATTTCTGGATTAATGAAAGCCTGTAATGTTTGACCAAGCACAACATAATCGAAAGAGTCATCAGGAAATTGTTTTAGATCAAATTCTGCATTACCTTCTATAACTGTTAACCCCTTAGCAATACAAATTTGAACTTTTTCTTTAGAAATTTCAATTCCTCTAATATCTACATTCTTATTAGTTTTTAAAAATTCCATTAATGTACCATCATTACAACCAACATCTAAAACTCTCATGTTTTTTTCAATTATATCTGAAATTATTTTATATTCTGATTTCATTTTTTTTCTGAGTAAGATTTATCTAAAAAATTTTTAAGAGCTTTTAAAAAATTTGGAACGTCCAATAAAAATGAGTCGTGTCCTTTATCTGACTCAATTTCTACAAAACCAACATTTGCACCTATAGAATTTAATGCAATAACTATATCTTTATTTTCTTGTGTTGGATAAAGCCAATCTGAAGTAAAAGATATTACAAAAAATTTTGCATTTGTATTTTTAAAAGCTTTGGATAAATTACCGTCAAATTTTTTAGTTAAATCAAAATAATCCATAGCTCTTGTTATATAAAGATAGCTATTAGCATCAAAACGATCAACAAATATTGAACCCTGGTATCTTAAATAACTCTCTATTTGAAAGTCAGCGTCAAAACCAAATTTAAGATCGTCTCTTTCTTGGAGTTTTCTTCCAAACTTTTCCTGGAGCCCTTTTTTAGACAAGTAAGTTATATGAGCAGCCATTCTTGCCACTGCCAATCCTTTGTCTGGCACAGTATTTTTTAAATTATATTTCCCATCTAACCAATTATGATCTGCTGTAATAGCTTGTCTACCTAATTCATTAAAGGCAATATTTTGTGCTGAATGACTTGAGGTACAAGCAATAGGAATAGCAGTCTTCGTTTTATCAGGAAAATTACTTACAAACTGCAACACTTGCATTCCTCCCATTGAACCACCTACAACAGAAAAAAGTTTTTTAATTCCAAAAAAATCTAATAAATTTACTTGAGCATTAACCATGTCATTTATTGTAATTACTGGAAAATCTGTGCCATAGATTTTTTTTGTATCAGGATTTTCATGGCTTGGACCAAATGATCCCATGCAACCACCTATGACATTTGCACAAATTACAAAGTACTTGTTTGTGTCAATAGCTTTGTTCGGACCTACAGCATATGACCACCATCCATCTTTTTTTGTTACAGGATTTGTTCCAGTAACAAATTGATCACCAGTCAATGCATGAAATACCAATATAGCATTATCTTTATTTGAATTTAATGAGCCATAAGTTTCATATGCTAAAGGAAAATTATTTATTTCTTTTCCACAATCTAATTTAAGTGGTTTTTCAATAAATAGTGTTTTTATTTTTTCATTTATATTCATAATTATAGCTATTAATTGAATTGAGAGAAAAAAAACTTTTTTAGCGGTTTTTTTAAAGCGCTCGCAATTCAGTTAAATCAGCGCACGAAATTTTTGTACTAGAAGTTATTTAGTATGTCAATTTTTTAAATATTTTCACTAATACTATATAAAAAATTGTTAATTTAATTATAAAGGGCTTAAATTTTTAAAAAAATGACAACTATAAGATTCAAAAAATTTGATATAGAGGCTTACAAACCAGGAAAATCAAGCATTAAAAATGTTAAAAATATTGTAAAGCTATCAGCAAACGAGTCTGCCTTAGGAGTAAGCTCGCAAGTCAAAAAAATTTTATCTAAGAAAAACTTAAATTTATTTAGGTATCCAGATCCAAAATCAAAAGAATTAAGAAAAGAAATATCCAAAAAGTTTAGCTGTGACAAGGAAAGAATTATTTGTGGTGCTGGATCTGACGAAGTAATTCAAATGCTTTGCCAATTAATTCTTAAACCCAATGATGAGGTAATTGTTCCTCAGTTTAGTTTTCTGATGTATAGAATTTATGCCAAGATAGTTGGTGGGAAAGTAAAATTTGCTAAAGAAAAAAATTTCAAAGTTTCAATTTCAGAAGTGATAAAAAAAGTTACTAAAAAAACAAAAATAGTTTTTCTTGCTAATCCAAACAATCCAACAGGAACTTATTTAACAAAAACCGAGTTAATTGAGTTAAGAAAAAAGTTGAGAAAAAATATTCTACTAGTGGTAGATGATGCCTACGCAGAATATATGAAAAATTTAGATTATAGATCTGGTTTAAATTTATTTAAAAATAAAAAAAATGTTTTTGTATTAAGAACATTTTCAAAAGTATATGGACTGTCATCTTTAAGAATAGGATGGGGTTATGGATCTAAAAAAATTATTGATGGACTAAATATTATTAAGCCACCTTTTAATGTAAATGAAGTCGCACAAAAAGCAGCCATAGAGTCTCTTAAAGACTCTAAATTTATAACTCGTTCAATAAAACATAATATTATTTACGCTAAAAAGTTAAAATCTTTTTTAAATGGATTTGGTATTACTTCAAACAAAATTTCTGCTAATTTTTTGTTATTAAACTTTGAAAAATGTAAATTTAAAGCGAAAAACTTTAATGAAAAATTGAAAAGTAAAGGTGTAATTTTAAGATCAACTGAAGATGGCTATGGAATAAAAAACATGTTACGATTAACTATTGGTTCTACAAAGGACAACTTAAGGTTTATGAATGCTGTAAAAAGTATATTTGATAAATGAAAAATATATTAATAATAGGATGTGGTTTGTTAGGTTCTTCTTTATTAAGAAGGATTCACAAAAAAAAAATTTCAAAAAAAATTTTTATTTACGATAAGTCAAAAAAAAATATATCAAAAATTAAAAAATTAAAATTGCCAGGAATAATTGTAAAAAGTTTAAACAAAACTGTCCTACAATCAGAGCTTATTATTTTTTGCACACCCATGAGTGAATATAAAAAAATAATTATTAAAATTAATAAAAACCTTAACTCAAAACATATTATTACCGATATTGGTTCATCAAAATTAATATCTAATGAAATTATAAAAAAAAATTTGAAAAAAGGTATTTTTTGGACTTCAAGCCACCCAATTACTGGTTCTGAAGTAAGTGGTCCTGAACATGGAAAGCAAAAATTGTTTGAAAATAAGTGGTGTGTTTTGATTAAAGATAAAAAAACCAACTTAAAACATCTAAGGTTCTTAAATTTTTTTTGGAAAAAAATGGGTTCCAAAATAGTAATTATGAACTCAGAGAAACATGATAAAATTTTTTCAATCACTAGCCATTTGCCTCATTTGATTGCTTATAATTTAGTAAAAACAGCTCAAGATTTTGAAAAAAAACAAAAATATGGTCTTATAAAATTTAGTGCAGGAGGATTAAGAGATTTTTCAAGAATAGCCGCTTCTAATGAGATTATGTGGAGAGATATATTTTTCGATAATAGCCACAATATTACAAAAGCAATTAATTTATTTATTAAGAATTTGAATGGATTTAAAAAAGATATTAATTCAAAGAATAATTTTTCTATTCTGAAGAAATTAATTAAAACAAAAAAGGTAAGATCAAAAATAATTAAATTAAAGCAGGATATTAATAAACCTGATTTTGGAAGAAATAATTAATTATTTAATAGCCTAGAGAGGTCATCCAAGTATTTTTTGAAGGGCTTGTGGGTGTTTAAACCTGATTTATTTATACTATTTCTTGCTTGAGTAGCACTGGCTGTTTTAATTGTTTTTTTATTTTTTTCGTGTCTTAAACAATTTGGATCCCACTCTAGATTGCAAAATTTTAAAATATTTCTTATCTCGCTCTCTGAATTTTCAATGAGGTTATTATAATTTAATTCATAAATTTCATTTGGGAAAATTTTTTTCCAAAATTTCGTTAAATCTCTATACAAATTATAGTAATTACCAAGATCTTTAAGATTATTAGAAAAGGGTAAATTTTCACCAAAATAATTTTTATAGTTTGACCAACAAACATCTAGGCTATTCCTTTCACAATTAATTATTTTGGAATTTGGGAAAATATTTCTTATAAAACCAATGTATTTAAAATTTAAGGGCGTTTTATCAGTAAAAACTTTATTGGAATTATCTATTAAGGATATTTTATTATAATATTCTTTATCAATATTATTTAAAAAAGTTTCAAAATTTTTCATATTTTTTAAATCTTTATAATTAAGTTTACCCATAACTTTTGATTCAATTATATCTTTTAAAAAGGTAAGTTCCCCGCCACCGTAAACCTTATGATGAGATGAAATAATTTGTTCAACCAGAGAAGTACCAGACCTTGGCATACCAACAATGAAAATTATTTTTCTTAAATTTTTTGATTTATTAATTGTGATTTTTTTTTCAAAAAAACTTTTAATTTTTGTAAATTCTTTTTGCTCATTCTCAATTTTAAACTTAGAATTTTTTTTTAATAAATCATTAGCTTGTTTATAATAATTAAATGACTCATCATATTGGTTTAAATCCTCATGAGCCTTTCCTAGTGCATAATAGAGATTTGATAACTGTGAGTCACTTAAGTTTCCTTCTTTGCTTTTTTTTTGTATATTTTTTAGATGTTCGTCATCTTTATTATATTTGTTCATAGACGATAATAATCGATCAGCTACGGTGAATTTTGGATTTATTTTTAGAAGATTCTTTAAATATTTTTTTGCTTCAGAATAATTTCCTAATGATTGATGTAATATTGATATATTTAGTAAAGTTGCAACATTATTAGAATTCAATGATAAAGATTTATTGTAATAATTTAAAGCCTCATCTGTATCATCCAAATCTCTTTTAAGATTGCCAAGATTATTTAAGATACTTATATAATTAGGTACTATCTTTAATCCTCTCAAAAAATAATTTTCAGCAAAATCATAATTCTTCATTTTATGTTGCGTAACTCCCATGTTATTCAGAAAGTATGGATTATTAGGATTTAATTTTAATGCTTCTTCCATAACTTTTTCAGATTCTTTAAATTTACCCTGCCCTTGATAAGCAAGAGTTAAAACATTAAAAAATACTTGATGTTTATTTTTTTTTAATAAAATGGTCGCTTCTTCTATCACATCTTTAAACCTTTCTGCTTTCAATTTATTTGATAAAGATTCAATTTTTTTTTGTATTTGTATTTCGGTAAGCATTTTAAATAATCTTTAAACTCAGTTTGGCATTTCTTTCAATTTCTTTAATTGTATTATTTATATTCATAATTATAACTTTCTTTTTTGGACCATAAGCGTGAATTAGATTTTTTTTATTTAAACAAACAGCTACATGTCCTTTCCAATAAAGTAAAATATTTTTTTTGTATTTTTTGTTGTCTTTAATATTTTTCAGAAATCTTATTTGATCCCTTGTATCTCTTGGAAAATATACATTATTAAAAAAAAAGAAAATTTGAACTAAAGCAGAGCAATCAATACCCAAAGCAGATTTACCACCCCATAAATATTTTGTACCTAAAAATAAGTTTAAAACCTTTAAAAAGTTTTTTTCATAATATTTAATATTTTTTACATCCTTTTTTTTTATCCATTGGTTTCTATCAAATTGAAGAAATTTCCTAGTTTTATTTATTATAGATACTCTACTACCAAAGAATAAATTTTTTTTTGAGGGTAGAAATTTTTTCTTAATTTTTTTATATATTTTAGTTTTAAGTTTATAAATTTTATGAGACGGCTCAAATTGTTTTGAAAATTTATCATCTTTCAAATAACCAATATATCCGTCATAGTCTGTTTTAATTTTAAGCCATTTTTTCTTTTTTTTTAATACTTTGAATTTTTCACCAAATAAGATTTGAGAAGTTATCTCAGATTTAATTGATGATTTAGCATAAATATTTGCTAAAGGCTTTTGATAAAAAAAATTACTTTTCACTTAATTTCAATTTATTTTTTAAAGTCCATAAAATTAGTAAAGAGGGTAAAACCATAATTGCAGTTAAAATAAAAAACAATCCCCAATTTCCATTAAGATAGTCAACTAAAGCACCAGAGGATGATGCCAAGGTTGTTCTACCAGCAGTTCCTATTGATGCTAAAAGAGCGTATTGAGTTGCTGTATATGTTCTGTCAACCAATAATGATATAAAAGCTACAAAAGCTACTGTTGCAAACGCAGCTGCTATATCATCTAAAATTACTGCAACAGCAAATAGAAATTCAGACTTGTCACTCCAGGCTAACAAAGTAAATAAAAGATTTGTAGCTGCCATAATTAGCCCTGCTAAAAACATAGCTTTTAGAACTCCTGATCTAATTACAATAAGCCCCCCTAAAAGAGTAAATACCACTGTAGTAATCCAGCCTAAAGTTTTAGAATAAATAGCTATATCTGATTTACTAAAACCAATTTCTTTATAAAAAATAATAGACATTCTACCAAGAAAAGCTTCTCCAACTTTAAATAAAAATACAAAACTCAAAATACCGATAGCAATTGTAAATCCATTTTTTTTGAAGAAACTAATTATTGGACCACCAATAGTGCTCGCAATCCATGTTGCTAGTTTGGTAAAAAAATTTTTATTATTGAATTGATCAGAAATCAAATTGTCAGTCTCTTTTTGTTTACTTTCTCTATCAGCATAGCTTTGTTCTTTTACAAACATCAAACCAATATTCATTAGAATGATTAATGAGCTTAAAATCAAAAAAGTTAGTTGCCAGTAATTATCAAAACCTAAATTTTGTAAAAATTCTGCGGAAAATAAAGACAAAACACCTCCAAGTTTATAACCACTCCACCATCCAACCACAGCCATTGCAGCCCCTGCAGCCATTGATTTTCCCTCATTTTCTCCAATCTGTTCAATTCTTAAAGCATCTACAGTAATATCCTGAGTTGCTGATGCCACTGCTATTATTAAGCCGACCGTGATTACAATTGCTAAATTTTCTGAAGGATCTATTACACTCCATAAAAAAAGTGAAATTAAGATAAATAATTGCATTAAAACTATCCACCCTCTTCTATGACCAATTTTTTTTGTTAAATAAGGAATTTTTAATCTATCAACTAATGGCGCCCACAAATAATTAAATGCATATACTCCAAAAATAAGTCCAGCCCACCCAATAGTAGATCTACTTAACCCATCTTCTTTTAACCATAAACTTAGACTACTGCCGATCAAAACCCATGGAAAACCTGAAATAGCTCCTAATAATAAAATTTTTAACATTCTTTTATCTAAATAAACTGAGAACATTTCATTAAGTGATTTTTTTTTAATTTTTATCATTTTTAATTTCTCCAAAAAGAAGGTAAGAATAATACTAATATTGCAAATAATTCCAGTCTACCCATAATCATCCCTGTTGAAAGTATCCACTTTGAACTATCTGGTAACGACGAAAAGTTTCCACTTGGTCCAATGATAGACCCCAATCCTGGACCTACATTTGAAATTGAGGTCGCTGCCCCTGAAATAGAGGTGATAAAATCAAGACCAGTGAGTGAGAGTAATATACTTATAATAAAAAATATTACTAAATACATATAAACAAAAGAAATAATTGAGGAAATAAATTTGTTATCAACAGGACTTTTATCATATTTTAAAACAAAAATACCTTTTGGGTATATGATTCGTCTTAATTGATTTAAGATAAAATTGTATAGAATTTGAATTCTAAAAATTTTTATTCCACAAGTTGTTGAACCAGCACATCCTCCAATAAACATCAAACCTAAAAAAATAATTAAAGGGAAGCCACCCCAATTATCAAATTGAGCATTAATATATCCTGTTCCTGTTAAAATAGAAATTACATTAAAAAGAATTAATCTAAGTTCTAATTTAATAGAATTATTTAAACCTAGAAAAATTGACAAGATTAAAATACTAATAAATACAATTTTTAAAAAAGTTTTTATCTGAATATCTGAGAAGAATATATTTCTATTACCATTCAAGAATTTAATATATGCAATAAAAGGTATACTTCCTAAAATTATAAAAATCATAGCTGAAATTTCTATTGCGAAACTATCAAAATAACCAATAGACTCATTATAATTAGAAAAACCTCCGGTTGCTATTGTTGTCATTGAATGAGTAAGACTATCAAAAGTATCCATTCCGAGAAACTTATATGAAATTGCACATAGTGTTGTTAAACTTAAATATATATAGATTAATCTCATAGCAATTTCTTTTGACTTGGGAAGAATTTTTTCCGAGGAGTCACTATTTGAAATTTTAAATAATTGCATACCCCCAACATTCATTATAGGCATCAATGTTATAGCCATGACGATTATTCCTATACCTCCTAACCACTGAAGTATTGATCTCCATAACAGGATACCTTTAGGCATTTTTTCTAAATTTGGAATTATTGTAGATCCAGTCGTTGTAATTCCAGACATACTTTCAAAAAAAGCATCAGTAAAAGAAAAATAAATGTCTGAAAAAAGAAAAGGAAGTGAGCCAAATATTGCAATGCTTAACCACGACAAAGCTGTAAGTAAAAAAGCCTGTTGCAAGTTTAATCTTTTATCATGATCAAGATTCGATAAAAAAAATAAAATTCCAAATATTACGGTTACTATAGAGGCGCCAAAAAAGGATGAATCAATCTCATTATAAACAAATTGAGCTATTATTGGAATCAACATAAAAATTCCAAGAATTATTTGAAGAATTCCAAGTGTAAAAAAAACAGTTTTATAATTAGACATTTTGAAAGAACATTATTTT
>MDTD01100463.1_pt1 | contig 12599 bp, 11 predicted proteins | sample 811221 | NCBI WGS metagenome assembly MDTD01 (sample SAMN05326646, study PRJNA326480) | marine metagenome | isolation source: seawater | place: Pacific Ocean: South West | collected 2011 | reverse complement strand
GATTCTTGTCAGGACGGTTTCCAGTGGAACGTCGGATTGCTGGGCAATGATATGGAAGGGTTTCTCCTGAAAGCCTGCCACCAGATCCTCCGAGACGGAAAGGATCTGGGCGTTTACGGGGTCGTCGTGTTCGATAGGAACGCTCATGAGGTCAGGTTGAATTTCCTGGTTATGAATTTCGTGGGGGAGAAGGATGAGTAAATAAGAACCTCACTTCGATATGAATTTTCGTTTTACTTCCGCCAGAGCGGAGGAGCGGTCTGTAATACGTCCCTCCAGCTGTTCAGTCTGGAGATGGTGCAGGATTTCCCCAAAACGGGGCCCCGGATTCAATCCCATGGAAATAAGGTCGCGGCCTGTAAGCAGTGGAGGTGGAATCAATGGCTCGCTCGCAAATTCCTCGCTCTTTGAGTGCAGGAATTCAATGTTATCGAGCATTCCGTGACTGCTGGTGCAGTCGACACGGTGTAATTCGAGCTCTTCCTGATAGGTAGTGCGTGCCATGAAGCGCTTGAGTTTGGCTGGTCGCATCTTCTGCACGTTCATGAAATTCATGTGGTTGCCAACCATGGAGCAGACATCTTCGATTACCTGATTAGAGTAGCGCAGGCGGCGGAGAATGACAGCGGACATTTCTGCACCAATGCGGTCGTGTCCGTTATTTCTTATGCGTCCAGTCTCATCGATCGTGAAGGTAGGAGGTTTTGCTATATCATGGAGAAGGACCGATAGGACGAGCTCCAGCGAGGCGCAGTCATCGAGGAGTTCCGTCATCAGCAAGGTGTGGATATAGACGTCTCCCTCTGGGTGAAATTGAGGGGATTGCTCGCAGCCCTGCAGCTTCAGGAACTCAGGTATGATGAATTGCATCAGACCGCCTGTAACGAGTAGCTCAAGGCCTCTTCGTCTGGATCGATGCGTTATGATTTTATCGAACTCATCTCGGATCCTTTCTGGGCTCACTTTTGCAAGAAGAGCGGAATTTCGGCAGACAGCGCTCCATGTAGAGGGATCAATTTCAAATCCCGTTCTGGAGGCAAACCTTACGGCCCGAATCAGGCGAAGAGCGTCCTCCGCAAATCGTTGATGGGGAGTTCCAATAGCGCGGAGGATGCCAGCCTTGAGATCATTAACTCCGTCAACATAGTCTACAATTTCGCCGGTGAATGGATTTTCAAAGAGCCCGTTAATAGTGAAATCTCGTCGCCGCGCATCATTCTCTGCATCGGTAAAGTTGACCGTTTCTGGGCGGCGTCCATCGAGATAAGCTCCATCGGAACGAAAGGTTGCAATTTCGAAATTATGACCACTTTCTCTGACAAGGATTACTCCAAAATGAGCGCCCACTTCGTCGCTTCCCGGAAAGAGCTTAAGAATCTCCTCCGGTGTCGCAGAGGTTGCGATATCGTAGTCACACGGTGTTACATTGAGTAAGGCGTCACGGACGCAGCCACCAGCAAAGAGTGCCTCATGGCCCGCCGTCTTGAGACGGTGTGCGATATGCTGAGCTGCTTTGCGGACCGGATGCACGGTACTTCCAAAACATAACCTCGTCCGTGGACAAATGTTATTTTCGAAATCCTTTGGAAAGGGCATACTATCTGGCAGATGGAGGAGATTTTCCGGCTTCCGGTATGGGCTTGGGGCATGTTTGCCGTCGGTGCCTGTATCGGGTCGTATCTGAACGTTGTCATCTACCGCTGGCCCCGGGAGGGGATGTCGGTAACCTCGCCAAGCCGGTCATTCTGTCCCGGATGCCGGGTGGAAATTCCCTGGTACCGGAATATCCCACTGCTTACCTGGCTGGTGCAGCGAGGGAAATGTGCAAGCTGTAAGGCGCGAATCAGTATTCGCTATCCGTTTGTCGAGCTGGTGACAGCGGTCCTTTTCCTCGGTGGGTGGCTTGTCTTTGTTGTGGATGCGGATCGAACCTCTGCATCTCCAGTCGCCGCGTTGCTTGTGGCAGCTCTCAGCGTGTTGCTCGTTTCAATCGCATGGATTGATGCAGATCTCATGGTCGTTCCTGTCGATTTCTGCTGGTGGGGGATGGGTATTGGTGTAGCCGGTGCGTGTATAGATCCAACGCTTGTGACTCTTTCCGCAATGCCAGATTCGATAAGGTGGTGGGAGGGTGGAGTTCGGGCGGTGGCAGGTATCGCTGCAGGCTGGGGCGGGTTAAGTCTGGTGGTTTACCTAGGGAAAAAACTCATGGGGATAAAACGGCTGCAATTCCCGGACGTAGCCGAATGGTATCTGCGCGAGCCGGAATCAGAGGCAGAGCAATTGAGTTTTGTGATCAAGGGTTCTGAAGGAGATTCGAGGGGAGGGAGCCTTGTGGAGGATATCTATCCGTGGGGAGATTTGTTCTTCAGAGATTATGACCGGCTCGAGATTGAGGGACATGGTGTACGGATTGATGGAAAACCGGTGAAGGCAAAAACTGTGTTGATCAGCCGGGAGACCGTTGAGGCAGGAGAGAAGACCTACTCGATTGAAGAGCTAAAATCTCTTAGCGGTAAAGCTACCAGAGTCGCGGTTCCCCGTGAGGCGATGGGAGATGGGGATCCTCCACTCTTGGGGCTGATTGGGGCTTTTATTGGGTGGCAGGGAGTAGCGTTCTCGTTATTCGGAGCATGTATTTTCGCCATTTTGTGGGCCCTGCCGGCCCGGGTTGGATTCGGGAGACAGCTGCCGTTCGGGCCCTTTTTGGCTCTCGGGGGCGCCGCTTGGATTTTCGGAGGGTGGTCTCTGTGGGAGTGGTACTTCGGATCCTTGATCCACCTCGGGCCCATGGGCAGATGAAGAAGAGCAGGGGATCAGGTGCTCTGTGCTCTTAAAGGCACAGTCTTTTGAAGATTTCGTCTAGCGGCATTTGCATGCCGATATAGAAGTCGCCGAACTCTCCATACCTGACGGAGACGGTGTCAAATCGCATTTCGTAGACAATGGACTTGATGTCAATCGTGTCCTTCGCCAGCAAAGTTACCCCCCATTCGGCGTCGTCGAGCCCTGTCGATCCGGTGATCAGCTGAAGGATGCGACCCGAATACTTACGGCCAGTTGTCGCATGGCCCTTCATCAAGGTGCGACGATCCTCGTAGTCGAGAGCATACCAATTGTCGTTTCCGTGGCGACGTTTTGACATGGGATAGAAGCAGATTGCTGGCCAGTCTGGTAGTGATGGGTAGAGCCTATGTTGCAGATAGTGCTCCATCCGCTCGTCAAATTCCCTCAACTTTGAACTAAACTCCGGGGAGTCCTCGGACAGGCCTTCCTCCTGTTTGAGAGTTTCTTCCGCGTATTGCTCGCTACTCGTGGTGTATTCAGAACGTTCAGTCTGTGAAAGGTAGGAATACACGGGAGTAAGCACGTCAACCCCAAGAGAGAGTGTGAGCCGCTTCTCGAAGGTGTTGGCAACCTGAAGGTCGGGAGTGAGAAGCATGAATCCGAGGTCTGCCTTGGGTGTCGCAATGGTAAAGGTCAACAGCTGTGTGTCCGGAGTGGTTCTAATTTCCTGAATGAGCTCGGTGAATCCAGTCTTAGCCTCTCTTTTTTCATTTTCTTCAAGCATCTGCCACTGTCCGTGGTCAATGTGGTAAAAGAGATGCATGACGTGCCAGCCTTCGCGTGGGACGAGTGGAGGAGCAGGTTCGGACATGGTGGAATCTTGTTCTTAGCGACGTTTGGGGGAAATGGGCATCCGGATGAACGGAGTAAATACTTCACTCTCAGAGTCTGGTCCTCCCTCCAATACCACTAACTTCCAGAAACGAACCTGTTCTGTCAGGTATTCATTGTAGTCTCCGAGATCCTTAAAACCTCCAGTCGCTCTGATGTCTGCGGAGGGCTCCTTACTCTCGAGAAACGTCCCGCTTGAGGCAGTGAGAGTGACGGAATCCCCGACAAGGTCACCTTTGGGATTCTCGAAAAGAAACCGTAGAGAGCCGGAGCCAGAGGATTTCAGGAAAACCCGGGCTGCGGGGATGAACTTGGTGCCAAGTTGGACACCTTTGTCCAACTCAGGATTTACTTTTCGCCAGTAGGTCTCGATTTTTTCGATCGTCAGATGTTCTCCTTTCACCGGGAAGTTCACATTCTCTGAGGTGCTGGTGGTAATATTGACGAAGAAAAGTCTGAGGGCAAATACCCCAATGAGGATAATCGCGGTCGCAAGACTAATCAGCCAGAGAATCTCGCGGTTTGAGAATCCCAGAAGTCGGGAGGGTGGCGGCTGATCTTGTCGCTCTCGCGCTGGCAATTCGTCCCTGCCGGAACCGATTGCATCCTTTCCCGCCCGGGGATATGAGATGTCTGTTTTCCCTCCAGCGGGTGAGTTGGATTCCATGTCTGAGAGAGGGTCCATCCGGGCTGAGGAAATCTCTAACCGTTTGGTCCACTCTTGGCCAGTGCTGAATCGGTAAGGGCTGCCCTCGGGAGCATAAAAGATTTGCATCTCACCTTGAGCTGGGCCAAGGATTGAAGATCGAAATTGTAGCCGGACCAAAGGAAGTATGGCAGATCGCGAAGATAAAAATCCTGAAAATGTAGAAGGAAAATTCTACGTGGACAGTATGTGTATCGATTGTGACCTGTGCCGCGAAACGGCCCCGGACAACTTTACGAGAGAAGAAGACGAGGGCTACTCGTATGTATACAAGCAGCCAGAAAACCAGCAGGAGGAGGAACTGTGCCGAGAGGCCATGGAGGGTTGTCCGGTGGAAGCCATCGGCGACGGAACGGACGACTGAGCAAGGTCGTCCGAAGGAAGGGAGTTGCGCGAAGGAAGATGATCCGGGCGCAGGTCCTCAGGGACTTTCGTGGGATTGGCGAGCCTCTGGATCTGGAAGCCAATGTCTCGACCCCTGCTGATGTCCTCACCGATATACTCAAGGATCTGCGTCTCACCGAGGGAATCGAGGAAAGTCGCCTGCGCGGTGCATGGAGCGAAGTTGCAGGTGAGTTTGTAGGGAGGCAAACTGAGCCTGTTTCGCTGAAGAAGGGCAAGTTGATTCTCAAGGTAATCCAGCCCTCGATGAGATTTCATCTCGAGCAGGCGAAGAAAGATCTCCTGCAGCGTTTGCAGCAGAAGTTAGGCAGGGATACAGTTCGTGAGGTTCATTTGATCCTTGGGTAACCTCGGAATAATTTTGTTCTCCTGAAGAAGAGGAGCGTCTTAGCTGTCATCCGAATTTTCGCAATCATGTTTAAATCCCTCATCTTGGACTGGTCAGGTACTTTGGTGGACGATTCTGGTCCGACCCTTACCGCGACCAATGCGGTGCTTACTAATTACGGGAAGCAGCCTATGACCTGGGAGAAATTTCGAGCGAGCTTCCGTTTGCCCTATTCGGAGTGGTATGATGAACATGTTCCCGGAATATCGCTCGTCGAATTGGAAGAGCATTTCCGAAACTCTTTTGATGCGAATGAGAATCTGGTGACACCTTTGCATGGGACCAGCGAGTTCCTCGAATGGTGTAACGAGAATGGAATTCGGCTGTTTGTGCTTACCAGCATGAATTCGGAAATTTTTAGTGAGCAGTTAAGGAAATTTGGATTCCAGCGCCATTTTGAGGATATTTACTCAGGCGTCCTTGATAAGAGGAAGGTGATTGCTGAACTGATCCACGATAAAGGATTAGTGAAAGAGGAGACAGCCTATGTAGGTGACATGCTGCACGATATAGAAACCGCGCACTTTGGAGGTGTCACTTCGGTGGCTGTGTTAAGTGGCTATGATCAACTGGAGAAGCTCGAGACGGGTGATCCCACCTTTATTGTATCTTCAATCAGATCCTTACACGCCATGCTGAGAAAGGGCCGAATCATTCTCCCGGATTTAGCGGACGATTGGATTACAATCAGACGGCTTGCGGTAGATTGCTTCATCGGAGTGCCCGATGAGGAAAGAGCTCTCCGCCAGACTCTTCATCTCACGGTTGAGATAAGGCCGGACATGAAATTCAGCAGGCTTGAGGACCAGGTGGAGAATACTGTTGATTATGACGCTGTGGCAAAGCGGATTGAAGGACTTGCAGGTGAGCGCCCAAGAAAACTGATTGAAACCCTTTCCGTGGAAGTCGCCGAAATGGTCCTCGAGGAGTTTGCCGCTGCAGAGGTGGTCGTTGAGGTCGAAAAAAGGATCCTGCCGAGAACAGACTGCGTCCTTGTTAAGACCCGAAGGTCTCGTTTGCGCCAGTGACATATTCTGTGAAAGGACTCCCGCCTGGGTCAATTTTCTACCGACGAATCGTAGTCGCCTCCCAACGCAAGGTGGAGGTTCAAGCGATTCTGTAAACGTTGGTTGCGCAGTCGAATCAGGCTGCCTCTCGCATTTACAGCTCGTCGCTGGGATTCGAGGATTTCGAGGACGCTCGACCCTTCAATTCCCAGTCCAAGGTCTCTTTCTGCAGCTTCCTGAGCCTTGCTGGCTTGGTCGACCTCAATCAGTAGGAAGCCTTCCTGTTCGCGAAGGGACAAGTCTACCTGAAGTGCAGATTCGACCTCCCTGAGCGCTTGAAGGGTATTTTGAACGTATCCGTAGATAGCTGCCTTGTTGAGCTCAAGAGCAGCACGGGCCGCAGCACTGGGAGCTCCGCCCTGATAGATTGTCTGGGCGACAGATGAGGCTATTGACCAGGTAAGAAAGGAAGGGTCGAGAGCCCTGCGAAGATCAGAAGATCCATTGCCAGCCGACCCTGTGAGTCGGAGCGAAGGAAGAAGGGATTTTCTGGCAGTATCGGCCCGGCGGGCCGAGGCATAGATTCGCTCGCGTCCGGCCGCCAGATCGGGTCTGCGATTAAGCAGTTCCGAAGGAAGGCCGGCAGGAATCTGGCGCCGCAGAGTGGGCAAATTGGGTGTAGCTTTCAATTCTCCTGCTGGGTAGCGCCCAAGCAGAAGTTCGAGAGTTCTTGCAGCCTCATCCCTGCGAAGAACCTGGCTCCTGAGGTTGCGTTCAGCGCTGGCTACATTGTTTCTGCCAAACTGAACGTCAACTGCTCGAAGGAGAGCTTCGCGATGTCGTCGACTAATCAACGAGAGACTTTTCTTGAAATCCTGTAAAGTTTGCTTCGCCAAGTCGACTTGCTGCTGGGCTTCGGTCAGGTTGATCCATGCCTTGGCAGTGTTGACAGCTAGGGAAAGTCTCGCGCCCCGGTAGTCAGCGATAGCGGCTCTGTAATCCGCCAGGTCAGCGTCCTCGGAGTCGCGGAGGCGACCCCAGACGTCGATCTCCCAGCTGGTCGCAAAGGACATCCCATAAGAGGACGCCGGATTGTCTCCGGAAGAGCCTGATCCATTCAATCTTCTGTTGGCGGTAGTATTTGTCGTGAGCAGGGGAAGTCTTCTCGCCCGGGCCGTGATATTGTTTTCCCTCGTGGCCTTGAGCCGGTAGGCAGCAGCTCGAAGATCGTTGTTCTTAGCGATTGCTTCATGCACAAGAGCAGAGAGTTGAGGATCCTGAAACTCAGGAAGCCATCCAGTCGAGATTCTATTATGCTGCTCTTTAGAGGCTTCTTGCCAAAAAGCAGGGATCACTCCTGAAATCAGACCTGAAGGTGGAGCGTCTTTTCCCCGAGGGAGCCCACAGGCTCCAAGAAGCAGGACGGCAGGGATCGCAAGGATCGATGAGAGACGCACATGGGCAGCTTCAGGCCTCTTGGCCCTCCTCGCAAGCCTTGGTTCACCTCGTCCCTGCGGCACCCAATTTTGGCAAGGCGATGTCCGAATAAAATGCCCCGCGAAGAGATGGTGATGATAACCCTAGGCGAGGGCTTTACGCACTGCGGCGGTCGCATAGTCGCGATTCAGTTTTGCCACATTATCGGCCTGAATTGATTTCGGACAGACTGCCTCGCACTCATAGTGATTGCTGCAGTTCCCGAAGCCGGCTTCGTCCATGGCTTCCACCATATTTAGAGCCCTGCGATCCTTTTCGGGTAACCCTTGGGGCAGGTGATTCAAGTGAGAAATTTTGGCGCTAACGAAAAGCATGGCACTGGAGTTCTTGCACGCTGCGACGCAGGCACCACAACCGATGCATGTAGCAGAATCGAAGGCATGATCAGCATCTGCCTTGGTGATAGGAATAGCGTTGGCGTCGGGAGCTGCTCCGGTCCGAACGGAGACATAGCCACCCGCAGCGATGATCGTGTCAAACGCACTTCGGTCGACAACGAGGTCTCTTATAACAGGGAAGGCGCCTGCGCGAAATGGCTCGATCCAAATGGTATCTCCATCCTCAAAGTGCCGCATGTGCAGCTGACAGGTAGTAGTCCCGTTCTCTCTGCCGTGCGGTATGCCATTGATAGTGAGAGAGCACATCCCGCAGATGCCTTCCCGGCAATCATGGTCAAAATGAATGGGGTCTCCACCATCGTCGATAATTCGCTCATTCACGATGTCGAGCATCTCGAGAAAAGACGCCTCAATAGGAATATTCTCCGCAGGATACTCCTCGATGCGGCCTTTTGAGTCGCTGTCTTGCTGTCGCCAGACTTTAAGGGTGAGATTCATCGTGAACGGGGTGAGGATTTGAAAATCGCGAAAACCTCGGGGAACCGGGGTTTATCCTCTCCGAAACTACTTATAGCTCCGTATACTAAGCTTTACATTTTCAAACTCAAGTGGTTCTCGGTTAAGTTTAGGCTTTCTGCCAACTCCGGTAAACTCCCACGCGCTGACGTGGCAGAAGTCCTTGTCATTGCGCTTGGCCTCCCCGGCCTGAGTGCTTCCATCCAGCACCTCCGGGTCATCAGCCTCGAATTGACTCTCGAGCCGGAAATGGCCTCCGCAGGATTCCTTGCGGTCGAGCGCGTCATGGCACAGCACTTCAGAAAAATCCAGAAAGTCGGCTACGCGCCCTGCTTTTTCCAACTCCTGATTCAGCTGTGCTCCGCTGCCGGGCACCCGGACATTGTCCCAGAATTCATCCCGAATCTCCGGAATTCGTTTTAGCGCGTGTTCCAAGCCTTCCCCTGACCGAGCCATACCGCACTTATCCCAAATGAGAAGGCCGAGTTCCCGGTGAAAGCTGTCGACGCTACGCTTTCCCTTGGCGTTCATCAGCTTAGTAATCCGCTCCCTGGTCTCCTCCAGACAGCGGGTAAACTCGGGATGAGTCTCCTTCACTGAACCCGGTTCCTGAGCGGCGAGATAATTAGCTATGGTCGAAGGAAGGACGAAATATCCATCGGCAAGGCCCTGCATCAGGGCGGAGGCTCCCAACCGGTTGGCTCCATGGTCCGAGAAGTTCGCCTCACCTGCGACGTGAAGGCCCGGGAGATTGGACATCAAGTTGTAATCTACCCACAGCCCTCCCATGGTATAGTGGACTGCAGGGAAAATCTGCATCGGGGTGCTGTAGGGGTCCTCTCCCTTGATTTTCTCATACATTTCAAAAAGGTTCCCATACCGCGCGGAAATCGAGTCGTGGCCATCCCGGATAATGGCGTCCCTGAAGTCCAGGAAAACGCCGAGGCCAGTGGGGGCGATGCCGCGCCCCTCGTCGCATACTTCTTTTGCAGATCTGGAGGCAATGTCTCGCGGCGATAGATTTCCAAATGACGGGTATTTTCTTTCCAGATAGTAGTCCCGATCATCTTCCCCGATATCCCCGGCGCTCACCTGCCCACTTCTTATTTTCTCAGCGATCTCGACACTGCGGGGAACCCAGATCCTTCCGTCGTTACGGAGAGACTCTGACATGAGGGTGAGCTTTGACTGATAGTCTCCACTTACGGGAATGCAGGTGGGGTGAATTTGGGTGTAGCAAGGATTAGCAAATGCTGCCCCGCGCTTATGTGCACGGTAGGTTGCCATCACGTTGCAACCCTTGGCGTTGGTCGACAGGTAAAAGACGTTTCCGTAACCCCCAGTGGCGAGCACTACAGTATCTGCAGCGTGGGCGGAAATTTCTCCGGTTACCATGTCTCGCACGATGATCCCCTTGGCGTGGCCGTCGACTACTACCAGATCGAGCATCTCGGTGCGTGGAAACATCTTTACCCCTCCATTGGAGATCTCTTTTGAAAGGGCTTGGTAGCATCCGAGTAGGAGCTGTTGGCCCGTCTGGCCCCGTGCGTAGAAGGTCCTCTTGACCTGCGTTCCGCCGAATGACCGGTTGTCCAGAAGTCCTCCATACTCCCTCGCGAAGGGGACCCCCTGGGAGACGCATTGATCTATGATACTGACGGACACTTCGGCCAGGCGGTGGACGTTCGCCTCCCGAGAGCGGAAATCTCCGCCTTTGATCGTGTCGTAGAACAGTCTCGAAACAGAGTCGCCGTCGTTCTGGTAGTTTTTTGCCGCATTGATACCTCCCTGAGCTGCAATCGAATGTGCCCGGCGAGGGCTGTCCTGATAGCAGAAGCACTTCACCCCATATCCCAGCTCGGAGAGGGTTGCTGCCGCTGCTCCTCCAGCAAGTCCACTCCCCACGACGATGATAGAATACTTCCGCTTGTTCGTTGGGTTGATCAAGCGGGACTCCATCTTGTGCTTGGTCCACTTCTGGTCGATCGGACCGGAAGGAATGGCGCTCTGGAGGCTCAGGGACATCGCTTTTCTAAATAAACAACGGTTGGAAAATTATGCAAATTTCTAGGATCGGCCATATCCAAAGAAAAGAATTGCGGTGGGGATTGATAGGAATCCGACCCAGAGTAAAAGCGCATACGCCCATCCTGCTCGCATGATGAGGGTTTCGTTCTTGCGGGATCGCAGGCCGAGGGTCTGGAAGACTGAGGCAAAACCGTGTGAGAGGTGGGAGCACAGGAGGGTAATCGCGATCATGTAGAAGACCGTGTTTCCAACATGAGAAAACCCATCGATCATCATCTGGTGGACGTTGTGGACATCACCCTCATGACCTGGCAAGGACGTCAGATACGCGGTTCCGTTGTAATCATTTCCGATCCGGACGGTGAAGTGGCTGATGTGATAAATGATGAACGCAAGAATCGTAAGGCCGCTCCAGATCATCATACGGGATGAGCGGCTTGCCTTTGCGGTGGCGGGGTAACTGTATTTCTGCCGGACCGCCCTGTTGCGAACGGTCAACTGGATGGTAAGCAGAATGTGGACTCCCAGAGCGGCGAGAAGGCCTAGCCGGGCGATCCAGACCGCTCCGCCATGGCCCAGATTGTGGAGCCAGAGAGCATATTCGTTAATCGCATCCTTGCCTGCAAAAAGAAGCAAGTTTCCGATAAGATGCCCTGGCAGGAAAAGCAGGAGAGCAATACCGGTGCCAGCAACCAGGATTTTTTTCCCTATTGAGGAATCCCAGAAGGATAGAACCGCACGGGTCAGGGCGTTCATAGGCCGGCAATCCCCAACGGGAGTAGCCGAACTATAATATAATGGTCACCATGATTAGCAAGCGGTGATCGGTTCTTCCTGCTAACTTTTGCCGCTGGTTTATTGAGCGTCTGATGGGACCCTGCCCGAGGTCTCACTCGTTCCCGTCTGCAGGGGAAACCTCGACCGGTGGAGTCGTGACGCTGGGACGCGACGGAATTGCGATAGGAGGCGAAACCGCTGTCGCCCCCGGCCCCGGAGCAGGATTTCCCGCGGCAGGGCCATTCCCGGCATCTTCCTCCTCTTTCTTTTTGACGATGCCGTCACGAGCTTTATCCACGCCACTCAAGGAGAAGTTGGCGAATTCGTATACCTGCCCGGAGAAGACCTTTTCAAGCTCGAGCTTGTATTTGAGGTTGTCCAGAGTGGCTTTGAAGAGCTTGTCTGCATTTTCTGCCTCCTCGGCGGTCTCGCCTTCTTTTTTGACTCTCTCCTCAACGAGGTTAGCGGCAACTTTCACGGTTCCGACGTAGTTAGGGGAGGGCGGAGGCGGAGCATCATCACCCTCAGATTCTTGCTCTGGGGCTTTCGGGCTGAGATCCACCGTGTAGGTAAACCCGTCAAAGGTGGTTAAAACGGCCCTTCTGGCGCTTTTTGAGTCTTTGACCTTAGCGAAGGAATCCTTTTCGAGCACATCCTCGAAACGAAGTGAATTGAAGAGCGATTTGAATGGACCCGTGGCTGCGGTGTCCATTTCCTCGTCTTCTTTCAAATCTCCGGTGGAGAAGTCGCCGTTTTCGTCCTCGCGAGAAACGGTCCAACCTTGAAAATCCTTATCATTGGGGGCGCTAAGGGTGATGCTCTTGAGTTTTGCGACCTCGATGAACTTATAGGAAAGCCAAGAGGTAGGAGTTGCTATTGGCCCCCTGCGCTTATCGGTGTTCTTTGACTCCGCATCGCCTGTTGCCTGGTTAAGGGTTCCAAGGGCTTTCCAGATTCCCGGGTAGCTGCCTTGGCTCCGCACTACAAATCCTCGTGGCGCCCGGGAAGCAATCTCTCCAAATTGCTCTCCAAGAATAAGATCAACAAGGAGAGAACCGTCTGTCCCCTTCACTGAGACGTGGATTCCCCTTGGATCCGACGGATTAGAGACACCTTCTTTTTCCAGTTCGGCCTGATAAGCTTTTGCCTCATCTGCATCTTCAGGCGCAAGGAGTCCAATCTGGGCGTAGTGCTCCTTGTCAGCCCTTAGCTCGAGTCCGATTTTGAAGAGCATGAGGGACCTCAGGAGTTGCGCCACCTCG
>MDTD01142510.1_pt1 | contig 12600 bp, 11 predicted proteins | sample 811221 | NCBI WGS metagenome assembly MDTD01 (sample SAMN05326646, study PRJNA326480) | marine metagenome | isolation source: seawater | place: Pacific Ocean: South West | collected 2011 | reverse complement strand
GATGACCATCTTAGTCTTCATATGCTCAATGTCTTTAGGAGTAATCTTTTCGATTGTTTTTTACGTCGAGCAATCAAAGATGCTTCGTAGGTCTGAACAGGCATCAATTGATATTTTTATTGATAGTATTCGAAGAGACGCTCTTTCAGGGTTTTATCCGGATCCTGACCACGAACCGGAATGATTTCGATTTCGACATCTTCGCCGGTGTAGTCGTTTATCTGGGCAACCTTTATCTTGTTGCGGTCGACAGCTTTTTCGATTGAGGCAATCAGGCTTTCAGTGGTTGTTGTCGCCGGGATTTCGTGGATGACCAGCCTTCGGCCGTCACGCTCGATTCGTGCTCTCAGGGTGATTTTTCCGTTGCCGTCTTCGTACTCGGAGGCATCCATCAACCCGCCCTGAAGGAAGTCGGGGTAAAGCTCAAAAGGTTCATCACGCAGGCATGATATCTGGGCGTTAAGCAGTTCGCAGAAGTTGTGCGGCATGATTTTGGTCGCCATACCTACTGCGATTCCATCGGCCCCCTGCATCAGGAGAGACGGAATCTTGACCGGCAAAACCACCGGTTCACGGTTTCTGCCGTCATACGAATCCTCAAATTGAGTAATGTCGTTATTGAAGAGAACCTCACGGCCAAGCGGTGACAGGCGACATTCAATATAACGTGCGGCAGAGGCGTTGTCGCCAGTCAAAATATTGCCGAAGTTCCCCTGTTTCTCGATAAAGTATTCTTTGTTGGCCAGAACCACCAGAGCGTTGCCGATCGAGGCATCGCCATGCGGATGATACTGCATAGTATGACCGATAACGTTGGCCACTTTGTGAAATTTGCCGTCATCCATCCGGAATAAACTCCAGAGGATGCGCCGATGTACTGGTTTGAAGCCGTCATCTACGTCTGGAATGGCGCGGTCCTTGATTACATAGGCGGCATATTCGATGAAGTTGTACTCCATCATTTCTCTCAGCAGACGGTTTGCCTTGGCGGTATCGCTGGATGCCTCAGTCTCGCCGTCGGCTAAAGCCTCCGGCTCGCCGGTATCCTCTGATTCCAGCAGGTTGTCGATCTCGCTGACTACTTCCGCGTCTTTGATCTCGACATCCTCGTCTTTTGATTTTTTTTCTTTATCAGACATCAGCTTCACCTAAGTTATCCATAATGTGCTGACGGCGTTCCGGGGTATTTTTGCCCATATAGAAACCCAGCATCTCGGGTATGTTGCGCATGTTATCGATACTTACTTCCGTCAGGCGGATATCTTCACCGATAAACGCACCGAACTCTTTCGGTGAAATTTCGCCAAGACCTTTGAATCGGGTGATTTCAGCCGCGCGGCCCAACTTGTTCAATGCCGCTTCCCGCTCAGCTTCATCATAGCAGTATATGGTTTCCTTTTTGTTTCTGACCCTGAACAACGGAGTTTCAAGAATGAAAAGGTGTTCCGAAAGTACCAGTTGCTCGAAAAAGGTGAGGAAAAAGGTTATTAGCAAATTCCTGATATGCAGGCCGTCAACGTCGGCGTCGGTTGCGATTACGACTTTGTTGTAACGCAAATCCTCAACGTCCTCTTCGATGTTCAGGGTCTGCATAATATAGTAAAGTTCCTCGTTTTTATACAGCTTCTCGAACTTTTCGTCATAGACATTCAGAGGTTTTCCCTTGAGTGAGAAAATTGCCTGAGTGTATACGTCGCGGCATGAAACCATAGAGCCGGCGGCGGAATCCCCTTCGGTCAGGAAGATCATTGTTTCCTCGCCGCGGCCGGAACGGTCGCCAAGGTGATATTTGCAGTCCTTCAATTTCGGGATTTTCAAGCTCATGCGCTTGGCTTTTTCCTTTGACTGTTTCTTGACCGCCTGGATCTCTTTGCGGACCTTTTCATTGCGGACGACTTTATCAACAATAATCTCAGCCTGTTCGAGGTTACGATGCATATAATCGACGATAGCCGTCTTGACATCATTCACTACCCAGCCGCGGACATCGGTGTTGCCGAGCTTGTTCTTGGTCTGGGATTCAAAGATCGGTTCCTGTAGTTTGACCGCTACCGCGCCGACGATACCGTCACGGACGTCTGAGGCCTGGAACTGTTTGCCGGTAAACTCATTAATGGCTTTCAATACGCCTTCACGGAAAGCTGAAAGATGGGTGCCGCCGTCATTGGTGTACTGACCGTTGACGAATGAGAAATAACTCTCACCATAGTTGCCGGTGTGACAGAACGCGAATTCCAGCACTTTTGATTTCACATGGATTGTTTCATAAATTTGCTCGTCGCCGACTTCAACCTCGATCAGATCTTTGAGACCGTGTCTGGAGTAGTACCTGGTGCCGTTGAGATAAAGTGACAGGCCGCTGTTCAAATAAGCATACATCCAGAGTCGTTTTTCAACGAAATCCAGCTGATAGGCATAGTTCGGGAAAAGCTCGGGATCAGGAGTGAATTCAACATAAGTCCCGTTGCGTTCGTCGGTTTTACCCTCGACGTCATCAACGAGATTGCCGTTCTCAAAAGTGGATCTGCGAAATTTACCTTCGCGAACCGCCTGAACCGTGAATTTTGACGAAAGCGCGTTTACCGCTTTGGTGCCGACCCCGTTCAGACCGACAGAGAACTGGAACGCGTCGGTATTATATTTACCACCGGTATTGATAACGGAAACACATTCTACCAGTTTACCCAGTGGAATGCCTCGGCCAAAGTCACGGACGGAAACGGTGTTGCCCTCGATATTGACGTCGATACGCCGGCCGGAGCCCATGATGAATTCGTCAATACTGTTGTCAATGACTTCTTTGAGAAGGATGTAGATGCCGTCGCTGGGGTGAGTGCCGCTGCCCATTCTGCCGATATACATACCGGGACGTAAGCGAATATGCTCCAATGAACTCAGAGTCTTGATATTGCCTTCGTCATAAGTGACCGGGCTGGTTGTCTCTTTTAACTCTTCGGAACTCATGGCCCCCTGTTTCCAGTTTAGCGATTTAGATATTTTTATGCGGATGATATATAGTAACCAGCCGCTTTTTTACGGTTCCCGGAAACTCTTTTTTGATGTTTCAAGTCAACGGTTACTCCGGGTTGGAACAATCTGCCTATTAATGTATCTGAATACAGCGATTTGTCAAGTCACTGAGCAGAAAAAAAATATGCATAGCATGTTGCATATAAAAGGCTACTATATGCAGAAAAAAAGTGAAAAATTCACTGTGATTTTATTAAAATACCACTGCACGCTGATTTTGTCAAATTATGCGTGTGGTGACGTTGTTTTTGAATAACTCTAACATGAGGTATATGAATCAAAGAACAGATATATTCAACCGTCGCCTTTATATTTTTGAAGATAGACGGTTGTGTTTTTTATTAACGGGGGTTAAATTGCTCTTTAACAACTTTATTTTAACGGGAAAAATGAAATGCCTGCCGGAGATAACAGTGATATTTTAATATCGAGATGCCCGTTCTGTTTCCATGAAACGGAATTCCTGCCTGATGAGATGTATGTAATGTGTCCGATATGAAACAAGGCGGTGCGGAATCCGGAAAAGGCTTTGGAATGCGGATCGCCTGAAGTCGTCGAAATATGCAGAGAGCTTGTCGATTTGATGGTGCATGAATTCGGGGACGACAGCAGGCGGATTAATCATGCACTAAATGTTTTATATTTTGCCGAGAAGATATCAGTACATATGCCGGTTGACCATTTGGTGATCGGTGCCGCTGCGATTCTGCATGATATCGGTATTCAGGAGGCGGAACGCAAACACGGTTCATCAGCCGGAAATTATCAGGAACTGGAAGGGCCCCCGATTGCCAGACGTATAATGCAGGATATGGATATAACTCCGGAAATGGTCGAACATGTTTGTAAAATAGTCGGTTCTCATCATAGCGCACGGGATATTGATACGCCGGAATTCCGGGTAATCTGGGACGCCGACTGGCTGGTCAATATTCCTGATGAATTTCCGGGTGCAAGCCGGGAGAAACTGGCAAAGCTTGTCGGAAAAGTTTTTAAGACCGAATCAGGCAGAAAACTGGCAAATGAACTTTTCTTGAATTGAGCCTGGATTTTTCCGGTGGGTCAACGCTTTTTCAGTTTTGAAGACGGGAAGTGAAAGTTTCCGTTTTTTTGTCTGGGCTTGCGTTCCTGGCCCGTAGCCTGCCGGTAGGTGTTGTCTGCTGCGACGATAATAGCGCAACTGCTGATTGTCGCTCCGGTAACGGCGTCAACCGCCAAGTTGTTTTTTCGGTCGATTCTTTGAGGTATGATTGTCATTGCTGACCAAGGGCGGTTTTCCCTGGTCTTTGTAATATTCACTTTGCGAATAACTGTTTTTCTTCCATTTCCTTTGCCGGAATCGTCACGGCCGAAATGTGCGGTTACTTCAATATCACTGACAAAGCCGGGACATTCACTGCTGTATGAGCCTTTTTTGAAGCCGTATTTACCGGAGTGTTTACGATCAAAGTCGATACTGTCGTTTAACGCCTTCAAAATCGAATATGCCGCTCTGGATTGAGGTTTGCTCATATTTTTTTCGGCAATTACTGGATAGGATATTTCTCTTGCCAGATTGTCATTGCCAATGGTTCTGGCAAGTACTGCAGCATACATTCTTATCAGTTCGTCGGAATACTTTTTATCAGGATGTCCCTGGCCGTGTGATTTCTTCAGGTATTTTGCTGCATCCGCGTAGTTCCCCAGCAAGACATAGCTTTCGGCAAGGCGCAGGTTTTCATAACCGTTTTCCGGCTTCAGGGTTTTAACTAGTTTTGCGGCTTCTACCGCCTTGCCGGACCGGGCGAGCAGGCGAAGCTGCATGAATTTTGCTTCCCGCTGCAAGGCGGGCAGGGTCGTCCAGCGATATTTCCATTCATATGGGGTGTTGTCCGGAAGCTTTTCGATGGCGTCAATTACATGCATCGCGGCGGCATCTTCATCAAGCTCAGTCAAGTGTCTGGCCAACTGGTACATCAGGAACGGGCGGATTGGACTTTTGGGTTCATTGTCGATCACGTAGAGCAGTTTCTCGGCACTGTCTTTCATATAACGTTCGGTGATCCTGCTTCTGTCCCATAGTTTCCAGATTTTCCGCTTTTTCACCCGGGTGCGCTTGGCTTTCAGCCATTTTGGTTTGGCCTGCGAACCGTTAAATAACTCTTCCGCCGAGCTAACAGTTAGATTGATAAGTAGAATACCCCATAGAACGACTTTAAGCATGATCGTGCCTTTCGTTTTATTAAGCCCCGAGTTGACGGTCAATCGATCGCGGCAGCAGTATCGCCACAACCAGGAATATGCTCCAGTATGACGGCGCGCCGCTGAATATCAGCAATGTAATCAGAAATACTCCGAGCGCGATCCCTCCGAAAAAGAAGCCATATAATTCGTTGGCCTGCAACAGGGTGCGTCTGCTGTCGATGTCCAGCGCCATTGCTCCGCCGGAGATCCCGGTCAGTAGTGACATGGCTGAGAATATCCAGTGCGAGCGCAGTTCAGGTTCGTGCCAGACCAGATAAAGCATGATCGGCAAAAGTACTCCCAGTATCTGCATAAGGCGCCTTCCGAATTTTGACATACTGCCGAGGTAAATCCCACCGGCCAGTCCACCCCCGAACATAGCCGCAAGCAGGGCCCACTCACGATACAGGGAGCCGAAGTCGAGTTGATATATCAGCATCACAATATACATGAAGCCGCCGCAGAAGATGCCGTTTTCGATTGATTCAAACTGCAGCAGTCGATTGTCTTTACGTCCGGCAAGGAAGCGGCAGACCAGGTAGAATACTCCGGAAAGCGGCAGCAGCAGTAATAAGTTTCTGGCGCGGTGAAATACTCCTATCAGACCGGCATCCTTCTTATGTTTGCGAATAAACCATTTCGGGAACAGCACATCGGCTTCCGGTTCATTTATTATTTCCTTTAAAGAGGCTTCCGGCATCTCGATTGTCATCCCAGACGCAGCTTTTGGGAAGAGTATGGAGAAGACTCCGCTGGGTAATCTGCTGTTGCCGGATACTTTCTCAAAGCGTTTCTCCAGCTCTTTGTGATCGTCGGTGATATTTTCCCCGCCTGCGGCCAGAATATTTTCATCCCTCGAAAGTGTAAGGACTTTAGGAAAGTATTTTTTCAGTCTGGAAGCAGCCCCTGAGCCTGTCTGAGTACTTATAAACGCGCCGTCCGGATTGAGGATAGAACGCACGGCCTGAAAAAAATCATCAGATGAATAAAGCGGGTCTTTGGGGTGATCCAACATAATAACCAGGTCGTACCCGGTCACTTTTGTGAGATAACGCTGTTTCATAAAACGGTAAGGCTCAAAAAAGAAAAAATCACCGTTAAGAAAACGAATTTCATTATGCCCCTGCAGCATTTCAATATCAAACAATTCACTTGAAGGACTCATAATGTCGATACGCCCTTTGCCGGCCAGTTCAATAAGTCGTTTATAAACTCCGGAAAACGGCGGAGCTATCAGCAGAATGGACGGTTTGCTGTTTGTCGTTTGGAGCAGGGCTGGAATAATTGTGTCTACCCCGGTTTTCGCGTCGCGCCTGGTTTTCCAGACGTCTTCCCCCTGGCGGTAATAAATTGTTTCCGCCGGAGCGTTCAATGGGCGGTTTATATCCATCAGGACCGAGAATCTTTCACGCGGTGTTTCAATATTATGAACCAACAGCCAGTTTGGTTCCACATTTTCCCAGTAGTAACGTCTGATTCCGGCGGTTTTTACCGCCAGTAAACAGGCAATGAAAGCCATAAATAATATTACCGGCGGACAGAAGGCACGGAAGCCCGGTTGGGGTTCCGAAAACAACATTGCGGCGCCGGCCCATATCAGTAATGGAACGCTCCAGAATGCCATATAAATTTGAGGATTGATGATTTGATTGACCTGTAAAAGGACAATGATTCCGGCGACAAATACACCCAGTCCGATAGCAAGTTCGTCCTGATGAAACTTTTCCCATGGCAGCAAAGATGAATTAAGCGATATGATACCGCCGCTGATAAAGCCGAAAAGCATTGGAGCGAACACCGCCAGTAACAGCCCCCGTATCAGGGCTTCAGACGCAAGCGCGGGCGTTGCCGCAGCCATACTCATTACTATGCCGCCGATCGCGCTCAGCGGCAGCAGAGGACAAAGTACCAGTAGTAAAAGCAGCCTGGTTTTGTTCGGACTTGAGTTTCGCAGGTTGGCAAGCCCGCATCCCAGGGCTGTCCAGCCGGTCAGGGCCGCGATAGACAGTGCGGGAACCGGAGAGGTGGGGCCGAACAAGCTGATAAATTCGCGCAGCATCAGAACCGTGAAAAAAAGAAAATAGCATCCCAGCAGGAAATGCAGTATCTGCAAAAGCATTATGTCGATTTTATGTTTATCCATTACTCCGTATTCTTCATTTTTGCTTTTGCTCTGATCGAGGCAAGCCTGATTGCCGATCTCAAACTGCCGCAGTCAACAGGTTCATTCTTCCAGGCTATGTTGAAAGCGGTGCCGTGATCGACGCTGGTCCTGATTACCGGCAGGCCCAAAGTCGAGTTCACTCCGCGGTCAAACGCCAGCATTTTAAACGGGATATGACCCTGGTCGTGATACATGGACAATATGCCGTCAAACTGGTTGCGGACAGACTTGATGAACAAGGTGTCCGGTGGAAACGGTCCGGCTATATTGACACCCATGTCGCGCAGTTTGTTCAGTGCCGGTTTGACGATATCCTCATCTTCCCGTCCCATGAAGCCATTTTCTCCGGCATGTGGATTAATGGCGGCGGCGGCAAGCGCCGGATGGGATATACCTTCAGCTTTGGCTGCTTCATTCAGCAGGAGAGCAACTTCCATGATGCGTTCTGTTGTGATGGCGGAGCTTACTTCATTCAATGGGATGTGGGTAGTGACGAATGCAACCCGCAGGTCGTTATCAGACTGCATCATCGCAAAATTATCACAACCGCACAGTTCCGCGATCAGCTCCGTGTGTCCGGTGAAAGGAATTCCGGCAAGATTGACTGAAGCTTTATTCATCGGGCAGGTGACTATGGCATCAACTTCACCGGAAATAGCATCTTTGGTTGCTCTAATTACCGCATTCCTGGCGGCAATGCCGCATTCAGCGGACTCAATCCCGGTATTGATTTCGGAGAACTTTAAGTCTCCGGTAGTCTTAATCTCCGGTAAAATGCCGTTAGCATAACGGTTTGCGGCTTCACGGATGATATCCGGACAGCCGTAAACTACAATATCCAGGTTTTCGCGAAACTCAGGTTCGGCGGCCACGATAACCGCCTGCTCCGGCCCGATCCCGGCCGGATCTCCCATCGTAAGCGCGATCTTCGGCTGAGACCTTAAAGGCTGCAAATTACCACTCCTGTCCTTGTTTACGGTAATATTCCGCCACACTCGGAATAATCGGTTTGATCAGCTTTTTGATGGCGATAGCGTATTCACGGATTTCCCACTGGGCATGCTCGGAGTCACGCAGCTCAAGAAAATGCAGCAGGTTGCTCAGGTTGACGGTCCCCCAGTAAGTTACCATCATATTCTGCGGCAGAACTCCGCGGGCTTGCTCACGGCAGACGCCGTCTTCAAGCAGTTCTTCATAAAGATCCAGGCTGGCCTGATTGTGGTCGCTTATCTTCTTGCGTAAAGCCGAATCATCAAAGTTCGGGTCGGCCAGTGAGGCCTGACGGTTGTTTTCTGCCTGGATTCGCAGTTTTGGAGGGGTGTAAAACTCCATATTGATTTCGGTGTAGCGGCGGGATATTTCGTTGTAGCTCCAGGTCCGGTGACGGTGCCACTGGCCGCGCACGAAAAGTGGGCAATGGATGCTGAAAGTGAACACGACGTGTTCCAGCGGACTGGTGTGACGGTTGTCGATCAGATACTCAAGCAGGACATGGTCGCGATCATCCATTTCCTCGCGCAGCTTTCCGAAAGATACGCGCGCGGCATTAACGATGGATATTTCTGATCCGAGATGATCAATCAGTCCGACCCATCCCTGGCCGTCAAGAACTTTTACATGATTTGTGGGAGGTACATTCAGATTTTTCATGTTCATGATTTTTCCTTTATCTTAAACTTTGCATCAAATTTTCAATTTAGCGATGATCTGTTCTGCGGTTTCGTCGCGAGCTGTATCGTCAGAGTACGGTTGCTGGCGCCAGTTCCAGCGGAAACCGTCTTCCGCTCCGCGCGGCACAACGTGAAGATGGCTGTGCATGACGACCTGTCCGGCGCAGGTCCCATCAGCCAGATGCAGGTTGAATCCGTCATAATCAAGGGCGCGTTTAAGGGCAACGCCAATGCGACTGCCGACTTTGAACATGCGCCCGGCTGTTTCTTCAGGGACGGTTGATGAACCGGTGTGGTGCTCTTTCGGAATAACCAGGATGTGACCCGGGTTTATAGGCGCGATATCGAGAAATGCCAAAACCAGATCGTCTTCGTAAATTTTGGTTGCGGGCAGTTCTCCGGCAATGATCTTACAGAAAATGCAGTCTTTCACAATGATCGCTTTCATTATGGTTTAAAGGTTAATTATTCCATCTAAGAAATTTAAACCACATAAAGCTTTTTTCAAGTTTATAAATGAAAAGACCCGCGGCATAAATAACCACGGGCCTTTGAGGTCATATAGGAAGCTCAGTAACGGTAGTGTTCCGGTTTGTACGGACCATCGACCGGAACGCCTATATAATCGGCCTGTTCCTTTGACAATGAGGTCAGTTTTGCGCCCAGTTTACCAAGGTGCAGACGCGCTACTTCTTCGTCCAGCTTCTTGTCCAGACGGTAGACACCGACCTCACGCTCAAGGTTGTTGGCGATATCGATCTGGGCAATGGTCTGGTTGGTGAAACTGTTCGACATAACGAAACTCGGGTGACCGGTCGCACAGCCCAGGTTGACCAGGCGGCCTTCGGCCAGCATGTAGATACAATGTCCGTCCGGGAAAGTATAGCGGTGGACCGGGCAGCTGCTGCCTTTGATCTCCTCTTTGACGATCCCCGGCCATTTTTCAAGTTTGCTGACCTGGATTTCATTGTCGAAGTGACCAATGTTACAGACGATAGCCTGATCTTTCATCTTGCTCATGTGCTCAGCAGTGATAATGTCCTTATTACCGGTGGTGGTTACATAGATATCAGCTACCGGCAATGCGTCTTCGACGGTGGCGACTTTAAACCCCGCCATGCAGGCCTGAAGCGCGCATATCGGATCTACTTCAGATACCATGACCTGAGCTCGCTCATTGCGCATGGCTTCGGCGGAACCTTTGCCGACATCGCCATAACCGCAGATCATCGCTGTTTTGCCTGAAATAAGTACATCAAGAGCACGTTTTACGGCATCGGTCAGGGAGTGACGGCAGCCGTATACGTTATCAAACTTGCTTTTTGTAACGGAGTCATTGACGTTGATGGCCTGGAAAAGCAGTTCGCCTTTTTCCTCCATCTGGACCAGACGGTGGACTCCGGTAGTGGTTTCTTCGGAAACGCCTTTGACTTTCGCCGCGACCTTGTGCCAGTGGCCGGGCTTTTCTTTAAGAACCTTTTTGAGCAGAGCGTTGATGATCTGCAGTTCGTGGTTGTCGGTCGGCTCGTCCAGAATTGACGCATCATCTTCCGCCGCGTAACCGCGATGGATCAACAAGGTGGCGTCGCCGCCGTCGTCAACGATCTGGTCAGGTCCACCGTCATCCGGCCAGGTCAAGGCGTTCATGGTGCATTCCCAGTATTCTTCCAGAGTCTCGCCTTTCCAGGCGAAGACCGGAACGCCGGCTTTCGCGATAGCGGCGGCGGCATGGTCCTGGGTTGAAAAGATATTGCATGAGCACCAGCGTACATCGGCTCCAAGTTCGACCAGGGTCTCGATCAGTACCGCGGTCTGGATTGTCATATGGAGTGAACCCATAATGCGTTTTCCGGCTAACGGTTTTTCCGGTCCGTATTTGGCACGGGTGGCCATCAGTCCGGGCATTTCGTGCTCGGCTATGTCAAGTTCTTTGCGACCGAATTCGGCCAGGGAAATGTCTGCTACTTTGTAATCCATGATCTCCGTTCCTTGATTAATTGATAGTAGTAAATTTTCTAATATAACTCAAAATGAATATAAATTATGTGGAAAACGGACGGCCTGAATTAGAAACCACCGGCTTTTTCCAGCATCTTTCCTTCAAATCTCACCTTGTATGATTTGTTAAGCATGAGCCTGATCAACCTGTTGCAGCTATTTCCCGGCGGATAACTTCCCAGCGGTCCTCAGAGATGTCGGCTCCAATGATCTGGACCACTTCAGCTCCGGCGATAGCGCCGTATTTAGCACTGTTTTCAAGAGAAGCACCCTGGGATAGTCCATAAAGGAATCCGGTTTGCCAGAGGTCGCCTGCTCCGGTGGTGTCCACTGCGTCGACAACATTTGCGGATACTCTGACCGGACTGCCGCCTTTTTCCAGCAGACAGCAACCTTTTTTGCCGAGTTTTACGGCGGCGACAGAGCAGTATTTGCAGAGTTCTGCAGCCTGTTCTTCCGGAGTATGGTCGCCGCAGAATTCTTTGGCCTCGTCCTCGTTTGCGAAAACGATGTCAACATACTTTTCAAGTAGTTCAGGCAGGATATCACGATTTGCGGCCACAACTTCGAATGATGCAAGATCAAGGCTGACCGTACATCCGGCGTTTTGGGCTTCTACCATCAATTTAACCGCGAAGTCGCGGTTGAATAGAGAATAGCCTTCGAGGTGGACATGCCCAATGCCCTTGAATACTTCAGCGGTTACGTCATCGGCAGTAATGTTGCCGGACGCTCCGAGGTCGGTCCGCATGGTGCGTTCAGAGTCGGGGGTTATCAGGCAGAGACAGCGACCGGTATGCAGATCGTTGTTGACTATAAAACGGGAGGCGTCACCACCTAATCCGGTGAATTTATTTTTGTAAAAATCTCCATCCTCGTCTGCGCCGATCATTCCGAAAAATGAAGCCGGAGTATTAAGCCTGGCTAATCCGAAAATAGTATTGCCGGCTGAACCGCCGGGAGCCCGGTGAGGTTCCCCAGCTCCAGCGACAAGTTCGCTCATCTGTCCGGTCGAAACCAGATTCATGCCGCCTTTATCGCCGTCAATGGAGTCTATATATGCGTCATCAACATTGATCAGCAGATCAAGTAACGGGGAACCGACTCCGAGGATTGGAGTTTTTATCTTCATACTTGAAATCCAAGATATTTTGAGGCTGCGGCTTTGAGGTCTGCTACTTTGTCAGTCTTTTCCCACGGGAATCCATCGCGGCCAAAGTGACCATAAGCGGCGGAATCCTGATAGCTCCAGCCGTTTTTGTGTGGGGTTTTCAGTCCGAGAGTTTCGATGATGGCGGCCGGGCGCATGTCAAATACTTCGCGCAGTACAGCTTCCAGGTTGCAGTCATCTTCGATTGCTCCGGTACTGTAGGTGTCCACGTTAATACTCAACGGCTCGGCCACGCCAATGGCGTAGGCGACCTGGACTTCACATTTTTCAGCCAGCCCTGCCGCAACAATATTTTTGGCAACATAACGGCTCATGTACGCGGCGGAGCGGTCAACTTTTGACGG
>MDTD01071024.1_pt1 | contig 12601 bp, 10 predicted proteins | sample 811221 | NCBI WGS metagenome assembly MDTD01 (sample SAMN05326646, study PRJNA326480) | marine metagenome | isolation source: seawater | place: Pacific Ocean: South West | collected 2011 | reverse complement strand
GGCCTGCCGCCGAGTCGGAGGTTACCCCTCGCTTGGGCGACCCGAGAGCGGCCAAGGTGCAGCAGGTCCCGGAGGATCTCGCTCACAGCAAACCAAGCGCTTCTTCGGTGGCTTCGGTACCGTCGACACCACCGGTTAAACGAAGGAATATACTTTCGAGGTCCGTATCTCCAGCCACTGTGTTCCGCAGATCTTCAACACGACCTTCCGTCTGAAGTTGACCCTCAAGCAGAATACCAACTCGGTCGCAGACTTCTTCAGCAGTATCCAGACTGTGAGTACTCATGAACACGGCCATCCCATGGTCGTGAGCAGCACTACGGAAGATATTTTTGACCAGACGAGCCCCCTGGGGGTCCAGGCCGACCATCGGCTCATCGACCACGAGAATTTTCGGTCGGTGAAGTAAGGCAGCCGCCATGATGAGGCGCTGTTTCATCCCGTGGGAAAAGCTAGCGACCAACTCATGGTGACGATCTGACAGTTTGAACAACTCCAGCAACTCGGAGCTTCGTTTGCCGAGGTCCCCAGACTCCATTTGGTAGAGTCCACCAATGAACCGGAGAAACTCCACCGCAGTCAGTTTGTCGTAGAGAAAGGGGCGATCCGGAATGAAGCCGACAATCCGCTTCGTATTCATTCCGTCGACCGTGGGATCGATTCCATTCAGCCGAATGGTTCCGGAATCCGGCAGGGTGAGGCCCACGATCATACGGAGCGTCGTGGATTTACCCGCACCATTGGGTCCCAGGAAACCGTAGACTTCACCGGCAGCGATGTTCAGATTCAGATTTCGGACTGCCAGACGGCCGCCATAAGCCTTCTGTATGTTTGTCATTTCAATCATTGACGGGGCCCTACCCGCGGTGCGCTCGGTAGGTCAACACAGCGCCACTTCCTGGGAATCCCAGCGAGGTACTTAGAGAATGACGAGGTGGTCAGCCTAAAATGTGGCAACCGATCATTCTATCAAATGGTCTTTTAAACTTTTCTGTAGACACCGATGACCACGCCTAGGATTTGAAAATCGGTTGCGTCTTCTGGATACCAAAGAATAGGAGCCATGCTGCTGTTCGCCGGTTGCAAACGAATGTGGTGCCGCTCTGGGAAGTAGTATTTACAGGTCGTCTCACCATCGACCATCGCCACGACAATTTGTCCCGATTGAGCCTCTGCGGTTGCCCGGACGAAGATGTAATCACCATCTTTAATTCCGGCGTCGATCATCGACTCCCCACTGACCACAAGTCCGAAGACCTGATCCCGTCGACCGCCCGTGAAAAATGGATCGACCATCAACGTTTCATCGACGTTTTCCTCGGACAGCAACGGGAGACCGGCTGAGATGGCTCCCAGTATTGGAATCGATACCGGCTCTTCCATCCGTGGGAAGGGAATGATGTTGCTTCGATTCGGTCCATCGCAGAGCACGATGCCTCGGCTGCGACTGCCGTCTCGGCGTATCGCCCCTTTCTTTTCCAGGGCGCTCACGTGAGCAGCTGCTGCATTGGTGGAGCGGAAGCCGAAGCCCGCTGCGATGTCTCGCATCGTCGGTGGATAGCCATGCTCGTGAAGGAAATGCCGTATAAATGTTAAGACTTCGCGTTGTCGATCCGTTAGGTCAGTCATCGGTGCTCCACACTGTACATTAGTACACTATGAGTACTGAACGTGCAAGCAGTTACTTGATCGAGCTTAACTGACCACTTGGACAAAGTCGCGCAGTTCACTTGTCGGGTCGAGGATGGGTTCGAGTACGCCCACATCATCGACAGCATAGATCTTCCAGCTTTTGCCTTCGATCGGCGCTGGGACCGCTTCAAAGTTCACGTTCCCGCCTGCTAGGCGGAAGGCATTGACCGGGGTGCCCGGATGCTCCTTCGCTTCAAACCAACCGCTCCAAGTCACCTCCGTTAAATCCTCGATAGCGAATGTTTGGCCGAGGGTGAGTTGGATGGAGAGACGACCGAGGTTCCCACGACTAATCTCACCCAAACCGACATAAAAACTGGATGGCTCGTACTCGACGAGGTCACCCAGTTCGGGTTCACCCAAGCCGGCGCAACCGAAGACATTTCCACCAAACCATTCGGGGGGTGGATGATGAAACTTAAGGTCATAACTTCCACTGAGAGGACCGTTGCCACTGCCGATCGGTACGTCCAGGTGATCGTGAATCCAGTCTGCAAGACCTTTTGCGCCTTTCGCTTCGACAATGCTGCGGACCAGCGCTTTACAATCTTGCTCCGTCAGCAAGCATTCGCCGTAACGCCCCCCGAGACCATCCACATCCAGGGTCACTTGGAACCGACAGAAGGCACGATCGCCCCGAAGAAAGAGAAGTAACTCGTCCGCATCGAAAAAAGGCGTCAGTTCATCAGACAACTGCACTTGAGTTAATTCACTGAGACGGCCGCCCAAGCTTTTCAAGCCTTTGAGCCAGACCAGTTCGGGACCTGGTGGGACCAGGACTTCTGCAACCTCCGAGCTGAACAGCAGGCCTTCATCATCCACCGTCAAGCCGACCCAAGGTGCGAGGGAAGCGAGTTCTGTCCACGCCCTAGGCGCATCTTCCTCGTTGAGTAGAGCTTCTCTGATGCCGCTGATTTTTTCATGATCCATGATAGCTGTCCCCACGACACCATGGTTTAGTGCTGGGCAATTCGTCAATCAGGGAGGCTGTTTCGTGGCGTCCTATCGAGCGCCACGGTAGGTAGACACAGCGGAGCATATCCGAGAAGGATGGGTGGTGATTCAAGCGATAACACTCTGGTTTGGCTTGGCGCTGAACCTGTTGCTCCTGCTTCGGGCTCGACGGCTTGACTGGGCTGAAGTGTCCGTCATCGAACGGGCGAACGAGGCATTGCCCGACGCCAACATGTTTCTTTGGTCTGCCCTTCCAATTGCCTGGGCGTTGTATCGATTTGCACCGACGGTAAAAGAGCGACTGATTGCGGTCCACTGGGTCAGTGCTCTGCTCGCTGTCGCCCTCCCTGAAGGGCGTTTCGCCTGTATCCTCGTGTTGGCTTGGGATGCTGCCGTTCTGATCCCGTGGATATTGAATCGTTTGCCGCCGCTCCCTCGCCATCGACTGATTCCATGGGCGGGCTTCATCTTGAGCGCTGTGACCGCCAGTGTCTTCAGTCTTCATCGCCATGCACGCTTCGGTTCGGGGGGATGGGATGTCGGCTGTTTCAGCCACTCCACCTGGCTAGCCAGTGCCGGTGAACCCCTGGTGAGTACTGTGTTGCATCCGGAGGGCGTTCACGTTCTCGGAGATCACTTTTACCCGGTGGTCTACCTGTTGGCGCCCGTTCATTGGTTCGGTGGGGGCGCTTCCGCTTTGCTGATTTTACAGGCTTTGTGTGTCGCCGCCGTCGCTTTTCCATTCTACCGATTTGTACAGCGCCGCATCGACCATGTTGGTCTACAATGTGCTTTGTTGTTTGCGCTTTTGTTTAGCTTTGCCTGGCAAAGCGCTACCTATTTTGATTTTCACGCTCAAACCCTCGCCCTCTGGCCTTTAGCGGAAGCCTTGGAGCGTCTTGATCGGCAAGCCTACAAACCGATGTTGGGTTGGCTCGCATTCGCCTGGATTTGCAAAGAGAACATGCCCCTCTACGTGGCCTTCTTTGGGGCTTTTATTCTTCTCTTTCATTCCGGTGCGCGCCGTTTGGGTACGGGTATTTTTACCGCTGGTCTTGCTGGATTTGCGCTGACGTTGGGTCTGATTCAACCCGCGCTGCTCAAAGGAGGGCCTCAGGGAATGATTCACAAGGGAACCTATGCCCAGTTCGGTGCCACCTTGCCCGAAGCACTTTGGGAAATGATTAGTTCTCCGCTCCGCACCCTCTTGACGCTGATGAGTCCACTGGCAAAGCGCATGAGCTTCGTAACGACCTTCTGTGGCGCCGGAATTTTTGCCCTCTATCGTCCCCGCTATCTCGTCCTTGCCGTGCCGACGGTGGCGGAACGCTTTTTGAGTTCCAAGGAGCAAATGTGGGAGATGGGTTACCATTATGCTGCGCCATTGACGTTGTTTGTGGCCTTCGCCGCGGTGGAGGGTATCGACGATCTCTTGAAGTGGTCGAAAGGACGATTCTCGGTGCTTGAACGTCCTCAGTCAGTGGCTGTTTTGGTGGCGAGTTTGGCCGTTTTAACCAATCTCTACGGCTACAAGCATCCGAGTAATTTCCTCACCTGGGAACACGATTACTTTCAGACGGTGGAAGAGGCCGAAGCAAGTCATCGGATGTTGGCGGAAGTCCCCGCGACCGGAGCCGTCGAAGCCATGAATCACCTGTTGCCTCATGTGGCAGCGCGCAAAGTCGCAACCTTTCCCCGTGCTTGGCCGAAGGCGGAGATTCATGTTTTCAATTTCAGTCAGTCTGCCTGGCATCCCCAATCGAACCATAGCAAACGTTGGATCCGTGATCGCTTAAGGCGTCTGCATCGGGAGAAGCGTTGGAGGCTTGCTTATTCGGAGGCTTCGGCTGTTCTCTATCTCGATACGAAACAGTTTCCGGGGCCCGAGGTGAAGCCTTCGATCCAACTCGAAAAACTGTTAGGACGTGGATCTACGAACCGGAACCTTCAGCGCAACCCGAAGGGCCGCCGACCGATAAAGGGTGAGAAGCGAGGAAATTGATGCCAAACAACGTCAACAGCAATAGTCCCATTCGCAATCTCTTCAATCGAATGGATCGGGATGGTGATGAGGGTGTGAACCGGAAAGAGGTCGTGAAGCACCTCAAGAGTGCTGACGTGCCCTCCGGTCCCTTCGGTGCAGTCCACAAAAAGGTGAGCAGGGAGTTTGTCGACAACCTGGATACAAACAAAGACGACAAGGTGACATGGAATGAGTTTCAAGGCGTCGCCAGTGAACTCCTTCCCGGCGAAGCCCTCGACGAGACGGGACGGGTGAATCGGGCCATGCTGGGCAGGGAGTTTGGTCGGCTGGACAAGGATGCCGACGGCAAGGTGACCTACGACGAAATGGAGAAAGGTACCTACGAGCGGTTACCTGAAGGTACCTCTTACAAGGGGATTATTGCAGAGGTCGCTGCGAAGTTGGGTATGGATGCGCTTGACGCCAACCGAGACGGATCGATCGCCGCTGAAGAACTCGAAGCCGTTGCGAGTGAAGTCGACCTCATTGCGGGTGCCGCACCGAGCGGAACCGCTGTTGTGAATGCGGACACACCGTCGGCAACGGAAACTGATGGACAGTCGGTGAGCCGTACAGCGAGTGACGAGGAAGTCAGCAGCTAGTGGGAGGATGCATCTCCGATGCCAACTTGGTGACGCTTGTTAAACGCTTCCATTTGCTCGGGGGAGGCGGGTTTCTGAAACCGCTTCTTCCAGTCTGAATAGGGCATCCCGTAAATTACCTCACGGGCTTCCGGGTCGCTGATCTCGACCCCTCTTTGATGAGCCTCTGCTAAATACCATTTGCCCAAACAGTTGCGGCAAAAGTTGGCCAAAATCATCAAGTCGATATTCTGGACATCTGTTCGATTCTGAAGGTGTTGGACCAGTCGCCGAAAGACAGCGGCTTCAATCGCAGTACGTTCTTCATCATCCCGTTCTTTAGGTTTTGGCATCGTGTTGATCTCCACATTCCCTCGTTCGCTTCACCGTTCGAAGGTAAAGATTCAAGACTTATGACCCCTTGTTCTGTTAGCCGATGCCGCAGAAGGGGGGACGATGGGGTTGATTCAGTGGAGTGAGACACATCCCTACAAGGCCTCTGCCTTGAGTGGGCTTGTGCTGGCATTTTGTCATCCCTTTGTATCTCCGGGTCATTCCGGCCCACCTCACCTGCCGATCGTCGGTGCTCTGCTGGCTCTGGTTGCGTTTGTTCCCTATTTGGCTGCGTTAGAGGCCGCCAAAAAGAAGCGAACGATCATCGTTTCTACCTACCTGTGCTTCGGACTCCAACTGGGGGTCTCGGTCTATTGGCTCGATGTCGCCATTCATCGTTATGGAGGCTTGCCCCATATCGTATCGGTACTCGCCATTTCGGCGATTGCGTTGATCACTGGCACTTACTTGGCCTTGGCGGTTCTTTCTGGCTGTTGGGCGGCGAAGCGAATGAAGTGCTCCCGTGCCCTGGTTTTGCCTTTCTTTTGGCTGGTAGGGGATGCGATTCGGGGAGCCTGGATTTACGGCTATCCGCTGAGTGGTTTTCCATGGGCGCACGTGTCTGCCACACAAGCCGAAAATCCGTGGCTGAGACCCCTCCTGAGTTTGGGAGGTATCGAGCTGCTTGCCCTTTGGGTTTTTGCCTTTAACCTGGTGGCGCTTCGTACGGTTCAAGGTCGCTTCAATCGACGCCAAATCGTGTTGAATTTAACGATCCTGGTTGGCGTGCCAGCACTTTGGAGCGGCGCTTGGCATCACCACGTCAATCAAGCGATGGCCCAAGCAAAGACTCATCAATTTGGTCTCATCCAAGGGAACTTGAGCCAGGACTTGAAGAATGATTTGCGCAATCGAGGTCGCTACATGCTCAATGTCCAAAGACGATTGAGTGCAGAACTTGCGGCCCAACAACCCGACGCCATTATTTGGTCTGAGGTGACATACCCCTTCGCCTTAAATCGGGACGCGCCACGCTTGGGCGCTCGACAGCTGGGTTATGGCCCCGGCGCGCCACCTCCGAAACTTAGCTTAGTCGGTGCCATGGTGGGTTGGGAGCAGAGCGAGGGGACTTGCCAGGCAAATGATGATTGCAACCGGGGCGAGTCATGTCGTCAGGGGCTTTGCCGAAACTACCTTGTCCACAACAGCCTTGTTGCATTGGATCGGGACCTGCAAATGCTTGGGCGTGCTGATAAGTACCATCTTGTTCCCTTTGGAGAATACGTTCCTGGTCGGTCGGTCCTGGGATTGTTGGGAATCGATAAGTTGGTTCCCGTGGCGGGTCGGATGCGCCCTGCTGAGACCATTCAACCCATTGAAACGCCGTTGGGTAAGATCGGTGGCTTGATCTGTTACGAGGGCGTCTTTCCGGTGGCGAGCCTTCGCCTCGTCGAGCAGGGGGCGAGTCTGCTTGTGAACCCAACAAACGACACTTGGTACGGCGCCACCAGTGGGCCCTGGCAACACCTCGAATTCTATCGGATGCGAGCTCTTGAGACGGGTCGACCGATCCTACGCGTCGCAAACAGTGGCATCAGCGGTTGGTTTGATCCCTTGGGGCGCGCCTACGACTTGACCGCCCTCAATGAGGAATCAGCAACAATCGTGAACGTGAATCGAGCTGTGGTTGATACCCCTTATGTACGCCTCGGAGGAGCGCCGAGTTGGTTCATACTTGCTGTCGCTCCCTTCCTGTTGATCTTCGCCAGGTTGCGTCGGCGGGATCCCGAGGCTACGGACAAGCCATGAGCGAACGCAGCAATCGAATTGAAGGGCTCAGCCAGCGGGTTGCTGCCTTGGTGGACGCAGAGAATCTCCCGGCATTGACCGAGCGCCTTGAGGTACTGGATGCGCAGATTGGCTCGCCTGGGTTTTGGGATGATGTGGATCAAGCGACCCGTGTCAACAAGGAGCGGACTCGTCTCTCTGAGCGATTAGACAGTTTGCGAGGACTGCAAACAAGCGTTCGAGACAACCTCGAATTGTTGGAATTAGCGGAACTGGAAGCTGACGAGGAGACCCTGCAAGTCATTGATGGCGATGTGGTGGAACTTGAACGAGTGATCCGAAAGACGGAACTCCAAAGAATGCTTGGCGGTCCCCACGATGCTGCCAATGCGATCGTTCAAATCAAGCCAGGCGCAGGCGGGACCGAGTCCATGGACTGGGCGGGCATGTTGTTGCGTATGCTCACCCGTTATTGCGAGTCTCGGTCCTGGAAAGTGAGCATGATCGACTACCAGGCTGGGGAGGAGGCCGGCGTGTCCAGCGCGACCTTCGAGGTGCAAGGGGAATCAGCTTATGGTTACCTGAAGGCTGAAACAGGTGTGCACCGTTTGGTCCGTATCAGTCCGTTCGATTCGAATGCTCGACGGCATACAAGCTTCGCAGCGGTCGCCGTGATGCCGGAGTTGAGCGACGATATCGATGTCGAAATCGACGACAAAGATTTGCGGGTGGACACCTACCGTTCCAGTGGCGCCGGTGGACAGCATGTGAACAAGACCGATTCAGCAGTCCGATTGACGCACCTTCCCACAGGGCTTGTCGTCGCTTGCCAGCAGGAGCGAAGTCAGCACAAAAATAAATCCAAAGCGCTCAAAGTGCTTCAGGCTCGTCTTTACGAGTTAGAACGTCAAAAGCAGGTAGAAACTCGGGAAGAACTTGCCGGTGAGAAGGGGGAAATTAACTTCGGCAGTCAGATTCGGTCGTACGTGCTGCAGCCCTATCAGATGGTGAAGGATCTGCGGACGGGTCATGAGGTAAGTCAGCCCCAAGCAGTTCTGGATGGTGATCTTGATGGCTTCATCGAAGCCTTTTTGTTGTTGCAGGCAGACAGCGGTTGAATCGTCGCCGAATCATGGACTCTGAATCTTCTGCAACGACATCCGCACGACTCGTGTATGGCCTGATCCAACGCTTTCTAAGTCGGCGGTCCAATCCCCGAGTTCTGGATGCAGGCTGTGGTTCTCAGTCGCGTTGGGTCTAACCTGGTGAGGTCCATTTGGTTGGGGTTGATAAGTCTCAGAAGCAACTCGATCGATGCGAGCACCTTGATGAAGCGATTTGCGCTGATCTCCAAGAATTCCCACTGATTCCATTAACTTATGACGTCATCATATGCCATGATGTATTGGAGCATGTGGAGCAGCCGGCTCAATTGATTCGTCGATTTCACGAAGGTCTGAAGCCAGGGGGACTGTTGGTATTAGCGGGGCCAAACTATCGGTCATTTTGGGCGCAGGTGACAAAGTATACGCCCCATCTCGTCCATATTTGGTATTATCGATTTTATTTGCAGCAACTGACTGCGGGGCGAGACGATCGGGGCTCCTTCCCTACTTTCATGTCTCCAGAGACGGCACCCGAGCGAGTGATGACGCTTTGGAGCAAACTTGGGGGGCGCTCCATTCACCAGTCGACTTTTGTGGGTCGTCAGCAGCAGACGATGACTGAAAATTCCCGTTTGTTTCGATTCATGACGAAGGGAATCAGTTGGGTGGAGCCCAAATGGTTACTTTCGAGTTATTTGAGTGTGCTGCAGCGGTCCACCTGAGTCGATCGGGGATGTGGACGACTTCTTTTCGTTAATAAGTCCCCCGCGTGCGCGTCGCCCGCGAGGCGAGGCCTATCCGTCATCTGTCCGAGCATCCCCTCTTTCGGTCAAATGACGTAGCGACCGCTTCGGTGGCCTGCCGAGAACTCCCCCGTCAACATAGGAAGGAGTTTGCAATGTCCATTCGAAGCAACTCATTGATCGCTATCATCACTTTGAGCGTTAGCGCTTGTGGTTCGGACCCGTCCATCTCGGATGCCACACAGCGTATCGATCGTAACGATGCCTACCAACCCGTCCGTGACGCTGAGTCGAATCCGGGTCAGCAGGATGAAAACACAGGCTCTGATACAACAGATCCTAATTCTGCGGATCCAAATCAGGGAACAGAGGGACAGCCAGATGGCAACAGCTACGACAACGCCATTCCCGTCCAGCCCGGAGATGTGGTCAACGATGGCATCGATCCCGCCGGAGAGGAGGACTGGTACCGTTTCGTCGCTGAAGAGGCACCCAACTATGAAATTTTCACGGATGGGTCATTGGACACCCGGTGTTACTTGTATGACGATCGAAATCAGCAGTTGGCTGAAGATGACGATGCCGGCGAGGGCTTGAACTGTAAGATCGTGCAGACCTTGAGCGCCGGCCGGACCTACTACGTCATGGTTCGTGCTTATGCTGACACCGTCACCGGTGAGTACACGTTGAGTATCGCTCCCGGCAGCGAAGCTGTGATTGATCCCCAGATTCAAGTCGACCCACCCAATGGTGTCGCTGGAACGACGTTTAATATCACGGGTAGCGGTTTCACCGCTGACAGTGCAGTGACCCTGGATTTCCGCGGTGAGGACCCTCTCGACCCCGTTGAATTGACCGCCGATGGTAACGGTGAGGTCAGCTATCGCTGGCAGAGCAGTCGTGGGCTGCGGGCCGGAAACTACCACCTGCGCTTAACTGACGAGGATTCGGGCGTATCCAGTCGCTGGACTGGCGTGAGTCTGGAAGCTGCTGAGGCAGATGATCACGGCGATCGTCGTGAGGACGCCACGGATGCTGGCAGTGGTGGGCGCTTTGAAGGTCAGTCGGGGGCTCAGGACGATGACTGGTTCCGCTTTCGGGCGACCGTTGCCGGGGAGTGGACCATCACGACTGAATCCGAAATGGACACGGTTTGCACCCTGTTCGACCTCCAGGGAGAGCAGATCGCTCGCAACGATGATGACGGGGAAGAGCAAAACTGCTTGATCGTTCAGGCTCTCGAAGCGGGTACAACCTACTATGTGTTGGTCGAGCCTTTTGGTCAGCGTTCGGGTGATTACACGCTGGTGATCACAGGCCCTGAAGGTGGTGTTGGCGTTCTTCCCGGCAACGATGAGCCAGGCGAAGCGGATCCCAACGCAGATGACCATGGTGACAATGAGGGGCGTGCGACCTTGTTGCCTCCACTGATGCCGATGAATGGCTCCTTCGATAAGAACAACGACGAGGACTGGTTCGCCTTCGTGACACCCGTCAATGGCGTCTGGACCTTCATGACCCTCGGCTTTTCCGATCCGGTTTGCACCCTGTTCGGTGGCGAAGGCGAAGAGTTGGACAGCAACGACAACGGTGGTGTTCTGTTCAACTGCATGATGTCTCGCCAGCTCGAAGTCGGTGAAATCGTGTTCATCCGGATCACCCGTGGACGGGGTCCTGGAATGGATGACTATGCCATCAGCGCAACACCTCCCGGCGAAGAGCCTGCGGTGGATGCAGGTGATGATCACGGCGACAGCACAGAAGCCGCGACTCAGATCCAGGATGATGCAAACATCCAAGGCAACATCGAAGATGGCGGCGACAACGACTACATGCAGTTCATTGCGGGTCGGGACGGCGCCTACCGGATTGCAACCTCCGGCGGCTTGGACACTGTTTGTCGCCTGTTGGATTCGGACGGCACTGAGATTGCTCAGAATGATGACGGTGGCGAGGGGCTCAACTGTCAGATCGACGCTGAGTTAACTCAAGGTCGCCGGTACTTCTTGCACATCCGAGCTTGGGGTGCAGAAGCAACAGGAGATTACGGGGTCGCTCTCAGCAACCCCTAGGATCTGAACACAGATCAGGTTCGATTTGTCCTGAATAAGCGCTCCACTCGTTGGGGCGCTTGTTCTTTTTTGGTGTTCAAAAGGCGGGATCAGCCGGCGGTCAATCCGGTCGGTCACTCATGCGAGTGTCGATAAGTCCTTGCGTTGACCCGTCGGTCCTCATGGGCGAAAGTCATGGCAGGGGCACACGATGAACGCTCACTCTCGCTTCGTGACCTTCAGCCATCGACTCTCGATGTTTACAAGCCGGTGAGAAACTCGGTATTTTTTCTGTCTCTGTTCTATTGTCTTCTTTACGCAGGGACGAAAGAGGCAGAAGCCTGTGGCCAGCAAACACACACCTGGATTAGCCTTAAAGCATTAGAACTGCTGCCGGAAAGTCCGCTGCGACGACTGTTGTCCGATCCTGCGCAGCACGAGATGTTGGTGAATGGAAGTATGTTTCCGGACGGTGGCTACGCCATTGATCATCCCTATGGAGAGGCGGCTCACTGGGCACCCTTTCATCGAGCCTATTTACGGTGGATCCAAGAGCAATTCGATGCGCCCTACGACGACCCGGTTGCCGCGACACATGTCGCCTTCTTGATGGGGCTCACCTCTCATGGTCTGGCCGATGAGTATTACGACGCCACCTTCTTTGCTGCGTCTCGAGTCCATGATGCTCGTTCCGACGATCTCGACCACCATGACAATTTTGACACCCAGACGGATGTGCTTTTTGCGGCCGCATCGGGTCATCGCCTTGAGCCCAGCGCGACCTTACCCATGGAACCGATTCTTTATATTTTCGATCATGTCCTGGACCTCGAGGTGGAAGCAGATCAAATCCAACGGGGCCAGGAGTTGCTTCAGACAGCGGCATGGCTGGTGGCCACGGGTTCCCAGAACCCCTCCGAGATCGCCACCGCCCACATTGCCTATCCATGGGCTGGCGAGCACATCGACGATGAGGGTGTCTCAGGCAGTCCACCGGTGATCGCCGAAGCAGTCGCAGCCCAATGGCAAGCTCTGTGGGCGGTTCTCCAAGGGGAACAGTCCTTCAACGACCTGCCAGTGAGCTTTTCCTGGCCTCGGGAGGGCGAGGCATTGAGTCACCGTCAGGGCGGAGTGCCTGAATCTCGCGTTGCCGTGATTCTCAGTGCGGCGATCGACCGGGCTGCCCAACTCTCCGAATTCGGTAGCGTTGTCCGTGATGGAGATGCGGTTGTTCCCCACAGTAGTGCATTCTTTTATCGCGATCGAAGCCATGTCGTGGTGGCTGACCCAGAGACGGAATGGCCGGCAGCAGAGCGCCTTCAATTCGTCT
>MDTD01061058.1_pt1 | contig 12601 bp, 9 predicted proteins | sample 811221 | NCBI WGS metagenome assembly MDTD01 (sample SAMN05326646, study PRJNA326480) | marine metagenome | isolation source: seawater | place: Pacific Ocean: South West | collected 2011 | reverse complement strand
TTTAAATCTTCGGCTATTTTTAATAATTCTGATGGATTTTTCTTTTTTAGATCTTTTAAATGCATATGAATGGGAAATTTAAGGAGTGTTATTGTTACTTTATCCCGATGTTGTAGTTGGATGGTTCGGCGCGGACGCGTCCGAAGCCGTATTCCTCGTTGCCCGCTGCGGCCATGAAGACCGCCTGCGCGGCCTGCACGACGCGGTCGAGGTCGGGGCCCATGATCTCGATGTCGACGGTGTTGCCGCCGCCGACACCCCGACCGAAGATGGAGGCCTGGCTCGCGCCGCCGTAGGTATCGGGGAGTCCGTTCATGGCGTTGGTGAGGAGCTGTCCGACGGGGACGACGACCTGATCGTCGACGCTCGTGCCGCCGGCGAACATCATGTCCCCGAACGCGCCGATGAAGAAGTTCTCGATCTGAACGGGCTCGTACTCAAAGCTGTTTTCGCCCATGGCGACGGGGATGGGCTGGAGGGCCGAGGGGTCCCCTTCACCGACGAGGTAGGGCTTGACTCTCGCCTCGATGCGCTCGGCGAAGTCGATCTTTTCGTCGACGCTCAGACCGGGCGGGATGAGGAGGCCGCCGAAGACGAGGTTGCGGTTGCCCGCGGGGAGGTAGTCCATCGGGGGGACGAGCAGCGAAGCCGCGACCAGACTGACAACGGTCATCACGATGATGATCGCGGGCCTGAAGGTCCAGCCCATCACGCCTTTGTTGAGCGTGCGGACGAGGCCCGCGCCGAGTTTGTTGACCTTCGAGAAGAGATCACTCAGGCCGAACAGGTGCTCGAAGACAAGGCGGATCTTGCTGGGGTTCTTGGGTCGCGGGCGGAGCCAGCGCGAGCAGGCGGCGGGGATGACCGTCATCGAGACGATCAGCGAGAGTGTGACCGAGGCGACGATCGCGATCGAGATGTCGCGGAAGAGCTGTCCTGCTTCTTCCTGGATCGTGAGCACCGGGACGAACACGGCAGCGGTGGTGAGCGTGGAGGCGAGCACGGCTCCCCAGACCTCGCGCCCGCCCTCGTAGGCGGCCTTGATCGGCGAGAGGCCGCCCTGGTACCGGCGGTAGATGTTCTCGAGCACAACGATGGCGTTGTCGACGACCATGCCGACGGCGAATGCGATGCCGGCGAGCGAGATGACGTTGAGCGTGCGCCCGAAGGCGAGCAGCACGAGGAAGGTGCCGATGACCGAGATCGGGATCGCCAGGGCGACGATGCCCGTCATGACAAAGGAGCGGAGGAAGATGAGCAGCACGATCGCGGCAATCGCGCCGCCGAGCCAAAGGTTCGAGACGACGAGATCGATCGAGGAGTCGATGTAGGTGGTTTCGTCGTAGACCTGACGCAGGCGCAGGTGCGGGCCGACGTCGCCGGCGAGGTTGGGCAGGATCTCGGCGCGCACGTCGTCCAGGCGCACTCGGACCTCTTCCATGACGTCCATCACGTTGGCGCCGGACTGACGGATGATGTTGATGGCGATGCTGGGGTAGCCGAACGAGCGGACGAAACCCCGCTGCTTGGTGTGCCCGACGTCCACGGTGGCGACGTCCCGGACGTAGACGGGCTTGCCGTCACGGATGGCGATGACGCTCTCGAGGACTTCCTCGGGAGATTCGTACTGTCCGATGACGCGGACGCGGTAATCGCGCTTGCTTTCGCTGATCGTGCCGGCCGAGGTGTTGACGTTCTCGCGGCGGAGCGCCTCGATCAGGTCGCTGATGTTGAGGCCGCGGAGCGCGAGAGCCTCGTTGTCGGCGAGCACGCGGACCTCTCGTTCCCGCCCGCCGAAGACGTTGACCTCGGCGACGCCGTCGATCCGTTCGAGGTAGGGGCGGACCTCCTTGTCGAGCGGGTCGAAGAGCGTGGTGATGTCGAAGTCGGCGTGCTGGTCTTTGTACTGCGGGTCGAGGTCGATGATGATCCAGGCGATCGCGTTCTCGGCGGCGCCGTCGGCAGCCTTGATCGTGGGCTCGGTGACCTCGTCCGGGTAGTCGGGCACCTGGCGCAGAGCGTCGGAGACTTCCTGCAGCGCCCGGGTGATATCGGAGCCGAGGTAGAACTCGAGCATGATGCTCGAGGTGCCCTCGGAGGTGGTCGAGCGCATCGTCTTGAGGTTGGCGATGTTCTTGAGCTGCTCTTCCTGCTCCTTGGTGATCTCGTCGACGATCTCCTCGGGCGAGCGGCCGGGCCACGCGGTGTCGACGGTGATCTGCGGGTAGTCGATCGAGGGCGTGAGCTGGATGGGGATCGCCGTCAGGCTGATGAGCCCGAACATGACGAGCAGGAGCGCGGCGACGGTAACGCCGACCGGCCTGCGTGTTGCGAGTCCGACGATGTTCATGCGTTAGCTCCCCTGCTGCTCTTGCTCGGCAGACTGGGCCTGCTGGTTGCGGTTCTCGCGTGCGGTGGCGCTGACGTCGACGATGGGCTGGGTGGGGAACATGCGTTCGTTGCCCTCGACGATGAGGCGTGCGCCGGGGGGCATGCCGCCCGGCATGATCGCCACGCGATCGCCGATCGCGAACTGACGCGTGATCCGCACGGGCACGGCGATTTCCTTGAAGGGCGAGTCGGGCTGCTGCTCGTTGGGCACGGCCATGAAGACGAACTCGCCCGCGTCGTCGCGGAGGATCGCGTCCTTGGAGATGGTGAGCATCTCCTGCTTGGCGCCGGTCGGGATCATCGCGGTGACGCTCATGCCCGGCTGGAGGATGTTGCGGTCGTTGGGTACGGCGATGCGCACCGGGAAGAGTCGGCTCATGGGGTCGACGGCCGGGACAATCTGCGTGATCGTGCCCTGGATCTCGCCGGCGAGCGCGGGGATCTGCACGCTGACCGAATCACCGACACTCGACATCCGCTCGATCACGCTCTCGGGCACATCGACCCAGGCCTCGATCGAGTCGACGGCGTAGAGCTCGCAGACCTCGTCGCCGATGCTGAGCCACTGTCCCACGTCGGTCTGGGTCGAGATGACCTTCGCGTTGAAGGGGGCGCGGATGACCATGTCCTTGAGGCGCTGCCTGTCGAGTTCGAGTCGTGCTTCGGCGGCGGTGACGTCGGCGACGGCCCGCTGGTACCGGGCTTGGGCGGAAGCGAGATCCACGCGGGCATCCTCGAATTCCTGGCTCGAGGCCGACGAACGCTCGACGAGCGACTCGATGCGGTCGAAGTCGAACTGGGCGCGGTCGACCTCGGCCTGCTGCTCGGCGACCGAAGCACGGAGGGCGTCGAGGTTGGCCTCGGCGCTTGCGACGGTCAGTTCGGCGAGCACGGGGTCGAGCGTCGCGATGACCTGTCCCTTCTCCACCTCGTCGCCTGCGCGGACCGAGAGTGTGAGGACCTGCCCCTCCTCGCGGGCGGCAAGACGCGAACGCTGGAGCGCCCGAAGCTCGCCCGTGACCCGGCGCAGCCGCTCGACGGTCTCCATATGGGCTTCGTCGATCACGACGTTCGCCGGCATTTGCGCCTGCGCGACGGCGGCCATGAATGAAACACAAATCAGGATGAGGCTTCGCACTTTGCTTGCTCCGAGCCGTCGACCTCGTCGTCGGCGGCCATGTTGTCGATCAGCTGCTCGAGGTCCCTGCCGATGCGGTCGATGTCGTCCTGCGTCAGGCCCGCAAGCAGGCGGCCTTCCACACGCGAGGCGATCGTGTCGGTGCGGGAGAGGGTGTCGCGACCCTCGTCCGTCAGCCTTACATAAACCGATCTTCCGCTTCCCGGTTTCGAATGTCGAGTGACAAGTCCTTGCGTTTCCATCAGGGCGACCATCCTGCTGACGGCCTGGGTGCTCAGCATCGACCGCTCGCTCAGGGCTCCGATCGTGGGCTCGCCCTCCTCGGCCCCGATCGCACAGAGCAGGAGCCACTTTGAGGTCGTCAGGCCGATTTCCTGGGCGATGCAGTCGCACTCACGCATGAGCAAGTGGAAGAGCACGTAGATCTGCCGACCGAGGCACGCTTCGCGGCCCGAGCAGGAGTGATCTTGGTTGGAGGGTGAACTCACAAGCGAACCCTAGACACGATCCCAAACAAGTCAACAGGTTGAATCGCATCTTTACGAGATCGCAGCACACGGGCTCAGGTCCGGTACCATCCGCCGAGCGTCTCTATTCCCGGACGCGTCGACCAACGAAGGAATATGTGTATGGATCTGCCTAACCCAAGCCGTTTTGCTGCCGTCTTGCTGCTCCTTGCCGCCGGGGGGTGCTCTTCCCCGACGCTGACGCACACGCCGGCAGAAACCTCGAGCAGCATCACGAACGTCCAGCGGGCGATGCCCTACCAACCGACCGGCGGGCCGCTGGACGCGCTTCAGCCCAAGAAGGAGACGGGCGTTGATCGCTTCCTGAGCAAGTACCCCGAAGCCGACGGGCGGGGGGTGGTGGTCGCCATCTTCGACACGGGCGTCGATCCGGGGGCGCCGGGCCTGCAGGTCACCACCGACGGCAAGCCCAAGATCATCGACGTGGTTGACGGCACTGGCTCGGGCGATGTCGATACCTCGACGGTTGTTGAGCTCTCCGAGGACGGCACCTTCGAGGGTCTCTCGGGACGCACGCTCACGCCGAGCCCGGACTGGAACAACCCCTCGGGCGAGTACCGCGTGGGCCTCAAGCCCGCAAGCGAGCTCTACCCGCGCGGGCTCGACAGCCGAATGGCGCGCGAGCGGCGCAAAGACTGGGACCAGGCCCAGCGCGTGCTCACCGAGAAGCTCCACCGCGAGCTCGCGGCCTTTGACAAGCAACACCCGAGCCCCGACGAGGAACAGTTCAAGGTGCGCGAGGATCTCGTTGCTCGCATCGACCAGCTCAAATCCCTTCAAGACAGCTTCGACGACCCCGGCCCGATCTACGACTGCGTTGTCTACAACGACGGCTCGACCTGGCGCGCGGCGATCGACACCGATGGTGACGGCGAGTTCGGCGACGAGAAAACGCTGACCAACTTCCGCGACGAACGCGAGTTCGGGACGTTCGGCGAGGTCGATCTGCTGAATTACGCGCTGAACATCTACAACGACGGCGACGTGCTTTCGATCGTCGCAGACGCCGGCGCCCACGGCACGCACGTGGCTGGTATCGTCGCGGCGAACTTCCCCGATCAGCCAGAGCTCAACGGCATGGCGCCGGGGGCGCAGATCGTCGCGGTGAAAATCGGTGACACACGTCTGGGTTCCAGCTCCGTCGGCACGGGCACCACGCGCGGATACACCGCTGTCCTTGAGAACAATGTCGACGTCATCAACATGTCTTACGGCGGAGCCGACGCCTTCCCGGACACGCGCTACCGCAACGGGCAGCTTGTCTCCGAGATCGTCAACAAGCACGGCGTGATCTTCGTCAGCTCGGCCGGCAATGACGGGCCGGCGTTCTCGACCGTGGGCGGACCGGGCGGCTCGACGACGGCGCTGATCGGTGTCGGCGCTGCGATCTCGCCCGAGATGATGAAGGCCCAGTACGCGCTGCGCAACACCGAGACCGGGCCGCTCCAGTACCCCTGGTCGAGCCGGGGCCCGACGCTTGATGGCGATCTGGGTGTCGACGTTACCGCGCCGGGTGGTGCGATCGCGCCCGTGCCCAACTGGACACTCCAGAAGAATCAGCTCATGAACGGTACGTCCATGAGCTCACCCAACACCGCGGGCGGCATCTCGCTCATCCTGAGCAAGCTCAAGCAGGACGACGCCGAGTACACCCCCCACTCCGTCAGGCGGGCGCTCATGAACACCGCTGTTCTCATGCCGGGCCAGTCGCGCTGGGCGCAGGGCAGCGGCATGATCCAGGTTGATTCCGCTTACGAGCACCTCGTCAACTACGAGGAAGGCGATGATCGCGACGTCTTCTACACCATGCGTGGGCCGGACGGCGAGCGGGGCCTGTACCTGCGCGAGCCGTACGAGAACAACCAGCCCGTCGAGCAGCGCATCTCGATCAGCGTGAACTTCCATGAGGATGCGCCGAGTCGGAAGAAGGTCGATTTCGAGAAGCGTCTGACGCTCTCGGCGAGTGAGCCGTGGGTCGAGGTGACGGACTTTGCCAACCTCGCGGCCGGTGGTGAGACAACGGATATCCGTGTCGATCCAACCGGTCTGCCCGAGGGCGCGCACTTCGCCGAGATCCTGGCGTCTGACGCGGACCACCCGGAACGCGGCCCGATCGCCCGCTACCCGATCACCGTGATCAAGGGCAAGCCGATGAACGCGGACAACGACTACACGTGGCGAGACCGCGTGGAGTCCAAGCCGGGCGCCCTGAACAAATGGTTCTTCGAGGTGCCCGAGGGAGCGACGTGGATGGACGTGATCATCCGCAGACTCGACAAGGACACATCGCGCCTGCTCGTCGTGCAGGCGCTCGAGCTGCTCGACGACCGCGCCAACAACACGCACAAGTTCTCCAACTGGGTCCGCTTCGATGATTCGGATGAGGAGCGGTACTCGCTCAGGCTCGACGGCGGACGCACTGTTGAGCTGGCGGCGGCTCAGAACTGGTCCAGCCTCGGCACGGGCGAGTTCGAGTTCGAGGTGCGCTTCCGGGGCCTGCGTCCGGAGCCCTCGCAGCTCTTTATCGAGGGCGCGATGCTCGAGAACCGCTTCGATATCCGCTCGCCGCTGCGTGATATGGTCGCCAGCCCCTCGGGTTCGCTGACGCACCTTCGCCGATCGTTCAACCCGAAGGACTGGACGGTCCGGGCCCTCGACCCGGTGCGTGACCGCTTGAGCGACGACCGCCAGATGCACGAGATCATCGTCGAGTACGAGATCAGCGTGCCGAAGGATCTCGGGGCCAACATCAACCCATCCATCTCGCTTGCGCCGCACGCGTGGGAGGTGTACGAGTCGTTCCTCTGGACCATCACAGGCAAGGACGGCGAACTGGTCGAGGTGAATGCGGGCGAGGATGTCGATGTCGATCTCGATGAGGGCGACTACACACTCAGGCTGCACGTGCGTCACGACGACCCGGGCGAGCTTGATCGGCTCAAGGAGGCGCCGGTGATCGTTGGGTTCGAACTCCCCAGCGCGGTGCGACTGAGTTTCGCTTCCACACCCGACGCGGCATTGGCCGGCCGGGGCAACTTCGGCTCGCCCGAGATCGAGGCGGGCGGCTCGGTGCCTTGCTATGTCGCCACGCCCAAGACCAAGAGCCTGCCCGACTTCGTCAAGCCGGGCGATCTGCTCACGGGTTCATTCACGCTTGGTGGGGATACCGAGCTGTCCGGCAGCTCATCGCGTCCGGGCGGCTGGCCCGTGGCGATGACGGTCATCGACAAGCCGAGCGACAAGCCCGAGGTCGAAGCCGCCAAGAGCGACGACGACGAGGAGGAGCCGGCAGCACTGGACAAGTTGCGTGAGGACATCCGTGATCTGAAGGTCAAGCGGCTTGCCGACCTCATGACCGAGGAGGACGCCGAGGCGTTCGACGCGATCGCCAACGAGGTGCTCGCCGAGGAGCCGAACCATCTGCCCGTGCTTGTGAAGCAGATGGAGCGTTCGGTCAAGCTCGAGCGTGACGCCGACTTCATCCTCGCGGCGGCGCATGCGGTGCTGGAGCAGATCGACGAAGACAAGGTGGCCGCGTACTTCGGCAAGAACCACGACAAGGACAGCGACTCCTACGACGAGGATCTCGCCGAGGAGATGAAGGAGCAGAAAGAAGCCGTCATCGCGGCCTACGCGCAGATCGCCGAGACGCTCGGCGACGAAGCGACAGCGGAGGACAGCGACTCGATCGAGGTATTCGAGGACGCGATCGATGACCTTGCCGTGTGGACCTCGGTCGAGAGCGACGACTACTTCGATCTACGTCTGAAGCGTGAGATGCTGCACGAGCGTTTCGGCAAGGCGCTTTCGATGCTCTCTGACAAGCTCGGCGACGAGCCCGAGAAGGATCTTTACGAGCAGCGGATCGAGCTGCTCGAGACGCTCGGCTGGGACGAGTGGGCGAACCACGAACGGGCGATGATGCTCGTTCGGTACCCCAAGCAGGTCACGATCTTCTGATCGGATCGGTGTATCACCAACAGAAAGGGCCCGGCTGGATGATCCCAGCCGGGCCCTGTTTTTTTGCTTTGACCTGTTGCTACTTAGAACTGGTACTGATCAGTACGACCAGCTCAGCATGACGAAGTAGTCGACGTCGCTCTTCTTCGTATCGCCCGAGGAGCTCGAGTCATAGCGGTGCTCGATACCCGCACGGAGGGACATGTTGACCTCCGGGTCGACGAGCACTTCCCAGACCAGACGCTCGCGGGTGCGGACGTCCTGGATGTCCTCGAGGCTGGGGTAGATATCGACTTCACCGATCAGCTTCTGACGCTCGGTGAGCTGGTGGGAAGCGTTGGCGGAGATGATCGCCTCGGCGCGCCAGTCGTCGTCTTCGCCGCCGAACTCACGGACGGCACCGACACCGACCTTGCCGACCAGATTGGTCTTGTCGTTATCGATGAAGACGTAGCCCGGGCCGGCGAAGATCGAGAGGCGCTGGTCCCAGTCCTGGAACTCGTCGGTCTCGGCCTGACCGCGTGCGAATAAGAACCAGTCGGAGTCTTCGAGCTTGAAGTCGTTCTCGAGGAGGAGCTGGCCCTTGTTCTCGCTTTCTTCGCCGTCGTCCTCGGCGTAGGAGTAGGTGCCGAGGAACCGCGAGAGGTTCTTATCGGTTTCGCGTGTGCCGTCGACCTCGCCGCGGAGGTTGATGCGCTCCGTGTTCCCGTCCGAGCCGTACATGCCGAACGAGATGTTGCCGGACCATTCAGAGAAGAAGCCGGTCTCGGCTTCAACGGGCAGCGGGGCTTCTTCGCCCTCTGCATCCTGCCCCTGAACCAGGCCGCAGACCGCGAGGCCGGCGACGAACGCGCAAAGCTTTCTGGACATCAAATCACTCCCATTTTCGTGGTCCGTCCACGAGCGGACCCGGTTGTAGAGGGAGCACTCTAGAACTGCCAAACGAGTTCGGCCCGGATATCCAGATCGTTTCTGTTGTTGGCGTCATCGATCCGGGTGTCGTAGCGGTTTTCTGCGCCGATACGCAGGCTCAGCCCGTTCTCCTGATCGAGCTTGAAATCCCATGTCGCCTTCGCGGTGACGCGGTACTTGTCCGGATTCTCGAGTTCGGGGAAGTAGTCGATGTTCGCGGTGAGTTTCTGTTTGACAGTCAGAATGTGCGAAACGCTCAGGAAAAACGCGCCCTCGGGCACCCAGTCCTCGCGTGGACTCCCGAATTCGCGTGTCGCACTCACACCGATCCGGAGAAGGCTGTCCGTCTTGTCGTCTTTGATGATCTGGTATCGGCCGCCGCCGGCGACATTGAGGCGATAGTCGTACGCCCTGAATTCATCGAGCTCGCCCGTACCTCTCAGGAAAACACCTGAGAACTTGGTGTCGCCCGTGCCCCAGTCCTGGGTGAGGCCGTTGACCATCCGGTTTTCGCTCTCGACGTTGTTGGTTTCTGCATATGCGTAGTCGGTGCGGAGCGATGTCTTGTGGCCCTCGTAGCTTTTGTTGATATTGAACCCGCCCCGGAACCGTGTTCGCTCGACGCTGCCGGTGGAGAGGTCGGTGCCGAGTCGGACTTCGCCCTTCCAGCCTTCGATGAGCTTCTCGAACCAGTAGGGTTCGGGCTCGATCTCGGGTCCGGCCTGGGCTTCTTTCTCGGCTTCGAGCGCTTCGTCGAGTGAGGGCAGGGGTTCGCCGTCTTCGGGCTGGCCCGGCATGCTGGATGGGTCGGGGTCTGCGTAGGCGGCTCGTGGGGCTGTGAGAATCCCGCCGGACACCACGGCCGCTGCGAGCTGCCCCTCGGGGCCCTCGTCGGCGTGGATCTGTCCGGTGACGAGAGTCATCAGGACAACCGACAGCATCATCATGATCCGGAAGAACTGTCGGCCCAAAGCGACGCCATCCTTACCCGCGGTTAGACTCTGTGTGAACGAGTCCTTCCATCGGCAAAGGAGCGCCGATGGCGGAAAAGCCGGCGAATGGACACGCCGAGCCGCTCTCGCCGATGATCGCGGGAGACCCTGCCAGGAATGGAAGCCACGCCATGATTCCCGAACCACGCTGCAACCGACGCGCAATTCTTGCCTCAGGCCTCGCCGCCGCGGCTGGGTTGGTGCTCCCATCGTGCGCCTCACGCCGCGGCCCCTCGACCGCGGCACTGCCCGGCCCCGCCTGGCCCCACGAACGACCCGCGGAGACCATCGCCAAGGCCACGCCAGCCCCGGTGGCCAGTGAAACGACTGTCAAGGTCGGCAAGCTGCGTCTCATCCCACGCACGGCGTGGACGCGGCAGCAGCCCAACATCAGCGACACCAACCCGATGAACGGGATTCAGTCGATCACCGTGCACCACGACGGGATGTCGCCCGAGATCATCCGCTCGCAGGCCGACGCCGCGGCCCGGCTCGAACTCATCCGCTCCTCGCACGTCGACAGCCGGGGCTGGGCGGACATCGGGTACCACCTGATCGTCGACCCTCAAGGTCGGATCTGGCAGGGCAGGCCGATGAACCTGCAGGGCGCGCACGTCAAGGACCACAACCCGCACAACCTCGGCGTGCTCGTGATGGGCAACTTCGAGGAGCAGCACCCGACCCCCCAGGCATTGGCGACGCTCGACCAGCTCCTGGCGAATCAGGCCGCGGTTCACCGCGTGCCGTTCGGCTCGATCCGTACGCACCAGGAATGGGCGAGCACGGCGTGCCCGGGCCGGAATCTGCAGGCGTACATGAACACCACCCGTTCGAGGACGGGGCGACTCCGCTCGATGATGCACAACGGGTAAACAGGGCACGCTCGATCAGTCGCTCTCGGTCTCGGTCTCGGCGTTCGGATCACGCTCGCCGAAGATCGCCGAGCCCACGCGCACAATGTTGGCGCCCTCTTCGATTGCGACCTCGTAGTCGTTGGACATGCCCATGCTGAGGATGTTGAAGTGGTCCTCGCCGAAGCCTTCGAGGCGCATGTCCTCGAAGAGCTCGCGGAGCCTGCGGAAGTGCGGGCGTGAGTCCTCGGGGTTGTCGGTGAACGGCGCCATGGTCATGAGACCACGCACGCGGAGGTGCGCCATCTCTTCCATCGCCTCGGCGAGCGGGACGCACGCGGGCAGCGGGCAGCCGTACTTCGACTCCTCACCCGAGACGTTGACCTGCACGAGGACGTCGATGGGCTCTTCGGTCTTGAGGCCGACGGCCTGGAGTTCCTCGGCGAGCCTGAGCGAATCGACCGAGTGCACAAGCCTCACGCAGCCGGCGATCTTGCGGGCCTTGTTGCGCTGGAGGTGGCCGATCATGTGCCAACGGGCGGGGCCTGCGTTGTTGTGCCCGAGCGCCGAGCGCCTGCGGATGAACTCGTCGACCATCGCGGCCCGCTGAACAAGCTGGGGGACGCGGTTCTCGCCGAAGTCGCGGTGTCCGAGCTCGATGAGCTCGCGGACATCGTCCATCTCCGCGTACTTGGTGACCGCGACGAGGATGATCTCCTCGCTGTTGCGGCCGGCGCGTGCAGCCGCGGACTCGATCCGCTCCCGGACCGCCTCGTAACGCTCTTTCAGTGTCATCGCTGTTTCGATCATCCCTGAGCTCCGCTCAAGTTCGTCAATTTGAGACTCGGCATCCATGCCTCGTGTGCATCTACCTTATCCGACCGGCAGATCTCGCGCTCGATTTCAGCGGCTTCTTTCAAAGAAGTTCGCTGTGCTCAGTACCTGCCGGATTACCGGTAGTAATCGCTGTAGGCATATCCGGCAGGACGATACTTTGGGTAACTACTCGGGGGTGAGAAGAATGTATGTCGCTCCCTCCCCAGGGAATCGAGATCTTGCATGACAATGGGTGAACATCCCCCGACAAATAAGGGCAGCAAGACAAAGCTCACTGCAAGCACCGCTCGTTTGATTGCTATGCGATAAGACATTGATATCCCCCGTTTCTCGAATCAGCGACCCCAACCGTGATAGCCGTGGTACCCGTGGCCGTAGTGCCCGTGGTAGTGCCCGTGCCCGCCCGAGCAGGCGGCGAGGACAAAGACGGCCGCGGCGACCAAGGCGACCCCGACGTCCTCGTACCAGTACGTCGAGCACGATCGGCCGTACCCGTGATGCACCGAACAAGCCGGGGCCGCGATGATGGAGGCACCAAGGACCCCCGCGATGGCGAGCCTTCGGCCTTTGTTTCGATTCCGCATCGTTCAGCTCCTGAGCAAGAGCACCTCGACTAAGCTTGTGAGCACTAGCTTACATACTTCAGATCGGTGATGCAACCCCGTTTCTGAACCCTTGGGGCCGATTTTGCGGCGATCGGAGCCGCTAGCATGGCCCATGACCAACCAAAGGCCCGAGAACGAACCGTTTGTCCTCATCATCCGTGACGGCTGGGGGGCCAATCCCTTCCCGGATCAGGCCAAGCACGACGCGGTGGCACTTGCCAAGACTCCTGTCGACGAGGCGCTGCGAGCCAAATACCCCTGGACGCTCATCAAGACCAGCGGCCTGGACGTCGGGCTCACCGAGGGCACGATGGGCAACTCGGAGGTCGGTCACCAGAACATCGGGGCGGGCCGGATCGTCGATCAGGACGCGGTGCGGATCAGCAAG
>MDTD01193901.1_pt1 | contig 12604 bp, 10 predicted proteins | sample 811221 | NCBI WGS metagenome assembly MDTD01 (sample SAMN05326646, study PRJNA326480) | marine metagenome | isolation source: seawater | place: Pacific Ocean: South West | collected 2011 | reverse complement strand
TCGAACTGTCTATTGTTTGTAAAAAGGATTCAATACTATTACCATCATCATCAGTTTGACTTATTGCCATTACTGTTGCTGAAGGTTGTGTTGAATTATTTAATCTTATTTTTCCTGTTCCTGGGTTTGTTCCTGTATTGGTTGCAGTTGCAAAAGTATAATCAAATGTAGCACCTCCAAAATTACCATCTTGTCCTGAAGTACCACTTGAACCTGATGAACCTGAAGAACCACTTGAACCGGAAGAGCCACTAGACCCACTTGAACCTGAAGTTCCTGAATTACCAGAAGTACCTGAAGTACCCGATGTTCCGCTATTACCAGAAGTACCACTTGAACCAGATGATCCAGAAGTTCCAGAAGAACCACTTGATCCTGAAGATCCCGATGTGCCACTATTACCTGAAGTACCGGAAGTACCTGATGTTCCTGAAGAACCACTTGATCCACTAGAACCTGAAGAACCACTTATTCCTGAATTACCCGATGTACCACTTGAACCTGAAGTTCCTGAAGTTCCACTATTTCCTGATGTACCACTTGTACCTGATGTTCCAGAAGTACCACTTGAACCTGAGGAACCACTTGAACCAGAAGTTCCAGATGAACCTGAAGAACCTGAAGATCCGGAAGAACCAGAAGAGCCAGAAGACCCAGATGAGCCACTTGTACCTGATGATCCACTTGAACCACTTGAACCTGAAGATGCAGCAGCTTCTTTAGTACCAACTCTACCTGAAGTGTCAACTGTTAAAACAGTATTATCAGAAATTGCTGGTAATGAAGTTAATTCTAAATTGGCAAATGAAGCTGTTGTTGTAGCTGATCCACTTAATCTACCGTCTATATCAACTAAACCTGATCCACTAATATCTAAAATTGGAACTCCTGATATTGGGGCAACACTAAATAAATTTTGTACTAAATCATCATCAACAGAAAATAATTGGCCTTGAGAACCTTGAACGTCTAAAATTGTTGAACCAGAACCTGATACAGTTAATAAAGTTGAACTTGAAAAAGTTAAATTAGCAGAGGCTGTAGCTGTTGTGCCATTAAAATCAACTAATACTCTAGTTGGACCAGAATTTACAACATTAATAACACCACTTGTTCCTGAAGTACCTGAAGTACCAGATGAACCTGATGATCCCGAAGAACCACTTGAACCTGAAGAGCCACTAGAACCCGAAGAGCCACTTGTACCAGAAGAACCTGATGAACCACTTGATCCTGAAGATCCAGAAGTACCACTATTACCTGAAGTACCGGAAGTACCTGAGGTACCTGATGTACCTGATGTACCACTGTTTCCTGAAGTACCCGAAGTACCACTTGTTCCAGAAGAACCACTAGTTCCTGAATTACCACTAGTACCTGAAGAACCAGAAGATCCACTTGAACCTGAAGAGCCACTAGAACCTGATGTTCCACTATTTCCTGATGTTCCAGAAGTACCAGAAGTACCGCTATTACCAGATGTACCACTAGATCCTGATGTTCCAGAAGTACCAGAAGTACCAGAAGTACCGCTATTACCAGATGTACCACTAGATCCTGATGATCCAGAAGAACCGGATGAACCACTAGTACCGGAAGTACCTGAATTACCTGATGTACCTGAAGAACCACTTGATCCGCTTGATCCGCTTGAACCAGATGAACCTGATGAACCACTTGATCCACTAGTACCTGATGTACCATTAGCGTTAAATTGGAATACTACTTTTTCTCCAGCTGAAGGTAAATCACCATTTAAGTAAGCAATAGGAATAACATAATAACTTGAATTATCTGTAATATTACCATCAATAGTGAAAATCATATAAGTACTATCACTATTAGTATTAGATTTAATTACTAAAGTTCCTTTATTTGTTGCAGTACCAAAATCATCCCAAGTTTCTATATAATCACCAACATTTGCTCCATCATCTGTGGTTGCACTTAGTGCCATTTGAGTAGCTGAAGCTATTGATGAATTATTTATTCTAAAATCACCATTACCTGGATCTGCTCCTACATTAGTATTTGTTTCAAATCCATATAGTAATCCTCCTTTGTCACCTGAAGATCCACTTGAACCACTTGATCCAGAAGATCCTGATGTACCAGAAGAACCACTTGTACCACTATTACCTGAGGTACCACTTGAACCGCTAGAACCTGAAGAACCGGATGAACCACTTGAACCGCTAGTACCTGAATTTCCTGAAGTTCCACTTGTACCTGAAGTACCTGAAGATCCAGAAGAACCGGATGAACCTGATGAACCAGAAGTACCAGAAGTACCAGAATTACCACTTGTACCTGAAGTACCACTTGTACCATCACCACCAGAAGCACCATCTAAATTAATTGTAAAACTAGTATAAGTTCCTGAACCTACTGTTCTTGTTGGAGAACCAAAAGCTAAGGCTCCTGTTCCGCTGTTATATGTTGTTACCTCACATTCTTGAAAATTATTAACATCATGAACAATGATAATAGATTGTGCAGGGGTATATGCTAAACCAGTACCAACAGTTAATGTACCACTATTTCCTAAAGTAAAACTTGTAGTAGAGGTTGTTTTATAGTTATCTGAAGTACCTGATGTACCACTTGTTCCTGAAGTACCTGAAGAACCACTAGAACCTGATGAACCTGATGATCCAGAAGAACCGGAAGATCCGGATGAACCACTAGTACCTGATGAACCCGAAGAGCCACTTGTACCAGAAGAACCAGAAGAACCTGATGAACCAGATGAGCCACTTGAACCACTTGTACCTGAAGATGCTGCTCCTTCTTTAGTACCAACAACACCATCAGTATTAATAGTTAAAACTGTATCATCACTAATTGCTGGTAAGTCTTTTAATAATAAATGTGCAAAAGAGGCTGTAGTATTAATAGAACCACTAACCATTGATTGAGTTACTTCAAAATAAGGTGCTTGGGAAGCCGAAGGTAAAAATTCAAATTTTGAAGCTGCAAATTGAAGTTCCTTAGATGGTTGACTAGCTGCGTCTCTATCTATTACTTGTATAAATCCAGTACCTGTATCGTTTCCAATTTCTATATGACCATCACCTGAATTTCCTAATATTGTTAAAGTTGATTGAGGATTACCTTCACCAATACCAACCATACCATTAGAAGCAAAAGTTACAGTTACCTGTCTACTTCCACCTTCTGAAGTTCTATGGCCCCATTGTAATCTAGCAGATGAATCAATTGCTTGATCCCATATTCTAACTCCGGCTCTTGATTGTCTTAAAGCTGAATTGGTTGAATCGGATCCACTTAAATGAAGTTTAGCACTAGGGGAAATTGTACCAATACCAACTCTACCATTAGTACCTTCTAAAAATATACCATGCCCAAAAGAACCACTTACTTGAAAATCTCTATTAGTATCAGGGGATAAAGTTAAAGCCCCTGCTGAGTTATGTAGTTTCCCAACAAATGTTGATGATGTACCAACTTTAAATCCATTAACGGCATAAGCTGAATTATGAATATAAATGTCATCCGAAGTTGATGGGGAAGTTCCGCCAACATTTAATGTTGTACCATTGAATGTTAAATTAGCTTCACCATTAATTGTAGATGTTCCTGTAGCTGTTAAAACTCTATTATCTACATTATTAGTTATAGTAGTTGTACCACTTGAACCTGAAGAGCCACTTGAACCTGATGAGCCACTTGTTCCAGAAGTACCACTATTACCTGATGTACCTGAAGAACCAGAAGAACCTGATGATCCACTAGAACCACTTGACCCACTTGTACCTGAATTTCCCGAAGTTCCTGAAGTACCAGAAGTACCTGATGTACCACTTGTACCAGAATTACCTGATGTACCACTTGAACCAGAAGAGCCTGAAGAGCCTGAAGAACCCGAAGTACCTGATGTTCCACTATTACCTGAAGTACCTGATGAGCCACTTGAACCTGAAGAACCTGATGTACCTGATGAAGCAGCATTTTCTCTTGTACCAACTACTCCCGAAGAATTAATTACTAATGTAGTTTCTTCAGATCCCTGATTTGAAAGACCAGTTAGTTTTAATTCATTTAATTCAGCGTTAGATCCACTGATTACTACTTTTTTCCAATTTGGCATATCTATTCTATTAGGTTGGCTACTGTTTTATCAGTCCACTTCCCTTTCGGGCCTTAATATTTTGTTATAAATATGTTAAGATTTTTTAGCTTGTCCAGGAGGGGGTGGGATATTATTTTCTTTTTCCTTTTCATCAATTGCCTGGATTTTATTTATCAATTTAGCTTGAAGCATGCCTATAAACATAGCATCAATGCCTTTAATTGGGATATAATCCAATGCAGTTCTTAAAGCCCTAATTTCCCTGGCACTAAGCTTTTGCAAATTATACATAACATTATTTATTAAGTTCCTTGAATTGTTCTTGAATCTTTAATGTCACATTATAGCAAGTCTCTACATACTCACCTTTAAATAAACTATTTTTAATAGTGACAAGTAAAAATTCAAGTTCTTTTCCAGTTAATTCTAAGTTTTTTGTAGGTGGATCAGATTTTTTAGTCTTACCATCTACAACAACATTATTAGATTTAAACGCCATAAACCATTTTAATATTTTAAACAACAATTATTTTAATTTTTACGAGTAAATAAAGATATCTTGTGATGATGAAACAAATATATTTCCTTTAGCTACATATCTTGTAGCTACTGTACTTGTTGTTTCAGCTCCACTGCCACCAATAACAACAGCAGAAACAAAGGCATCTGGAGCAAAAGCAGCTGAACCGTCATCTGCATCAATCGATCCCGAGAATCCCCATCTTGTTGTTCCAGCATCAAAGAAATATCCTTCTCCTTTATCTTGTACTGTTTGTTGTATTACTAAACCTCCATCTCCAACAGTTGTAGAACCGGAAGCTAATAATATAAATCTATCTTTAACTAATAAATTTTCTGTATTTCTAAATGAAGCAGTACCGTCAACAGTTAAATCATGAGTAATTATTACATCACCAGTAACAGTTAATAATCCGTTACCATCTGAACCACCAGCACTAGCAAAAGTTAATTTTTGTTCTGCATTTAATTCACCTGGAGTACCTGTTGAAGTAGTTACTCTATCATTACCTTCATTAGTAATTGTAGCAGCTCCTGATGTACCACTTGAACCAGAAGATCCACTTGTACCAGAAGAACCACTAGATCCAGAGGAACCTGATGAGCCACTAGTACCACTAGTACCTGAATTTCCTGAAGTACCAGAAGAACCACTTGAACCACTTGATCCACTTGAACCAGAAGAACCAGAAGTACCAGAAGTACCACTATTTCCTGAAGTACCCGAAGTACCACTTGTACCCGAGGAACCACTTGTACCACTATTACCTGAGGTACCAGACGAACCTGATGAACCGCTTGAACCAGATGAACCAGAAGTACCAGAAGTACCAGAATTACCCGATGTACCTGAAGAACCACTTGATCCACTAGAACCTGAAGAACCACTTGAACCTGAAGAGGCTGCATTTTCTCTTGTACCAACAACTCCTGAGGTATTAATTGTTAATACTGTATCTTCTGTTGGTTGATTACTTAAGTTAGATAAGGATAAATTGGCTAATTCTGCCGCTGAACCACTAACTATTACTTTTTTCCAATCTGCCATTTTTACTTAGAAATTATATTTTATTATACATATATTATTTTACCCTAAACCTACATAGAATTCATCAGAAGAATAAATTATTCCACCTTCTATAGCAGCAGGCAAAGTACTAAATTCAGTTAAAGCTACTATACCATCATTATTAATACTAAGACCCTGATTAGTGCTAGTATTTTTAATTAACAATAAATCATTAGAACCATCACTTTGTACAGATAATCTTGATCCTGCAGATGCACCACCAATACCAAGATTAGTACCATCAAAAATTAACTGGGGATTACCTCTAATTGTATCACTAGCACCAGTTGCACTTAGTACATAATTATTAACGTTATTTAGGATATTAATACCTGATCCACCTCCACCACTGCCACCTATTACCTGGTAGGATCCAACTTTTACACTATCAATAAATCTTACATTACTTGCCATTATTTATTTTTTAATTCAGTTCCTCGTGTCACATCGGAAATATCACCAATTTCACCAATATCTTCCCTTTGTCTTCTAGTTCTACCATCTTTTGTTTTTACTACACCTTCATCAAAAATTTCTGAGTTTGAAGTTGTTTCCATTGTAATAATAAATTTACTTTTAGTATTATATTTATTTATTGCAGTCATATCTTTTTGTATGGTATCAGGTATAATATAACCTCTTAATCTTATATTAAAATTACCAATTACTAATCTATCCTTACCAGGGGTTGTACTAGTTTGAGTAGTAAAACTATCAATAAAAGCTCTAAATTTAAATCTTTCTGGATCGCCCCAATAAGCATCAGAAGCATATTCACAAGCTTCAATTATTTTATTAAGTTGTTCCATATAGTAAGTTTGGATTAAAACACTGTACTCTAAAGTTAAAAAATCAGGTACAGCTACAGCATACATTTGTTTAGATGGTATTTTGTTATTAATAACTGCAAAATTACTATAAAAGTTTTTTGGATTAAAAGCTCTTTGAAAAGAAGCATATAAATTAGGATCATTAGCATCTAATTTATTATAAACTGATCTATCCTTTGTTATAGTATCTCTTTTTACTACCATAATTGGGAGCATTATAGCACCCTTTTTATCTCTATAATAACCATCCCTTTGGAAAGATTTCCATCTTTCTGGGGCAGCATAAATTATTGGTACATTTCTTCTTTCTCCATTTTGGTAAACAAAAGGTTTAATTACATTTTGAAAATAAAAAAACACAGCTTCATCTATATCTTTTATACCAATTGAAAAAGGTTTATTTGTATCATCTTTCCAAGATAATTTAGTTGATCTATTAAAATCAATTCCCGTTTCATTAAATTGAACTGGTACTGGGATATTAGGATTACCATACCTAGCATCAGAAGGTTGTTGCTGATCAATGCTAATTTGCTTTTGTGTTTTTGGTATAGGTTTTCTTGGTATAGCCATTAAAATCTTTCTTTATAAGGTGAAATAGCAACTTTATCAGCTGGTATATAATATGTTGAAACTAAAATAGAAACATTATTTCCAAATAATTGTAAGTTAGGATTAAGTGGATTAGGTGTTCCATCTGAGTCATTATTAGGATAATCAGGATTTTTACCTCCCCAATATTGGTTAGCAACTGTACTATCAACTCCGTAATATGCTTCTTGATATAAAACTATATCACCAACTTCAGGTACAATATTTGCATCTTTTAAATCATCTCTTAAAAAATAAAAATTAATTGGTTGATTAAATTGAATACCCTCTTCATTTTCACCATATTCTTCATCTGACCTATCAATTAAACAATTAAATAAAAAAGGACCATTATAAAATTTTTCAGCCGCAGCTTCACCATAAATATTTACTTTTGTTTCTTCCAATTTATATTGATAAAAAGCAGCCTGCTGGGTTATTACGTTACCTAATAATTCACGATTAACGTGTCTCATTAGTGACCAATCCCTTATTCCTGTAAATATTGCCATTTTATCCTATATAAATTACTCTTGGTACTTGATCCAATTCTTTTAATACAGCTTCTTGTTCTAAAATTTTTCTTTCTAATAATTTAGCTCTTGATGTTTCATCAAAATAAGCTCTTAATCTTTCTAATAAAGCTGTTTTTTCAGCTGTAGCAGCTGCTAATAAATCAGCTTGATTTAAAGTTGTTTCAGCATTAGGTATTGGAACAGTACTATATTTACCTCTTACATATCCTAAAATTTCTTTACATAATGCTAAAGTATATTCAAAAATCCATTGTCTACCAACTGAATTTATAAGTCTATAAACTGGGTTTTGATAAGGCATATTTGATACATTAGTAATTTCTCCACAAGCAGGTTGAATACTACTACTAATTCTTTCATTTCTTTCAATATATTCAAACCATAAATTACCACAATCACCATCAACACCTCTACCATCTAAAGTTCCTGGTATTGGAAATACCCTTAAAACATTATTATGAATTTCAAAACTATAATTAGATAATCTAACTTGTTCATTCATTTCAATTTGTTGAATTACCTGTAAATCATAATTTAGGGGCATCATTAAATAACCAACACCTTCTCCAAATCCTCCTAAACCAACAACACCAGCAGCTAAAGCACCTCCAAATCCAAAACTATCATAAGGATTTAAATATAAAGCTGATGCTGGTAAGGGGTCTTGAAAAAATACTCTTTTAATTTCAATACTACCAGTTATACCCTGATCTTTTGCCCAAATTTTTAAGTCATAATCTTGTACACTAGAACTTAAAGGTATATTACCTTTATACCAAGTAACATTGCCCCCAACTCCTGCTTCTTCGGCGTATTGTTCAGATAATCTAACTATATTTTCAAAATTAGGAGATACAATTACTTCATTTAAGTTTATATTTTCATAAGGTAAACCAGTTAAATCTAAGATATTTTCTCTAATAAGATAGGCATACAATTCATTTCCATAAGTTGTTATCGCCTCTTCAAAAGCTGTAAAAATAGAACCTGATTGTAATTCAACATCCATTAAAGGAAATCCTAATCGTGTAGTTACAAATTTTGCAACTTTAACACAATCAGTTTGAAAGTCAATATCATTATTATAAAATCCAAAAGGTAAAGCATTAGGGTTCCAAATTGGATCGCCATCATAAATGGGAATATTCATAATATAATTAGTTTTATTATAAATATGAAAAAAAAGACCTCAAATTGAGGTCTATTTTATTTTTATGGTTATGTCTTATTATGGGTTAAAAACCATTAAGTAAGCTGAGTTCGGGTGAGCATCAGCACTACCTGATAGCCATAAAGAACCAGTTACAGTGGGTTCAGAAGTTGGTAAAGCATTAAATACTACTGTATTTGCACTACTACTTACTTTTAATGAACCGGTTACTACTATACTACCTGTAACTTCAAAAGATCCGGATACGGCATGTGATCCTGTAAAGAATCTAAAATTATTATCTAATTCGTTAATTGTTAAAGCTGATCCTTTTCCGTCAGATCCTGTTCTAAATGTTAAAGCCATTTTTTAATTTTTTTATTTTGTTATAAATATTAAGAAGAACCTACAAGGTACTCTATTCTTACATCTTGGTTATTAGCTTTTGCTTTTATACTATATAAAGAAGCAAAATTAGAAAAATACTTAATATCAACATACCCTTCTACTACATAATCATAAAAATTAGTGCTATCAAATTGAGCATTTGAAAACATTAATGATTTACCAGGATCTAATTTAAATACACCTTCATCACCACTACCCTCATTACCCGTATTAGGAGCCTGAGCATCAGGACTATTTTGTATTAGATAAATAGATACGTAGTTATTAGCATCTAAATTTGTAAATCTCATGTATTTAACGGTATCTCTAACGAATGAACCCGCTACTTGGGATGACTCGTCATCTACAAATCTTAGTAGTTCAACTCCCGTATTTTCCCATTTTGAAGAAACTGTATCTATTCTTCTTACTAATTGACAAACATCAGGAATGACTATTCTATTTAATGCCGATTCTATATTACCATTAGGTAATTCTATACTTTCATTAATAGTTACTGTTAAAGAACCAGTAGGATTACAGACTGCCATAAGTTATTTTGGTTATAAATATTAAATTAATTCCTATAATACCAAAAATAAAAAAAAGCCCGGTAAAAACCGGGCTTTAATTTAACTATGTTAAATATCTAATTATAGAGTATTTAATCCAGCCACATTAATGATACCATAGAATTCTGGTCTTACCATCTTCTTAGCGTATCTAGTAAGTAGACCTTTTCTTGGTACGAATGTATCTGGGTCATATACTAGTGGAGTCATAATTAATGGAATGTACGGAGCGAATACAGCACCACTTTCTAAGAACTGTCCACCTCTATATCCTAATAGGATTTGGTTTGTAGTCATATAAGGGTTTTTGTATACTTTTTGTCTTGCGTTAATAGCACCGACTTTCTGTACACCAAATGCATAATTCATTTTGGCAGCATCACCGTCTGTATCAGCAGCAAATCCTGGAATAGATTCTAAGATTGTTGCTACAGTTGGAGAACATACAAGGAAGTTTGCACCACCTCTTAATGTTTTCTGGTGAATAAGGTTGCTTACCTTTTGAATTTTAGTTCCAAGTGTTTGGAACCACTGTCCTTGGCTATTGTAAAATCCTAAGTCGCTAATAGCGCCTGAACCTTGTACAATAGCTTGATTGTTAACAGCTGACCAAGCTTCTGTTGCACCAGCAGCAGAATCAATTAACATACTTAAGATTTCTAAGTCAATTTCTAATGAAATGTACTCACTTAAGATAGAAGTTAATTCAGCTTCAGCATCTAGAGCATGGTAAGCGTTAAGATCTTGAGCGAACTCAGGAGTCCAAACAGCTTTTAGTTTTCTAGTTTTAGCAACGATTGCAGATGATTGCATCTGAATGTTGATTTCAGGAATTACCTGATCTGGGCAGCAATCCTGCTCCTCATCGTTAAACGAGTTAGGAACTGAGTTACCAGCTTCGAAATCACCTCTGTTTTTATCAGTAGGTTGGATTTGATAGTTTACCCATATAGAAGCAGTACCATCTACGTTTGCACCGTCAGCAAATGCAGATTTTGTAACGATAAACGTTACATCAGCACCACCATCATAATCAGTAAATTCAGATAACTGAGAACCAGCTACTTGACCATCTGAACCTGTAATTACAGCAGCTGTAAGTGATCCAGTAAATAATTGGAATCCTTTTACACCTTCAAAATCACCGTTTGCTAATGATGAAGTTGCTACAGTTACAGCATAATAAGTACTGTGATCGTCAGCAGTTGAACCAGAATAAGTTGCATTATAGTTCATTTGTGTCCAAGTTGCTTCGACGAAATCACCAGCAACCATGTCAATCTGAGATTGAGTATTCTGTACAGAATATCCAAATCTACCAGATCCGTATAATCCACCTTCGTTTGTGTTACCAAATGGTAGATTATCAGCGTTTCTATTTCCATATAAAGAATCTCCAGCTGTGAAAGGAGATTTTGCATTACCATACTGGAAATCTAGATAAAATACTAGACCAGAAGGTAAGTTCATTGGTTGAACAGAAACGAATTCTTGAGCAGCTATTTGTCCGAAGACTTTTCTAACTAATGGTAAAGCTACACCAGCCCACTGACCACCAATATTCACACCAGTTTGTGATTGGAATGTACCAGAAGAAGCTGCGCCACCACCTGTAGAACTTTGCTCAACAACAAGTTGTTTAGCTTGGTTTTCAAGAATAATACCCATGTTATTTTTGTGAGTACCATCTAAACCTTCTAATAAACCTGTCTTTTCCCATTTTCCAGCTAATTTAGCCGCGTCAGACTGTAAAGACTGATATGGGTTCGCGCTTTCTAATAATGAATTTAAGCTCATTTTTTTCAGTTTTAAGGGTTATTAATTAAATTAAATTAAACCTGCTAATTGTCTCATTCTGTCATAGACAGCATTTGATTCAATTATTGGTTGTTTAGCTTCAGATATTACACCTGTAGCTTTTGAAGCACTACCTTGGATTGATCTTTTAGAAGGTTTAGATTTATTTGTTATGCCTTCGTTTAAGGTATCAAACACGATTTTAGCTTCTTTTACTGAAGTTGTTTTGTCAAATGCTTTAAGCACTTTAACTTTTTTATCTTCAGACAAATTCTTAGACTTAAATATCTTGTTGGTATATAAAAGTTTTGCATTTAATAGATTTACTTCATTAAGTTCTGATTTTAATTCATTTACTGAATCAATCGCAGCCTTAAGATCTTCTTCCATTTTACGCATTTTTTCTGTTTCAACTTCTGCTTTATTGTCTCGGAAACGTTCATCACCTTGTCTTCTTTCTTTCTTGGTCATGTACTCTTTTCTTTCGTCAATTTCAACATCAACATCAACATCTTCCATATCCATCATATCCATTTCGCCTTCCTCTTCAAAATCTTCACCAGCTTCGATGGTACCATCAGATACAAGATCTTTAATAACATCTTCAATGAATCCTTTAAGATCATCTTCAGACATATCTTCTAGGTCGATTTCTCTGTCTTCTTCGTCTTCTTTTTCGTCTTTCATGCCATCTAGATAGCCTTCTTCCTCAGCATCTGTTCTAGCATCTTCTTTGACTTCTTCTTTATCTTTAGCTTCATCAACTTTGTCTTTGATGTCTTCAGCATCTTCACCAGCATCTTTGGCTAGTTTAGAAATCTGATCTAGATCATCTCTAACAGCGTCAACTTCTCTATCGATAGCTTTTTTCTCAGAATCTGACATTTCTTCTTCCATTTTGTCTTCTTTATCTTTCATTTCTTCATCAAGCTCGGCTAACAATTCGTCAAGGTTAATTTCATCAAGCTCTTCTTTAGCTTCGTCCATCTCATCTTTTTTCATCTCTTCGTCCATGTCGTCTTTTTTCATTTCTTCTTTCTTCATTTCATCTTCTCCATAC
>MDTD01054058.1_pt1 | contig 12607 bp, 11 predicted proteins | sample 811221 | NCBI WGS metagenome assembly MDTD01 (sample SAMN05326646, study PRJNA326480) | marine metagenome | isolation source: seawater | place: Pacific Ocean: South West | collected 2011 | reverse complement strand
CAAAATTCTTTTTATAAAAATAAAACTGAGACCAGGTATAATGCCATGCTCTTAAATATTTAATCTCAATGATATCCTCAGAAGATGTTCCTTGATTATGGGAAATCACAACTTCGGGAATAAAATAAACATTTAAATTTTTCTTAAGACAATTATAAAAAAAATCTGTTTCCTCAAAATATAAAAAATATTTTTCATCGAATAAAATTTTATTACGTATTGTATCCAAATTAAAAAGCATTATTGAGCCCTCACTTTTCCAAGTTTTATATGGTTCTGTTTTTTGTTTCTTACCTGTAGAGTTTGGAATTAAAACTGCAAAGTCTTCAAGTCTTTTTGCGTAATTATTTAGTTTTGTTAAGTTCTCGGCATTTATAAATGAGTCGAAGTCTAAATATAATGCATATTTAGTTTTAATCTTTTTTAAACCTACATTAATACCTGCACCATTGCCTAGATTTAATTCATTGTCTATCAACTCAACATTTTTTCTATGATACAAATCATCATTAAGTTTATCTAAAGAATTATTAATAATTAGGACGGGGTAATTCGAGGCAAAATTTTTGATTAGCTTATTTACCAATTCTATTCTTGGTTTATATGCTACAGTTAAAATTGTCAGATTCGACATATTTTTTTATTTATAATATTTATAAGGTGATTTTTAATGTATATAAATAATTTATGAAAAATAAGATTATTACCAAAAAAAAATTTCTTAAAATTAACAATAAAATTAGTCACAATTTATTTAAAAATAATACATACTTTAGATTATATAAAGTTTTTTTAGAAAAGGCTTTAAAAAAAAGAGTTGCGCATCAAACTCTTTGGTTTGGAGAACCAATACTTCAATTACCCCAAGATCTTATGATACATCAAGAACTAATTTTCCAGTCAAAGCCAGATTATTTTATAGAGGTTGGAGTGGCATGGAGCGGTTCATTATTATATTATTCATCAATATTTAATATTATAGGTGGAAAAAAAGTTATTGGAATAGATACTTATGTTCCAAGTGAGATAGTAAAAAAAATTAAAAAATTTCCAAAACTTAAAAACAAAATAGAATTAATAAGAGGATACTCAACCGATCAAAGAGTTTTAAAAAAAATAAAACTTAAAACAAAAGGATCTAAAAAAATTATTGTTCATTTAGACTCTGACCACTCTCATGAAAATGTTTTAAATGAATTAAAAGAATACTCAAAAATTTTAGGAAAAGGATCATATCTAATTTGTGGTGATACACATGTGCAATTTTTTAACAAAAATCCTCATGGTAATAATAAAAATTACTTTAAAAATAATAACTCAATGACAGCTTTAAAAGTATTTTTGAAAACTAAACAAGGAAAAAAATTTAGACAGGATAATACTTTTCAAAATAGGTATTTTTTAACTCTAAATCCATTTGGCGTACTAAAAAAGATTAAAAACTAATGTCAACTGATTTAAGTTCTAAAAGAATAATAATAACCGGGTCAAATGGTTATATAGGTTCACATTTAGTAAAATATTTTTCAAAATTAAAAAATTTTGAACTTATTTGTATAACAAACAAAAAAGAGAATAAAAAAATTTTAAAAAAAAATATAAAATATATAAAACATAATCTATTAAAAAAAATACCGAAAACAAAAATAAAAGAAAATATTTATGCTGTTTTACATTTTGCAGGTCCAAAAAATGATCGAGAATATGTCAATAAAAATAAAAAAAAAGTTTTAGAGGGTATAAAAATTGATAAAAACATAATTAATTTTTCTGTAAAAAAAAAAATTAAAATTTTTATTTACGCATCTTCCGCAGCTGTTTATGAATTATCTGAGGGGACAAAAAAAAATCCATTTAGAGAGGAAAATATAAAAAAAAACTCCAGTTATGACGGTACTTATGGATATACAAAAAAATTTACTGAAAATTATTTAAACAAAATTTCCATAAAGAAACTAAAATCAGTTAGTTGTAGAATTTTTTCAATTTACGGTAAAAATACAAATACTATTATTAATATTTGGAAAAAAAAAATTTTAAAAAATAAAGAAATAGATATTTGGGGTAAAAAGAAAGTTATTAGAAGTTGGTTACATTTAAACGATTTAATCACAGCCATTTATTATCTTTTAGAAAAAAAACATAATTATAAAATTGTTAATATAGGCTCTAATGAGCGTACATCCTTAATTAAAATTGCAAATATTATTGGTAAAAAATTCAAAAAAAAAGTTAGAATCAATTATGTTGATAATAATTATCCTGGACCCACAATACGTTTTGCAGACCAAAAAAAAATGAAATTACTTGGCTGGAGACAAAAAATTTATTTAAATAAAGGACTCGATCTTATTTGAGAAATTATTTTTTAATCTTCAAAAAAAATTTAATTTTTTGAGAAATATAATCAACTTGTTCATCTTTTAAATCAAAATTTGACGGAACAATTATAAAATTTCTTTTAAAATACTTTTTAGGTTCAATAGCTTCTTTTAAGTAAATATTATTTTTTTTTAAATTATTTATTAAAGAATTTATTTTTGATTTATTTATATTTTTTAGTTCAATTACAATTAAATTATTTCCCACAACATTAATATCTGTATTTAAAAAATTTTTTTTATATCTTTCAATTATTTTTTTTTTGTTTAAAACTAAATCATTTAATCTTTTGAATTGACCAAAGATCATCGCTGCTTGTAAATTGGTTGGTCGGAAACACAAGTTTTCATGATTTTTAGTTTGATATGTTAAATTTTTACCATCCCTAATTTCTTTGGCTTTATCAAATACTCTTTTATTGTTTGTTAGCAATGCTCCTCCTTCTCCACATGTAATTGTTTTTCCCAAAGAAAAATCACAAATAGTTATATCACCAAAGGTTCCACTCTTTATGTTATGATTCTTTACTCCTAAATTATTTGATACATCTTCAATAAGCATGATTTTTTTATTTTTGCATAATTTTTTAATTTTATCTAAATTTAAAATATTACCGAAAAAATCACCAAAAATTATTGCTTTAGTTTTACTGTTTATATTTTTTCTTAAAAAGTTTAAATTTACTGAATAATCATTTTTATTAATTTTAAGTAAATTTTTTTTTATTTTAAATTCTCCTAAAGTTTTTAAATAAAATTTATTTGATAAGCTCGAAATAGCTACTCTATTTTTTTTTAAAAAATTTAAGATTCTTAATAAAATATAAATAGTAATTTTATATGACGGCAACAATAAACAGTATTTTTTTTTATGAAATTTAGCAAATTCGCTCTCAAATTTATTTAAATAACCAAAGTTGTCCCAACCAAACCTCATCATATCATCAACTATCTCTCTTTCTAGCTGGGATACAGATATTCTATTTGATAAAACAGGTTTAGAAATTTTTTTTGATAAAACTTTGATTTTTTTTCTATTCGTAACAGATTGTTTTTTTTTTTTTAAAATATGTATTAATTTATTTATATTGACTGAGCTATTTATTGGAAAATCTTTTATGTTTTTTACACTTATGGGTTTTACATCTTTTTTTGTTCTTTTAGCAAAGTCAAACACACTTTCAGTTATATCTGAACCAACATTAATTATCCCATATTCATCAAGCAGGTATGGAAGCATTTTGATAACTTCTTCTCGATAAATAAAATTAATCTTTGCATCTGTAAAAGCTTTATCGTGGATGAATGGATACTCTGTCATGCACAATCTTAATACTAAGGACTTTTTATATAATTTAACGCTAGATTCGCCACCAAGCTTAGACCATGCATAATTATTTATTGGTTTTAAAGCATCTTCCTCTTTGTAGTCACCTCTAGTTCCAGGATATATGTAGTTGGTTGAAAAAAAAATTAATTTAATATCTCTTTCAGCGCATTTTTTTACTATATTTGCAGTTCCAATTATATTTGCATCTATACTAGAGGATATATCTTTTTCATGAACTATCATGGGTCTAGAAAGAGAGGCTAAATGAATTAAGTGTGTTGGTTTATTTTTATCTAAACATTTATCGATAGACTTTAGATCAAGAATATCCAATTCTTTTCTATTAGTATATATAATATTCTTTCCATGAAAAGTATTTCTTAGAGCTTTTGCAAATCTACTATTGGAACCAGTTATAAGAATTTTTTTATTCTTTATAAGTGAGTTATCCATTTACCACCTTTTTTTAAATAATTTTTTTCTTTTTTTTCTATTTCTTTTTTATGGTTCCAAGCAAATAAAAAAGAATAATCGTAAAATTTTTTTTTAAAGTTACTATAATCCACAATAGGTATATGTTTTCCCGGAGAAAATTTTCCTATTTTATCTGGAGTAGTATCAAATATACAGTCGATAATATCAGGTCCTATATTACAATAATTTAAAATTGTTGTACTTTTTGAAGTTGCTCCGTAACCACAAATTTTATGACCTTGTTTTTTAATTTTTGTTAATTTATTTAATAATCTTTCTTTAGATATTTCGCAATTTTTTTTGAAATTCAATGCACCCTCCAGACTATTTATTTTTTTCTTTTTTTCAATTTCTAAAATTTTTTTAATTTTATTATTATAATTTTTTCTTTTTTTTCTCTCAATTATATATCTCATAGATCCACCGTGAGTAATTTGTGGAATTGCATCTATAATTTGAAAATCAAATAAATTAAAAATTTTACTTATAGCTGTTACTGAAAAAATGAATATATGTTCATCGTAAATTTGATCATATGAAGTTTTTTTATACATAGATCCTAAATAGGGCTCTTCAAATATAATTTTTCCATTATCATTAAGCAATTTATCTGCGGTTTTAATAAATTCAATTAGGTTTGGGATGTGGCAGACAACATTTGCTCCAAAAATAATATCTGTGGCTCCTACAAATTTTTCGGTTTCAGATAGACTATCTCTCGAAAAAAATTCATTTAAACTATTTATTCCTCTCCTTCTTGCAAGGTCAGACACATTTTTTGAAGGTTCAAACCCAAGGTGGTCGATATCTTTAGTTTTAAAGTTATTCAAGAATGTTCCGTCATTCGATCCAATTTCAACAATCTTATTTTGATTTTTTTTTAAGAATTTTTTTTTAGCCCAATTTGCATATTCTTTAAAATGAGACTTCATAAACTCGGAGCTTGATGTGTAGAAAGGATATCTACTATTAAACATCTTTTTTGGTTGTGGATGATCATTCAGTTGCAAGAGTGATAATTCTTCAGAAAATGAGACAGCTAAATTAAAAAAAAATTCTTTTTTAAAATCTTTTTTTTTTAAAAAACCGTTAGCAATTGGCATTTTTCCAAAACTAATAATTTTTTTTGTTTTTTTTCCAGTTATTTTACAATTATGTTTTTCCATTTGTAAAAGATTTTTTTTTTAAAAGTTTAAAGGTCATATTTATATCTTCTTGTAATTTACAATCTAGTTTTAATCCCATTTTTTGTATTTTTACAGATTTTGTTTTGTATGATAATTGATTCATAATTTTTTCATTTACTAATTTTATTTTTATTTTTTTATGTTTTTGAATTTTTTTAATTATTTGTTTCACAGTTAAATTTTCAGAAACTATATTATATAACTGATTATTTATATTTTTTTTCATTAAAAAAAAACTTAAAGCTTTAAATGCATCTCTTATCGATAAATATGGCCTAAATTGATTTAGAGCAGTTCGCCATACATGCAATGGTTCATTAAGATATGCTTGCATACAAAACTTATTTACCGCAGTGTGAAATCTCATGCCAGCTGAGGGTCCTACAATTGTTCCAAATCTTAAAGAGACATATTTTAAACGAGTATTTATTTTTTTTAGTATTTTTTCCTCTTTAATTTTTACTTCTGCATAAGGACTTTGTGGTTTCAATTCTTTACACTCTTCATCAACGTATAATTCCTGAGAACCATAAACGCTGGTTGATGAAATATGAATTAATTTGGCCTTTTTCTTCTTGCAAAAATTAATAACATTTTTGAAACATGAAAGATTATTTTTATAAACATCTTTTTTATTATTCAAACTGGCAGCAGCATTTGTTGTTGAAGCCAGGTGAATAACAAAATCGATATTTTCATTTTTAAGATTTATTTTTTTTTTACTTAAATCTTGATTTATAAAAAAAACTTTTCTTTTTAAAGTCAAATTAAGAAGCACAAGCATTTTTTCATCTATCTTATCAATTGCATAAATCTTTTTAATTTTTTTTAGTTTATGAGAATTAAATAATAAGTAAGTTCCAATATGTCCAAGCGCTCCTGTAATAATTATATTCATATTTTATAAGTATTTTACAAATTCTTTATATTTTCTTATATATTCATTTTCAGAAAATGTTACGTCACACAAAACAAGTATTGAACTTTTTTCTTCTAAAAATCTTATTTTACACCAATGAAAAGGTGGCACAATTAATGCATTTTGGTCTTTATTACTTAATTTAAATATTTTTTTCTTTTTCTTAAGTATTTCTAATTTAATTTTACCATTCAGTGGAATAAAAATCTGTGTGCATTTTTTATGAGCATGATCTCCTCTTAAACGATTTTTTTTACCATGAAGTATAAAAAATCTCTTTAATTTAAAGTTTTTAATTTTATTTAAATGTACCGGAACAAGAGTTCCATTATTATTTACAAATTTTTTTAGTTTCATTAATTTGATAGGCATAAATTTATCTAATAATATTAATTAGCTTGATATCTTTAAAATTTGTTAAACACCAAAAATTATTTATTTAATATTTCTCTGTAAAAATTAAATAATTTATATTTTGGTTTATAAATAAAATTTGTTTTAAATTTGTTAACAAGATTATTACCATTCTTAATATCAGATTTAGATAAAATTATGTTTTTATTAAATTTATCTTCTCCAGAAACAAGAAAACATATTGGTTTTTTTTTAGACCACTTTGTATCTGGATATTTGTAGTTTTCAGGTATTTTTACTTGGTTATTAGTTGTACAATATTGAAGTATCATTGAGTCTCTTGCTGTTTTGCTATCGTTAGAAGTTTTGTGCCAAAGTCTCCCACTCCAAATAATGAATTCTCCTTCTTTTAATCGAAATTCTTTTATTTCACACTCTGGATTAATCTTTTTTGCCTCATTTAATACTGACATATCATCACTTACATCAATAAATTTTGTATTTTCCAATTCTTTTGGTGCTGTATTTATTAAATGTGATTTTGTTATAATAGATAATGGAGTATTTTCATTCAAGTTTTTTAGACCAATCCAAACTGTTAAACCATTCCAAGAACCATATTCTACATCCAGGTGCCACGCATGTTGTCCGCTTGGCTTTTGGTGAATAAAATGACTTCCCCAAAGCAAAATGTCATTTCCCAATATATTTTTAATTTTTTCTAAAATTAAGGGTTTTAGTGAAACTTCTCTAACCAATGGTGATTTTTCATGTATAGATTTATACCAAGTATACTCTTTAAGAGGTATACACCTCTCATCCAAAATGTTATTACATTCATCGTTATCAAGTAGCTTAAAAGGTCCAATGTACCCTTCATTATAAAATTGATTTATTATATCTTTCATGCAAAATGATAATTAAATAAATATAAAAAATAGTCAACTAATACCAAATACTTAAATCTTTTTATTTTCTAATTTTAAGTTTAGTTTTTTTAAATAAGTATTAAATTGTTATATTTTTACAATTTTATTATAATTTAAATTAATCGTTGACCATACTAAAAAAATATAAAGTGAAAAAAAAAATATCATTTATCATTGATCGTTTAAGTAGCGGTGGAGCCATTATAGCGGCATCCAGAATTGAAAAAATTTTAAGAAAGAACTTTGAAGTAGATTGTTTGTACTCCAAAAAAAGAGATTTTTTTGGAAAACTAAAAATTTTAATTTCAAAATTTATTTCAAAAATATTTATTAAAGAGAGGATTTATTTAAATTCATTAAATCTATTTTCAAGATTAAATATTGAAAAATCAAAAAGTGATTTGATTAATATCCATTGGATTGGAAATGAAATTGTTTCTTTGAATGATTTAATTAACACAAAAAAAAAAATAATTTGGACAATGCATGATCTTTGGCCATTAACTTCAACAGAGCATTTTCTAATAAATACAAAAAAAAAAAATTATCAATCAAAAGATACAAAAAAAAATTTTTTAAAACAAAAAATTTATATTAAAAAAAAAAAATTATTTCGTAAAAAAAATATTTTTCTAGTTTCTAATAGCAAATGGTTAGAAAGTTTTGCAAAAAGAAGCGAACTTACTAAAAATGTTAAAATCAGGACAATTTATAACCCAATTGAAACAAATTTTTGGAAAAGACACGAAATTTTTTCCTCTAAAAGAAGTCTTGGTTTAAATACTAAAAAAAAATATATTCTTTTTGGTGCTCAAGGTGGTGTAAATAACCCAAGGAAAGGTGGAGAATTATTTTTGAGCTCAATTAAGTATTTAAATTACAATTTAGATAATTTAGAAATAGTAATTTTGGGTGGATCTAGAAATTATATTGATAAAATTTATGGGATAAAATGCCATTTTAGGAGATTAGAAAATGAAAAAAAAAAGCAACTTCTATATCATTCTATATCTAGTACTACAGTATCTGCTTCTAAGGCAGAGTCTTTGCCGCAGTTTATTGTCGAAACGATTTTGTGTAAAAATCCAGTCGCAACTTTTAATGTAGGTGGAATTAATGAAATAGTAACACATAAGAAAAACGGATATATTGCGCGAAAAATAAACTCAATTAGTTTGGCTAACGCAATTTCATACTGTTTAAGTTCAATTAATAAAAAATATTTGACTGTTTCAGAAAATAAATTAAGAAAAATGTTTAATGAAAAGAAAATAGAAATTGAATATAAAAAATTAATTAATGAAATAATTAAAAAATGAAAGTAAAATTTACAAATCTATATAAATTAATTCATAATAAAGAAAAAATTTTAAATAAAATACAAAATTTAATTAAAAATTCACGATTTTCAGGAGGAGACGAGGTTTCAAAATTTGAAAATAGTTTTAAGAAATTTGTTGGGGCAAAATATTGTGTAAGTGTTGGTAATGGAACAGATGCATTAGAAATTGCAATTAAATCCTTAAATTTAAAAAAAAATTCTGAAATTATTATTCCTGTAAATACTTGGATAGCGACTGCAGAGGCAGTTGTTAATAACGGATATAAAATAAAATTTTGTGATATTAATTTAGATGATTATTCAATGTGTATGGATGATTTGAAAAGTAAAATAAATAAAAACACAAGCGCAATAATTCCAGTACATTTATACGGTATCGCAACAAATGTTAAAGAAATTAAAAAAATTATAAATAAAAAAAAAATAAAAATAATCGAGGATTGTGCTCAGGGCCATGGAACAAAACTTGGAAACACTCATGTAGGAACAATTGGTAATATTGGTACATTTAGTTTTTTCCCAGGAAAAAACCTTGGTGCATTTGGTGACGGAGGGGCAATTGTTACAAATTCAAGAAAATATTTTATTTATGCACTAAGAGCAAGAAATCATGGAGCTTTAAAAAAATATGACAGCAAATTTTCAGGAAGAAATTCAAGACTTGATACAATACAAGCAGGTATTCTGAATATAAAAATTAAAGATTATAGTAGAGTTTTAAAAAAAAGAAATGAGCTCGCAAACATTTATTTTAAAAAACTTAAAAAATTAAAGCATTTACAACTATTTAAATTAAACAAAAAAAATACTCATTGTTTCCACCAATTTGTAATTAGGTTAGATAAAAGGGACCAATTAAGGAATTATTTGAAAAATAACAACATTCAAACCATGATACATTATCCATATATGTTAAATGAATTAAAATTTTTTAAATATAAAAGAAAATTAAAAAATTCTTATCATCTAGGAAAAAAAATTTTAAGTTTGCCAATATCTGAGGAGCATACTGATAAAGAAATATATTTTATCACAAATAAAATTAAAAATTTTTTTAAATAATTAATATCCATAACTCACTGAACACTTTGAACCTTTATACCAATGTTCCTCTGGATTTTCTGTAAAACAAATCATTTTTTTATTATTTACAATTGAAAAATCAGATAAGGATTTTGATCCTGAATCAGAAATAATTATAGATCCTGGTGCAAAATTTTTCTTTATCAACTCATATTCTTGCATTTCAAAGTCATAATTGTGTTCTGCATCTGAAATATACAATATTTTTTTTTTATCTTTATAGTTTCTGAGAAACTCGATACTATCTTGTTCTATAAGCTGAGCTTCTACTTTAGATGAATTTTTTTCATTATAAAATAAGTTATTAAGTTTTATATCAAGACCTTTGTATTCAAATTTAACAAAAGGTTTTTCATGAGAGTTTTTATGCAAAGCAAATATTAACAAGCCTGTTCCCATCCCTTTAAACACACCTGACTCAATTATTACATCAGGTTTTATAGCTCTAGCCAAGATATACCATAAAACTCTTCTTCCAAATTTTTTTGGATCATTAATTTCTTTAAAAAAGCGTTCTGTAAAGAATAGTTTCATTTCATTATTATTGTTTTTAATATCTAATTCATCAATAATATTTTTAATAATATTATAATCTAAATCAGTAATGGCATTTGCAACGTGAATTAATTCATGATTATTCTTAATTGGGTAAGTAAAATTTGTTATTTCTTTACCAGCAAGTATCCATTTTATGGTATTATAAATATTCTTGTTGTATCTAAGGTAAATATTTATTCTTACAAATATGAATTTTATTTTTTGAAAAGGATTCATTGTTTTATTTTTAATATAAAATATATATAATTTCTTTTAAAATATCTAAATTACTTTATTTTGCCCTTTTTTTTATGAAAAATTTATCTCCAATTATTCTTTTTACGCACATTCGACTTAATAAACTTAAAAAATGTATTACATCTTTAAAGAAAAATAAATTATCGAAATATTCAAAAATTTATATTTTTTCAGATGGTCCAAAAAATAATAATGAGATTAATAAAATTAAGTTGGTCAGAGGGTATCTTAAACAAGTTCAAGGATTTAAAAAGAAAAAAATTTATTATAGAAAGGACAATTATGGTTTGGCAAAAAATATTATCTCTGGAGTAACTGAAATTCTTAAAAAAGAAAAAAGAGCAATAATATTAGAAGATGATCTTGTTTTTTCAAAAAACTTTTTATCATTTATGAATAAAGCTCTTAATTTTTATGAAAAAAAAAAAAAAGTTTTCCATATTTCAGGATGGAATTATAATTTAGATTTGAAAATAAAAGAGGATAGTTTTTTTACTAGAGGAATGAATTGTTGGGGTTGGGCTACCTGGAAAAATAGATGGAAATATTTTGAGAAAAAACCTAATAAAATATTAAGCAAATGGAAAAATGATAAGATAAGAATGTTTAATTTTGATAATTCATATAATTTTTTTTCTCAAATAGAGAGAAATCAAAATAAAACTCTAAATTCGTGGGCAATCTTTTGGTATGCAACAATATTTAATAAAAATAAACTTTGCTTAAACCCTAGAATTTCATTAACACAAAATATTGGTATTGGAAAAAATTCAACAAATACATCAAAAGTGAGTAGAATTTTTGAAACTAGATTAAAAAAAGAAAAAATTATAAAATTTGATTTTCCAAAACAATTAAAAGAAAATATCTTTGTATTTAATTTGATTAAAAATCAATTTATTAAAAATAATAGAAATAGTTTTATAAAAAAATTATTTAGTTAAGCAGATGATAAAAAAATGAAAATTTTAGTTACTGGCAGCTCAGGTTTTATTGGTTTTCATCTGTGCACATATTTTTTAAAAGAAAGATTTAAAGTTTATGGAATTGATAATCACAATAAATATTACTCTAATAAAATAAAACAAAAAAGATTAAATATTTTAAAAAAAAATAAAAATTTTAATTTCAAAAAACTTGATTTGGTAAAAAAAAAAGATTTGAACAAATTTTTTTTTTATAATAAACCTGATATAGTTTTTCACCTTGCAGGACAACCAGGTGTTCTTTACTCATTTAAAAACCCAAATAGTTATTTTAGAAATAACTATCAAGCTACTAAAAATTTAATTGAATGCATAAATAAGTTTAATTGTAAAAAACTAATCTTTGCATCCTCAAGTTCCGTTTATGGAGAACAGGTAAAATTTCCTTTAAAAGAAAGTTTTAAGCTTAAACCAAAAAATTTTTATGCAAAAACAAAAGTTATGTGTGAAAATTTAATCAAAAAAAAAATTACAAAAGAATTTATTATATTTCGTTTTTTTACTGTGTATGGGTCTTATGGCCGACCTGACATGTTTATTCATAAATTTTTAAACAACATAATTTTAAATAAAGAAACAAAAATCTATAATTTTGGAAAAAATTTTAGAGACTTTACATATGTCCAAGATATTGCAAAAATTTTAAAAAAATCAATAAACATCCAAACTACTAAAAAAATAATAAATATTTGTAGATCAAAACCCATTCAAACTATAAAATTAATTAAGTTGATAAAAAAGTTTTTAAAAAAAAAAGAATTAAATGTTTTATTTGTTAAACCGCAAAAAGGTGAGATGTTAAAAACTTATGGCGATAACTCTGTGCT
>MDTD01137281.1_pt1 | contig 12610 bp, 7 predicted proteins | sample 811221 | NCBI WGS metagenome assembly MDTD01 (sample SAMN05326646, study PRJNA326480) | marine metagenome | isolation source: seawater | place: Pacific Ocean: South West | collected 2011 | reverse complement strand
GGCACCCCTGATTCCTGAATCTTGGCTGGCCAAAGCCGCCGCTCAATTTCCAAAGCCTCGCCATCGTTGCCTTCGAACTGGCGAATGGCGTCATGAACCATGTCTCGCAGTTCTTCGACTCCCTTAAAGTTGTCTTGTGGGATGCTCATGAGATGCTTGATGACATCATAGAGTGAGCCGACGCAATGGACCCCAATCTTAGCCCAACCCGTACGCACACGAGTGAAGTGAAGGTTCCTCAGCACATCGATTGATTTTGAAGAGAGGTATTGATCAGTGACGATTGACGCGGCCTTCTTTTCCATTGCAGCACGTAAGACGATTTCACTGATCAGGTAGTAATTGATTGTTGATTCGATGCGATGCTTTGCAACGCGAAGCAAAGGCACTTCGATCTGGTTGTGTTCGTTATTCAGATAGTGGACCACCCCTACAGGCACGCCATCTTCTTCTACGACCAGAATCTTCGCACCGTCCAACTTTACAGATGCATTCCGAATCAAATTTACAAAAGCATTCTTCTTCTCACCGTTATTGCCCCCCAGGCGTTCCCACAGGAGATTGGCATCTTTAGCATCAACTTTTCGAGTCTTGAGATTAGAGCCAGCCAAACGCTCAGGCTGGTATGCAGCTTCGTGAATAAGCTTGTCAAAATGCGTTATGAATTCTGACGGATGCACCAGCAGTAGGTTCGTAGCCGAGAAAATTTCATCTGACTTCTTCAGCAACTTGCTGTCTTTGGTGATAAAGAATGAAGCCTTACCAGCAATCGCATTTCGAACCTGCTTAAAATCCGAAACATCTTGGTCTGATCCTTTGTTCGATAAAATTGGCTTTAACTCAGCAGCCGCTAGTTTGCGGTCTTCATCAGGAATGGGGATTTCAATCAGATCTCGTTGGCTGATATAGCCACGTATCTTCTTCCGATTCTCAGGGCAGTCATTCCTGTTGATTTCGACGTAGGTTTCTGGCGTTATGGCAAAACTTACCTCATCGAGAATCCACCCCGTAAACAGTGCCTCACAGATTTCACATTCCTGGTGATACAGATCCAGGAGGATGTTATTGTCGATGACAGCGACCGTATTGTTCTCAAGTAAAGTGTCACGACGAGTGGTGAAAAGATCGCGTGCATTGAGGTGATCAAACCACCAAATGACGAGAAGATGCCCCTGCTTGCTCTTGCCACGCTTTTCATCAATGGGTGCAAAATCGAAATGGTGCCACATTTTATGGGCTTCAAAATCTCGACGGCAGCTGACAATGATGCCTTCTGTCTCTGATGTACGTTGCTTGACCGCATCGACCAACTGCCGGGCAATACCCTTACCACGTTGATTCGGATCGACACACAAATGCACAATGGCCGCGCGGCCACGATTCAACCGGTAGATGGTGTATCCCAGTAACTGCCCATCTTCGCTGGCAATCACGATCCACCCCTTGGCCATGTATTCTTCAAATGCACCATCCGGGAAAAACCCCAGGGTGGCTCGATGGCTGCTCCATAGCGTTTTCACGTCTTGAAGCATGTCGGAGCTTTTCAATGTGCTGATTGCGACTGGCAAGACAATCCCCCCCAGAAACTGATCAGAGTTCACCCTTGGAAATTATAGCGGATTGGCAAATCAACAAGTCCCAAAAGGTGATACGCCAACCGGTTTTGTCCAATACTTAATCCTCTCGATTATAACACCTTACAGATGCAAGGTGGACATCTGAATCGGAAAAGCATTAAAACACCTCGCCATCAGATACATTTTCTGGATAATCAATGCATGCCCATTACAACGCTAAAGTACCACCTGACAAAGCCTGCTGATTTCATCGAGGAAGATTCCGTTTGCTTCAAGACTGATGAGGCTAGTTTTTCCTTGGCTAAAGGACTTCTGACTGTCGAGCTGGTCAAACCAGCGCAAACGCTAGAGGAGGCCCGTGCCCTAATCGATCCAATTATTAGATCTTGGGAATTTGAATCTGAAATTGTTGGTGAAGGAAAGCGTGTGTCATTTGAACATGGTATACCTGACAAAGAATTACAAGCCCAATCTTCTAATCTCGATGATTCAACTGACGAAACAGTACTCGTGATTCTTAGCCGATATCCACCCCCACCATCAATCCGTGTAACCCAAACAATGGAGACAATGTGGGAAAGGCTTTTTCGCGCTCATATTGAAATTGGTGAATCAATTCAAAACGCCGCATACTTTTGCCTAACGGTGCTTGAACAGAAATACGGCAATCGCTCCTTAGCAGCGAAAAATCTAAACATTGATGCTAAAATATTAAGCAAAATTGGAGAACTATGTTCTACCAAGGGTGATCTTTGTAGCGCAAGAAAAGCTTCCGCAACTTCAGTACCACTAACGCGTCGGGAAGGAAGCTGGATTTACTTTGTTATGCGACATCTAATCCTAAATCTTGGCTATTATGAGGCTGGGAATACAACGCCATATTTGTCAATGTCTGATTTGCCACAATTGACTTCATGAAACAAACCGTTCTTGTTTCATTTTCTACTAACACTTATCAAAATCCGTTAAGGCTATGGAAAATCACCAAATAAACCCTTCACAAATGAGAAGCAGCGGCGGTGCTGCAAACATTAATGGTATTCTATACCAATTACTTTGGTGCGTTCTCCGCACTTTGGAAATAACCCATCTCGAATCACCTGTTATTGAAAATTCAAACAAGCTCGTGAAGTGCCGCTTGATTCTTGAACCCCATGGTGGAGATGTACAGGAACTGGCTAAAAACAAGCGACGTGTCATTCAATTAAAATCGTGCTCTCCTCAAAAAACATGGTCGCTCAGAGATATTATCGTAGATATTCTCCCTGACTTATATCGTGCCATTGACCTTTCAAAAGAAAATTCTACCTATGAATTTGTAAACGAAGGGAAAATGGGCCGATGGAGCAATGTATATCAGTTCTTCAAAAGACTCAGAAAACAACCTTGTTTGTCGGATAATATAATTACATTTTCGCGTGGCAAACAGACAGAAGATGGTTTTTGGAACCTGGACACATATAGCGAAATAGAATTAATAAACCACGTTGTCGCGTACTTGCGTACTACAACGGCGGTTAATCCTGATGAGCCTGAAGTAATTACAAAACAAAAAGTCATTCATTTGCTTGCTCGTTTCAGATTTCAGGGGAGCATCACTCATTCCGATATTGTAAATGATTTGCATTCGTTGCTAATGCCAATTATTGACTTTAAAGAAAACATAGATACAACAATCAAATCTCTTCTAGGAAGTCTTCTTCAATCTGCATCACGTGGCAATTCAATAATCAATCCAGATGAATTAATGAAAACCCACAGGTTAAATGGGGTTTCATTGAAAAATTGGTCTCATATAAAGGAAAAATCATCCCAAAACCTTATCCAATGGCTTGATCTACAGCAATACAATCGAGCCATTGATGTTCGCACTCATGTAGCAGAAGAATATCTCGAGAAATGGCCTCAGGACATACCGATACTGGCTTTAACTGGCGAAAGTGGCTGTGGAAAATCATGGCTACAGTACGCATCTGCATTACATGCATCCTTTGGTTCAACTGTTATTTGTTGTCTAAAAGCTTCAGGTAACCTAAAGGAAGATCTAGAAATAATAGCGGATAAATTTTGGTTAGATGTTGCAGATCGCGACCAATCATTACCTTTATCGAGAATAGTAAAACGGCTCAATGAAATACTTCCAGAACAATCCAATACTTGGTTGACAGTGTTTATTGACAATGTAACTGATCTCCACGAAGCTGAAAGCTTAGCTCGACTTCAATTGAAGGACTGGGGTATTCGATTGTGTGTTTCTGGCTCCCAAACAGCAATCAATACAATGAAAGCTGCAGCTGGAAGTCGAATAAAAGTTTTCAGGATAGGCGATTTCACCAACACAGAATGTAATCAATACCTTGAAAACCATTTCGGCGAAGAGTGGTTTCAAATTGCACCTGATGTTCGAGAAACATTACGACGCCCACTTCTAGCAAAGCTATTCTGTACAGAAATCGCAACACCAAACCAATGGCATCCAACAAATGAGTACGAGTTATATAATCGGTTCTGGAATCGTTTGAATGAAGGTGAACATGAACTTCACCCCAATGATTCTGTGCTACTTGCAAAACTCGCTGCAACCTTAATTACAAAATCACACTATCCTTGGGACATCTCACAACTTAACAGTTTAAAAATATCCGACGATACGATATGCCGCTTGGAAAAAGCTGGCTGGCTGAAACGCACATCCAGCGGGAACTTTGAAATCACACATGATAGATTAGCAAATTTTGCTATTGCTAAAGAAATTTCAAGTTCCATTTATACACAAAACAGAAGCTTAAATGAGATCAGCAATATTCTACAGGATATTTTTAGAAATCAATTAACACACCCCAATATAGAGATTGGATATGTTGTACTAGATTCACTATTTTTGATTTTAGAATCCAACGACGGATTGTCAATAGTTACACAGTTACTGACCATGTGGGATGGTATTGAATTCACTTTACGAGAAACACTTTACCGCGACCTGCTCCCTACACTTGGAAATTCTATTGCTCCTGCCATTTACTTGTACTTAAAATCTATCTCACACACACATCAATCACACTGGCAACCTACTGTAGACTGCCTAAATCAACTTGATGATGAACAAATTATACCTATTGCCCAAAAAATGCTTACCGAAGGCAATCCATTCGACCAACACATTGCCTGTAAACTTCTAAGCCAACATCCAACAACTTCTGTTTTAGACCAGCTTTTTCAACTTCACTGCAGCATGAAAAGTGAGCCAGAAACTTACTCTAAAAGACCCAATCCCCACTGGTTTCTTTACAAGGACTCTTTTTCTGCTATTTCATCATGCATTCGCTTAAATCCGGGCTGGTTAGTACAAAAAATTAATTCCAGCACACCAAACACTGAATGTTTAAATGATCTTGTATACATTTTATCCAATCTAGGAAAGAAGGAGCTCTGGGAAAAATGCAAAGAGAAGATTATTCTCAATATCCCAGAGAGCGACTCGCGATGTATCGCTGCAAATATTGAGCAATATCGCGATGCATCTGAGATCGATAAGCTTCTTGGATGGTTACCTGAAGAACATGACAGCCTTGGTTCTGCTTCGTTAAGAGCACTTGTTTTCATTAGACCAGATTTGGCTATTGAAAATCTTGAACGACTTCCTGACTCATCAATGTATCTATCTCGCTACTGGTATCTCCCTTTGCTTTTAGAAATCAATGGTGAAGAAACGCGAGGAAAGCTTCTCGAAATTATCAAAGCAAAGCCACTCGACGACATTTTATTTAATGTTTACCAGGGCAATGAAAATTTCATGGATATTGCCACATTCCGCTTCTTTTTAAGAAGACTAACAGAAATCCTAAGATGTGTTTTATGTCAAGGTGATTTTAACAGGAAAATATTATTCTTTTTACTAATGCTTATATCATCGTGCCATCGTTTAGACATGCTTCAGGAGCTTGGTAAATGGCGTGACGAACTTGGACCTTTACTTGAAGAATTAATTACATCCATTGGGCCACGGAAAGGCATATATGAAACCAATCATGAGTCAAGGTACGCTATAGCCATTCTTCGCAGAATTGGCGGTAATCATTGGCATCAGATAGTCCATATGTATTTGGCATCTGACAATCATCACGCACATTTGGAAGGGATGGAATGGGCCTTGCGTATCGATGACTCTATATCCCTTGATGATGTTCTTAAAATATCGAGACTAGAAGCCCAGTCTAAAGAAGAAGATTACGAAATTCTAAAGTCGATTAACGTTCTCGCTGCGAAAAATAACATTAATCACCTTGTAGATAGACTTTTGAACATTGGCTTGCACACCTTAAACTCATTATGGAAGCATACATCCTGCCTTAATCCTTTCAGCGACGAATCTATGCAACAAGCATTTAGAATTCTAAATACCAGAGAGCCCAAATCCCAATTGACTGGCTCAATTTTAGCTATCGGTGCTGGAAAACGCTTTGATTACAGTAGTGCCGTTTGTGCAATACTCAAAAACGAAGAACCAGGCTCTGACATCGCTTTGGCATGCATCTTGACAATCCAAAACCTAAAAACACCAATCAACGAAGCCGTTTCTTTGCTTAAAAAGCATTTAAAGAATGAAAATCACCGTCACAACGTCATCTTCGCTTTGCTGACAATTTCCACCAATGAAGCCCTTGATCTTCTTCTTGATGAACTCGCCAATCGTTTTGACCCAGCCCTTGCATCAGATTTGTGCAATCACAAATCAAGTAGCATGCGTTCAATTGAATTAACAAAGAATTATCTTTCAAAGATTGATTCACACTCCAGAACACATCTATTATCTGAAATAACTAACAATTTTGATGACGTTTTTCTTCCACAAGTATTAATAGACGATGATATTCGTGAACATATCAGCACTATATCATTATCTTCACATGTTGATCCGTGGGTAATTCGGGGACTAGCCTCGTTTAATCCATCGCTAGCTTACATTGCAGCCAAGAAAGCACTTCTAAACACAGACCTTCTGAATAGAGACCGTTATGTGCCTCAAATTGTAAAGCTAGATCCAGTCAAAGCCTTAGATGACTTATTAAGGCATGCCCCATCAGAGCCTTCAACTTGGGTTCTATATTCAATCGGTCGTTGTCTAAGCAGTATCACAAATTCAGACTGCATGTTTATGCTATTAGAAAGTAGCGACGAGTTCGTCCGTGAGTCTGCTTGTCGTATGCTTAGCATGTGGCCAGTAGAAAATTTTCCAGTTGATCAATTGAAGAACATGCTTACAGATCCGGCCAGACGCGTTTCATTGGCTGCAATAGACGGATTACAGAATTATAGAAGGATGATATATACAAATGAACTGGTTGAGGCATTAGAAAGTGAAAAAGACCGCGTAAAAAAATGGAGATTATTAGAATGCATCGCTGAAATAGCCGACCCAGGTGATTTCAACAACACTTGGCTTGACTGGAGAATTCGCGTAGTAAATGTAGCCGATTATGCCATGGCATCATTTCTCAATGAAAAGCTGAAACATCGACGCGATGATTTGAAGAAAAAGCTCGATAAAGCTGATAGCGACTCGGGAGGGCGCAGAAAGTATGCATCACGCCGCATTTGATTTGATTAAAGCATAACCTCAATCAACCCTCCGCATCGTTGCCTTTATGACATGCATTGATTAAAGCGTCAGCAAGTTTTTCAACCAATCCGACAAAGAGAATGACATCATCCTCCTTGATTACCAAGCGTTGACCAGCCTGATATTGAGCATCATTAGTTTTTTGAATGTATGACACATCAACGAGGCCATCTTTATGTGCCAAAAGATGGCGTTGCTGAAAATAACGCTGAATAGCCTGCCAATCATGCATTGAAATCATATCTTCGTAACGTATGCCAATAGCTTGTTCCCACAAGTCGCTTGATTCGAGCAAATTTTGAAATACGTTACGACGAGGGTGAATCGATCCTGCGACTGTCAATGCTTCAAATGTAGCTTCAGCAAATCGTTGGAATGTTCCCACTAGTTTGCCCATATTTTCTTCAAGAAGAAGACGGTATGTGTTGGCAGCATCATCCCTTTCAAGTGCAGTATCCAAGGCAATTTTGACTTGAGGAAGTTTACGGATCGTGTTTATGGTTTCTCTAAATGCAGATTTCGCGGAATTGTGACCACATGATGGACAAAAAAACGCTGCACCTATAGCAGCATATCTGCACCCACAGACTTCACAGGTATATCGCTGTCGCATCAGTTCGGCAGCTTCTAAAGGTACAACTACAATGGGCCTTGATGGTTTGACAGTCATCGACATCTGAATAATTCCACCAGGCGATTGACGCTGATTAAAACTTCTAGCAGTTTTTTGTAGCATGTTCTGCACCACAGGCATTACCTGCTGCAACATGCGTCCTTTGCAGTATTCAACCTGCTCCTCCGTCAACCAATGATCTGAAGTTTCTGTGTGACCACAGACTGGGCAGAACACCTTTTCATCACGCACTTTTCCTAACCAATCATCTGCATGAACTTTGAATGACGCATTGCATGCGTCAGCCGGACATTCACGATCTAGATAGCCATCATCATCCAATGGTATGCTGATCTGTAGGTTAATATTGTTAGTCATTAGTGTTGTTCAATAATGTTTTTGCAAAAACAAATCCAATTGGACGCAACGAAAACGGTGTCAACCATATACGGTCATTCTTGTTACCCAATCATATACGCATGAACCAGTCATGCTTACTTTTGGCACTAGCCTCTTTGTCGTCATTGAATTTAAAGCTCAGGAATTGGCAGGCAGCTTGATGAGCAGTAATATCTTCAGGAATACGTTCTGAGGCATAGAACGCATCATCCATGTCGATAAGACCTTCCCACATTGCCTTGTGTCCACCAACATTATCACCCAGATATCTGAGTATTACACCAGTTTGAACTTCAGTGATGAATTGTTGTTGCTTGTTCATAAATACCCCCGTGGGTCTAATTTCTAGTTAAATTCTGAATAGATGAGAGCCCCTAGACTTCACTACTATTCTCCCCTCATGCCATTACATGTCAATGCTTTTAATTGACCAGACCAAGAACATGCCCGACCATCACTTGCACTGGCTGCGATATGCTCTGCTTTTGGCCCAATCCCAGTAATGATAAAACCCTAACCGCGCATAAAAAAAGGCCCGGCCTTTCCGAAGAAAAGTACCGAGCCCATTCCGGGGGCTGAGTTATGGCAATCAATGTATCCGTCCTACCCGTCCATGTAAAGCTTCAATACCCTCATCCCTTGAGGGCAAAATCCGGCAACGCATTGACCGCGCCGTTGACGTCGAGCAAGGCCGGATCAGTGTAGAAGTTGGTGGTGAGTTCGATCCGACTGTGCCGCATGGCGGCTTGGGCGACACGGGGATGGACACCGGCAACGGCCAGGTGGGTGCCGAAGGTGGTACGTAGGGCATGGATGTCGACAACGCGGCCCCGCGCGTCATTCTTTGCGATCCCTGCTGCTTGACAGTCGGCGTCAAAGACGCGGATACCGGGCGGGTTATCGAAGAGCTGCGCCTTGTACCCCTGTTTGCTGCGATGTTCCATGTGTTGTTTGATTTTCTCAACCACATCGGCGCGGAGTGGTAGGCGACTCTCCTTACCGCTTTTGGACTGGTTGGCGTAAAGCTCAAAGTATGGCGATGGTTGAGCGTCCAGGAACAACTGGCCAAGCGTCAGGCTACGCAGTTCCTTGTGACGCAGGCCTGTGGACACGGCCATCAGGTAGAACAAGGCACGTTCCCGGCCATGGCGTTCGAGTTTCTTGAGGTGGGGTTTCTTGAGTTTAGCAAGGCCACGTTCGTAACAGGCGTCCAGATTCTGCTGTGTCACGGTTTCGTATTTCCAGGTTTGTCGGCCTTTGCGTTTGGACTTGGGGATTTCAATCTTTCCTCTACCCCACTCTGCGATGGGACGCAGCGCCGCAGCATGGAGCAGGTTGCCGACTTCCTCAATGGTCAATGCTCTACGGATGTGGCGACGATCACTGGCGCGATCGGCTTTCTGCACCATGGTGAGTGGATTGGTGACGATGCGTTGTTCTCTGACGAGCCAGTTGCAGAACGCATGCATCGAGATCACGTATTCGTTGCGCGTGGCAGCGGCCATGTCTTTGTCTTCAGCTTTGCTGAGCCAACGGTTCATCGCATCGCTGGTGATGTCAGACAGTTTCTTGATCTTCAAGTCTTCAACCAAACGGTTGAGTCGACACTTCACATTCTTGCGATAGTTCTCTGAGACTTTACGGCCACGGACACGTTTGATTTTCAGATGATCCAGATATTTTTTGATGTGATCGGTGATGGCTGCCTTGCTGTGTTCAGCAACTTCGATTTCCTGTGGCGTAATGAAGCCGGCACGAATCTTCTCCTGTTCGGCCAGAACATCGGACAGGACGCGCTGTGCAGCCTGCTCATCGCGACACCCGGTGGAGATGCGTTTGTCGTTACCAGCATGATCGGTATAGCGAGCATACCAGACTTCCGAGACGTACATCATGCGTTTGCCGTCTTCGGCCAGTGGTGCAGTTTTGATCCTGCCATGTTTCGTGCGCCATTGGACAGTGGGTTTACCGCGTCTGATGACGATTTCCGCATCGTCGGGCATGGGGATCGGGTAGGTTTTCTTGTACAGGTTGGCCATGGTTGCCTTTCATATAGGTGTTGTTGTGACACATTCAGGCTCAGACTTGCACAGATTGCAAGGCATCATTTGGCATGATTCGACTTATTTTTCAGGGGTTTTTCGAGTTTTACTTCCGGGAGCGTACAGGCGGACAACCTGCATTGATCCACTTTTCGATGACGTTGCGATTCCAGCGAACCAACATGCCAAGCCGCACGGGCGCGGGCATGCGTTTGGTGTCGCAGAGACGATAGACATGGCGTGAACTGCAATTGAGCATGCTGGCAACTTGATCCACGGTCAGCATGACAGAGGACGGTTTGGCATCAGTGGACGAATCAATAACAGTGGTTTGAGTGATCATGGAGTCCCTTCTATATAGATACAGATGACAAGAAGATTCACAGAGCTTGCAGTAACCATCGCCACCAGACACGTGGCAGCCCTGCCCAACCCGCACGGTTCATGGTGGCCATGCGGGATTTACAGCTGGTGCAGGGACGCACCATGCCGAAGGTGGTGACTTGGATGAACATGGATAGCCATGTGCCGGGTGGCAGGATGGGACTGGGTTTGGGTGTAGGCACATCGACCCACTTGCCCAATGGACACTTGGATGCAGGCAAACTTGTGCGGGATTTCAGATCGGCACCGTCGATGTCGCAGTTGCATTTGCGATCTGAATGGGACAAACAGGCAACAGCATGTTCGCATTGTCGGCAGATGTCTCGGCGCGTGGTGATGAAGTCGATAGACATTATGGTTCCTTGGTTAAATGCCAGGTGTTGGATCGCTGCAGGTGCCGTCGCCATTAGAATCGCCGACAATGCAGTTGCCTTCCTCGTCCATGCAGGATGTTTCATCGAGGACTTCGATTTGCAGTTGAACTCTGGCAGGGTTGTCGTAGATGTTCCAGATGTTGGTGCAGATGCTGTGATTGTGCAGTTCGTCACTGAGGATCGATGCGCTGCGACAGGTGCCAGGTGCGGATGGGATGCAGGCGGCGAAGATGCGTCCGCATGTGTCTTCCGAATCTTCGTTGGCATAACCATCCACCGTGACATACCAGCGGGTGGTGCCATCGCCATCGCAACCGGCAATTACCATGGCATTGACGTAACTGCTACATGTGGCCCCCGGAAGTTCGATGCCATAGCCCTGCCAACGTGGGCCGGTGATGGTGTTGCTTTCGCAGTTGGGTTGGGGGTGACCACCGATCATGCCGGAGTGCCCGCAGCCTGGGCAATAGGGTGGGTTCCATGCACCGCAACTGAATGGAATCTCGATGGTGTTGCCCATGAAGGCCGGATCAGTGCAGCAGCAACGTTCCTGTTCATTGCCGTAGTCGATCAACTGCCAGGTGATGCGGATGCGGGATTGATTCGTAAAGCAGCACGGGCCACAGGCACACGCATTAGCTGGTACCGGTTCCTGGCCACAGCATTTGCCGCAGATCATAAACAAACCATCTTCGGTTAAACCCAATTCGCCTGAGCCTGATTTCAACGGGTCAAGATCAAATTCGCCGTTACTCCCCATCGTCACATACCTCCACAGCCAAGGTTTCGTTGGCGTCATACAAGATGAATTCGCGTGACCCGTCATAGGGGTTGGTGATGTAATAACCCGTGCCGATGATGCCATCGCCAGTGGCCGGTGCGGTGACGAGTTTGCCTGCTGCGGGACGTTGTTTAAGTGGTGTCATCTCCTCACCGAGAATTGTGCCATCCTCCTCTTCGTCATAAGCATCGATTGTTTTGACGAAGTACGTGCGATCACATTGCGTGGTAGCATCGCCATCGGTTGAGCCACCGTCTTGCCAGACTTTGCAGGGAATCAGGGTCGTTGTATCCACCAGGCTTGGGACACCAAGTTTGACGATGGCCCAGCATGGTTCGCCAATTGGAACTTCAGGTTGACTCCATAGAATCTGCGTACTGCCAGTGGCTGACGATGTCATGATCGCTGGAACGCCCACGGGTGCTTTGGCAAATTGATGGGTTTCATCGGTGATGATGATGCGTACCTGGCACACACCCTGGATCATGGCACGACCCACCTGTCCGGCACGAATCGGCTCAAGCAGGATGGCATGTTTGTCCATGGCGACATGTGTATCCGGTTCAGGGAACACACCACTGAAGACAATCTGATCAACAAAGCTGCCTTCCATATCCATGATTGTTTGCGGTTCGTGAACCGAGTCTTCAATGCCAAGAATAAAATAACGCCAACAATCCATGGGCGAATCGTTCTTAACCCAGATCACCCCCGGAAGTTGAGAAGATGAGCTCTGGGATTGTTGGGCGAGTTTTTGGCGCGGCTTGATACGCTCACGAAAATCCGTCGCCGCATCGATGAATGCGTTGTATGTGTTGGC
>MDTD01127934.1_pt1 | contig 12612 bp, 12 predicted proteins | sample 811221 | NCBI WGS metagenome assembly MDTD01 (sample SAMN05326646, study PRJNA326480) | marine metagenome | isolation source: seawater | place: Pacific Ocean: South West | collected 2011 | reverse complement strand
TTAAAAGTAATATGATAAAAAAATGTTTATGAGGTTTTTACATTATATTTTAGTAATAATTGTGATTTTTAGTTTTTCTGCTAAAGCAGAAGATTTTGAAGGGCAGAGTTTAGCTTTACCATGTTTAGGTTGTCATGGTAATACAACGGATTCTTCAATACCTGTAATTTTTGGTTTAAACCAAGATTATATTTATTTAAATTTAATAGATTATAAACAAGATAAGAGAAAACATTATCTTATGCAGTTAATCTCAAAAGGTTATTCTAATGATCAGTTAATGTTATTGGCTAGATATTTTTCTAAAGCAGGTAAGAAAGATGAATAGAAGAGAATTAATTAGGCATTTTTTTAATATATCAATTTTAGGAAGTATCACTTCATTAACTTCTATTAGTAACTCATATGCAAATAATGTGAGTAAAGTCGTAATATTAGGAGCTGGATGGGGTGGGCTTAGTGCGGCTAAGACAATAAAAAAACTAAATCCTTCAATAAGCGTGACAGTTATAGAGCAAAACAAAGACTTTCAATCATGCCCGGTTTCAAATTGGGTTATTGGAGACTTAAAATCTATGGATGATATTACATTCAGTTATGACTCACTTAAAAATAATTATTCAATAGAATTTTTGCATGAAAAGGCAGAAAAAATAAACTTTAATAAAAAAAACATATCTACCGAAGATAACATAATAGAATATGACAAGCTTATTTTATCACCAGGTATTGAATTAGATTATTCAAATATTGAAAATTGGACTAATGATAGTAATATAGTTTTTCCAGCTGCGTGGAAAGCAGGTAAAGAAACAGAATTATTAGCAAAACAAGTTAAAAATATAAATGATGGAGGAGTTGTTTGTATATCTATACCTTTAAGTCCATATAGATGCCCTCCTGGTCCTTATGAAAGAGCTTCTCTTATTGCTTCTTATTTAAGCAAGTACAAAAAAAGGTCAAAATTAATTATTTTAGATGCTAATGAAAAAATTGTATCTAAGGGCAAGCTATTTATGGACTTTTGGAAAACTAACTATTCCAATATTATTGAATACAGGGCAAATTCTGGTGTTGTAGGAGTTGATAATGACCGTGTTCTAATAACTGACTTTGACGATATAAAATGTGATGTCGCTAATATAATTCCGAAACAAAGAGTATCAAAATTTTTAAAAGATAATAATTTAGTAGAGGATGGAAAAAATTGGGCTCCTGTAAATGCGTTTGATTTTAGTTCAACTATACAAAAAGATGTTTTTATTATCGGAGATTCAACATCTCAATCAGATGTTGGCAGAGTTCCAAAGTCAGGTTATATAGCAAATTCTATGGGAAAAGTTTGTGGTCTTGCTGTAGTATCAGAATTAATGGATATGGAAAAATTAACCCCATCAATGATTAATACTTGTTATAGTTTAGTATCAGATAAGGAAGGAATATCGGTCAGTGCAGTGTATACTTATGATACAAATTCAAAGAAAATAATTCCAACTTCATCAGGTTTGTCTCCAAAATCTTCTAAAATTATTAAAAAAAATGCTTGGGATTGGGCTCAAAATATATGGGAAGATATGTTATTATAACTAAGTATCTTTAACTGGAATAGGTTCACCTGATTCATTTATAGATACATAAACAAATTTACCTTCTGTAACTTTTATTTCTTGATTTTCTTTTAATAAAACATTTTTACGAGTTACGTATGTTTGTATGTCAATAGTTATAGATGTTTTTCCAAGAGAGCTTACTTCTGTATAAAAGCTAACTAAATCTCCAACCATTATGGGTTTATGAAAACGCATACTATTAATAGCTACGGTCGTCATTCTCTTTTTTGAGAATTGACTAGCTAATACTCCTCCAGCTAAATCCATTTGACTTAAAACCCATCCCCCAAATATATCCCCTGAGGGATTAGTATCTGCAGGCATTGCAACTACTCTAATTGAGGCAGATTTTTGATTAATTGATTTTTCCATAACATATTTTCTCTTAAATAAGTAATTATTACAAATCATTTATATAAAATTCAATATAGACAAAATTGTATGATGCTTTATTCTTTTGTAATAAATTTCTTGGGAGTCAAGTTTAATGTCAATAAATATTAAATGGTTGGAATATGACGTAATAGTTGTCGGTTCAGGAGGTGCTGGTTCTCAAGCTGCATATGCTGCTGCTGAACAAGGTGCAAAAGTGATATTAGTTTCAAAAGACCCACTAGGTAGTTCTGATACAAAAATTTCAGAAGGACTTGCAACAGTTAGAGAGTCTGGGTCTGAAGACGATAGCGAAGAAGTTTTGTCAGAAAATGTAAAATTAGCTGGTGGAGATTTGCCCCTTAAAAATATAACAGATACATTTTCTAAATATTCTAAGGAAGCATATGATAATTACCGCATGCATGGATTAAGACCGGCAATAAATAAAGAAAAAGGGGGGCCTCAGTCTTTGCCTCTGCCGATGGGAGGTCATAATAGAAACAGATCAGTAGGGCATGAAAATCATGGAGTAGCTTTTGGACATGCTAATTGGGACTCGGTAATTAAGGAAAAGAATATTGACTATATTGAAGATGCATGGTTTTTAGATGTCATAGTAGAAGATAAACAAAAAAATGAAGAAGCAAAAAAAATACATGGTGGTATTGTTTATGATGCTAGCAATGGAGTTTTGTTAGCAATCAAAGCTCCCGCAGTAATAATCGCAGCAGGCGGTTTGTCTACTATTTTTTTTCCTAAGACAGATACAATGAGAGGTAATACTGGAGATAGTTATGCAATTGCAATGAGGGCAGGAGCTGACTTAGTAGATATGGAACAACTACAGTTTTTGCCATTTTGTTTAGCTTCTCCTCCTTCTTATGAAGGACTTCTAGCTGGAGAACCAAGTACAGCCAGTTACTTAGGAGTTTTGAGAGATAAAAATGGAAAAGTTATATTAGACGGTGTTCATTTAAGAACAAGGGCAGCATGTTCAGAAGCTATAATGCGAGCAGTTGCAGATGGAAGAGGAAGTCCAAATGGAGGAGCTTATTTGGATATGACAGCGAATAAAAAGTTACCAAAATCCGGTCCTTATTTTATGAGGTATTTAGAAACTAGTTTGCCTACAGCTTATATTAATGCAAGGCAAGCGCTAGGGAAAGAAGCGGCAAAAGTAGAAAAAGTATGGGAGGTACGTCCTGGCGCTCATTATATGATGGGTGGAGTAAGGGTAAACAATGAAGGAGCAAGTGTAGGAGGAACAGGAGAAGGTTCCGTAAAAAATGGAATTAATGGGTTTTATGCAGCAGGTCAAGCGATGGGCGGTTTATTTGGAGCTAACAGGTTGGGTTCTACATCTTTAACAGAGTTGGCTGTTTTTGGCACTAGATCAGGAAAATCTGCGGCAAAATATGCCTTAAACATTAAGTTTAAAGTTAATAAAGAATTATTTATTCCGTATATTACAGAATATAAAGCTATATTTGAACAAAAAGGTAGTGTAAGTGCTACTAGTTTAAAGAATATTTTACAAAAAGAAAGTTGGTCTAAAATAGGCCCTGTAAGATTATTAGAAGGTTTAAATAAAATTGATGCTTTGATCGCAGATTTAGAAATTAAGTTAAAGAATGTTTCTATACCGAATTATACGATTTGGAATCAACCCTTTTTAGACTACATGGAATGTAAAAACATGCTTTATTCTGCTAAGGCTATTTCTTTGGCAGCTCGTAAAAGAGATGGAAGTATAGGCGGGCACGTAAGATTAGATGGAAAAAATATTTCTATTTTTTCACAGCCTTATTCTACTGTGGTAAGAAAAGAATCAAATACTACTTTTTTAGTGGATAAATTACATAGAAAAAGAACTCCTATTAAAGAGCTTCTTCGTTATAAAATATTAGAATTTAAGAGACTTATGGAGGCTAAAATTTTATTAATGCTTCCAAAATCAATTCAAGACCAAAAGCTAGAAAAAAGATATAAAGCTATTATGTCTGTAAATGGTAAAGCGCCAGAATTAATGCCTGGTGGAGATGAGGCCGCAATAGGGGATTCTAATAGGGCATGACGCAAAATATAAATAATAATAAAATATTAGTTAATATTGAAATTGTTCGAGGGGATGTTTCTAAATCAATTAATTATGAATATACAAAAAGATCAGAAGAAGAAAGGCCAATGGCATTAGATGTTTTAATACAAGCTCAGAATACTACTATTCCTGATTTAGCATTTAGATATGGTTGTCGTGCTAGAAATTGTGGAGTTTGTACTATAGACATCAACGATAGACCAAGAGTAGCTTGTAGAGCACGAGTTAAAAATGGAGATAAATTAAGTGCTATAGCCACATTGCCTGTATTAAGTGATTTGGTAGTAAGAAGAGATGGAATACCAAGACAGCTAAGAGGTTTAAAGACAACAGCTACAGGAAATGATTTAAACGTTGAGGCTCCAAAAGAATATCATGAATTAACAGCATGTATAGAATGTTATGCTTGCTTGGACAAATGTCCAATGCACGCTAAAAATTTTGATAAAGGGATAACTAATAAAGTAATGGAGGATTTACCTAATCCAGAGGATGGTTACAAATATGGAAACCCATTTTCATTATTGAAACTTGAAAGAATATGCTTGGACCCTCTGACATCTGATCAAGGAAAAGAAATAGCAATACAAAAAGCAGTAGATTTAGGTTTAGAGTCTTGTATAGCCTGTCCAGGCTGTAAATGTGGCGTAGGCATAGATTTAAAAGGAAAAGTTATTAAACCTATATTAGAAAGAGCGAAAGATAAACTATAGCATATATAGTTATTCTGTATAATACAGAAAAATTATATTGTACTTGTTTGAATTAGTTTAAATAAGTTTGTAGAATGTTTAAATATAGATTTGAGTAAGTGGAGTTAACATAATGTTGAAAGAGAATTTAGAAGGTAAATGGATTGATTGCTTTGAAAAAAGTTTCCTTATGAGTGGTGTAGCTAAAAATAATATAGTTGCTATTATCTCAGAATCTCAATCTAGAAAAGTTTTAATGGACCTTTCTGAACAAGCATTGTTAAGAATTGGGGCAAAGCCTTTACACATTAATGTTCCAACACCGAAATTAAAAGATCTCATTCCAGTAAGATCTACAGGATCTTGTTATGCTTTTGAGGGTTATGATGTAATCTTGCCTGCTTTAAGTTCTTGTGATTTAATCATAGATTGTACTGTGGAAGGAATGTTACATTCAAAAGAATTACAAACCATAATTAAAACTGGTGGCAGATTATTAATGATTTCTAATGAGCATCCAGAAGTATTAGAAAGATGTATGCCAGATGAAAAATTACAGCCCAATATAGATAAAAGTTTAGAATTGCTATCTAAATCTAAAACTATGGAAGTTTACTCAGAAGCAGGTACAAGTTTAAAAGTAGATATCTTAGATGCGCCGTGTAGGGCTGGGGCAGGATATTTAACGGCTAAAGATAAAGTTGCTTATTGGCCTGCGGGATTAGCTTTATTTTTTCCATTACCTAAAACGGTGAATGGGACAGTAGTGTTAAATGTTGGAGATGTTAATTTAACATTTAAAAAATATATTGAATCACCAGTAAAGTTACATATTAAAGATGATTTTGTAGTATCTATAGAGGGAGAAGGTGTAGATGCTGAACTTATGAGATCATATTATGAAGGGTGGAAAGATCCAAATGCTTATGCTATTTCCCATGTAGGGTGGGGCCTTAATCCAAACGCAAGATGGGACGCTTTAACAATGTATGATAAACAACATGTAAATTGTACAGAGCTTAGAGCTTTTGCTGGAAATTTTTTAATTTCTACAGGTGCAAATGAATTTGCTAATCGTTATACTACTTGTCATTTTGACTTACCTATGCGCAATTGTACAATTAAACTAGACGGTGAAGAAATAGTAAAATCTGGTAGATTAGTTGGTGCTCTAGGGTAGAATATATGTATAAATTTTTAGACGGTTGTCCACGCATATCATACTCTATTGTTGGTAAGGGATTACCATTAATATTTTTGCATGGAATAGGTGGTAATAGTTTGAATTGGCAAGATCAGCAGAAATATTTTTCAAAAAATTTTACTACTATTGCCTGGAATGCTCGTGGTTATTCATTGTCTGAAGATTATACTGGACCTCTAAAATTTTCTGATTTTAGTAAAGATTTACTTAGATTAATAGATTCTTTAAATATAAAAAAGGCACATTTCGTTGGATTATCAATGGGAGCGAGAATATTAATGGATTTTTATTCTAATAATAAAATAAGGATCGCATCATTAACTTTGTGTGACTGTTACTATAGTTTTAAAAATTTTTTAAATCCAAAAGAAAGAAAAAAGTATATTGAAATAAGACAGAAACCTCTTTTGGAGGGAAAATCATTAACAGATTTAGCGCCGGAAATTATAAAGTCTTTAGTATCTCCAAATTGTTCTGAATCCGTTAGAAAAAAAATATATGAAAGTTTATCAAAAATTAGGAAAGAATCTTATTTAAAAACAATTAAAGAGGCTACTAATTATGATGTTACTCATCAATTATCAAGCTTTACAGTTCCTGTTCAACTAATTTATGGTGAAGATGATAAATTAACACCACCATCATTAGGTTTAGAAATAAAAAATAAAATTAATGGGTCTAAGCTAAGTATTATAAAAGATGCTGGTCATTTACCTAATATTGAGCAACCGAAAAAGTTTAATGATGTATTAGAGGAATTTTTATCTCAATATAAGAATTGTGCTGAATATTATGGAAAAACTTAATGACTAATTATTCTGTAATTATTATAGGAGCTGGTTCAGTTGGTTTATCATTAGCTGCTGAATTAGGCTGGAGAGGAATTAGTTGTAAAATTATAGAAAAATATTCAACTTTAAATTCTCATCCTAGAGCAAATGCAGTAGCAAATAGAACAATGGAGTATTACAGAAGATGGGGAATTGATAATGAAATAACTAATGCAGGAATTCCTCCGGATCATCCGGCAGATTATTATTGGGTATCCAGTTTGCATGGTATTGAATTGCATAAAGTATCATTACCTCCTTATAAAAAAATTAAGGAAATAAATAATCCTGATGATACTTCAGTGGAAGAGCACACTTGGTCTCCTTATTTAAAAACAATTACAGGTCAGAATGAAGTTGAAAAGGTATTATTAAAATATGTTATGTCTCTAAAATCAGTGGATATAAGTTTTGATAATGAGTTGATAAATTTTTCTCAAGATTCAAAAGGAGTTAAATGTGACATTAAAAATGTCATAACAGGAGATATAGATAATATAAAGGCAGATTATTTAGTTGCATGTGATGGAGGTAAATCTGGTGTAAGAGAAAGACTAAATATTAAATTGAGTGGTCGAGCAGATATGGCTAAATTTGTTTCTATTTATTTTAAAGCGCCAGATTTTATGAAATGTCACAAATTTGGTACAGCGAATATATATTTTCCTTTACATAAAAATTATGCTGGCTTTTTACTTAACTGGGATGGAGGAACTACTTTTACTTATCACCTAATGTTAAAAGAAAATCAAATTTGGAGTGATATAGAGCCTAAAGCAGCAATTGAGGCAGTACTTGGAGAAACCACAAAAATAGATATAATATCTTCCCAACCTTGGACTGCTCATGCTTTAGTTGCAGATAGGTATTTAGATAATAGAATAATATTAGCCGGTGATTCAGCTCATTTGTTTACACCAACGGGCGGTTTTGGCATGAATACTGGTGTCTCAGATGCAATAGATATTGCATGGAAATTACAAGCAATGATAGAGGGGTGGGGAGGCAAGAATTTATTAGAGAGTTATCACTATGAACGACATCCAATTGGAATAAGAAATACATCCGAAGCAGCTGATTGTTTTGATCAACTATACTCAGTTATGCAGTACGGAGATATTTTAGATGAAATATCAGATAAAGGAGAAGCTTTTAGAAAAGAGCTCAGTATTAATTTGAAAGAGCAAAATAAGTTAATAGCTTCATCAGGAACTTTATTAGGTTACAGATATAATAATTCAAATATTATTATTCCTGATGGAACTGAAGAAACCGAAGATGATCCTAGAAAATATATACCTACAGCAAGACCAGGACATAGAGCACCCCACATTTGGCTGGAAGAAGGAGTTTCAATTTATGATCGATTTGGTAAGGGCTTTACTTTAATAGTTTTTAATAAAAATGATGCTTCTGTAAATAGCTTTATGAATGAAGCTAATAGTATTAATTTGCCATTAAAATTATTAGAAATTAATAATAAATACGCACAGAAATTATATAAATCAACTTACGTGTTAGTTAGACCTGATTTAATGGTAACTTGGAGGTCCGATATTATGCCATCAAACCCCACACAGTTACTTGATATTGTAAGAGGAGCTAAATAATATTTTTTATTGCCAATATTGCCTGATAAGAACCCCAGATTGATAATATAAAAAGTATAAATAGTATTATATTTTCATATAAATTATTCTTATATTTTGCACCTATATATTTTTTAAAAGAAGTTAAATACCATAATGCACCACAAAGTACTGGAAGAACAATAACAGTGGCTGCACTTGCAATTATAGTTAGAAAAATAAAATTAGGCATATTTGGAAATAAATATATTGTTGGAGAGTATAAACACCATATTATTACAAATTTATAAAGTTTTGAATTATCTGTATTAAATTTTTCAGCTTTAATATAATCTTTTGATTTTATAGTTCTAAATGCATCAAAAATTAAATAGCCAAATCCTACTGTAAGTCCAATAATTGAAGTGCAAAGTGCAGCAAAGACTCCTAAATAAAAAATAGGTCCTCCAATATTTCCTAATGTAAGTATTAATAGATTGGCTAGATCATCAAGGTTTTCGATATAAATTCCTTTGGGGTGTAGAATTTCTGCCCCAATAGTCCATACAGATAGGTTTATCAATATTAAAATTATAGTTCCAAATGCTAAATCATAAAGCTGTATTTTTCTATATTTTGGACCTTGCCAGCCTTTCTGTTGAATAAAATATGGATACAATAAATTAGCTATGGATCCACCAACTGTTCCGATAAGAGCCGAAATTATAAGTATAGATCCATAAGGGCCTTGATCTTTAGGAATATTGAAAAAAAATATACCATTTATTGCGGCTTTTGTGTTTGGTCCAGTCCAAATTGCAACACTAATCAGAGATATACTTAATATTATTAGAAAAAAGAAAAATATTATTTCTATTTTTTTATAAGCGCCTTTTAAAATAAATAATGTAGCCATAACTATCCAAAATATGGACCAAATCCAACTTTCTCCAAAACCTAATAATTTTACGCTTGTTTCTCCAATACCTTTTATCATGTAAGACATATAAAAATGGCCAAAGAATAAGGCTGTAATTATAATAAAGTACGGTAAAAGAAAATGTACCTTTTTAAGTCCAGATATTACAGTTTCTTGATGAGGATTACAGAGTTGATACTTTGCAAGTATTGAAACGAAAACAAAGCGAACAAATAATGCAATAATAATTGCCCACATTAAAGAGTATCCATAACTGCCTCCTGCTATTGCTGAATCAACCAAATCGCCAGTTCCTAACCAAGTTAAGGCAACTATTATTCCTGGACCCATAGATTTAAGATATTGCCAGAATGATTTTGGGATAGGAGGTGATGACATATTAGTTAGGAAAAATCATTTAAGATTGCTATCTTTTATAAGTGTTCTTAAGTGTATTCGTGGTTCACCGATAGGGTAGTCAACATTAACTGAATGTATTAAGCATCTATTATCCCATATTATAATATCACCAGTTTCCCATTTATGATCATATCTATATTTGTCTTGTGTAATATGTTTATCTATATCATCTAGTATTTTATCGCTAATTTTTCTAGATAGTCCGACAATACTGTCTGTTCTATTGGCATTAAAATATATTGCTTTTTTACCTGTTTCAGTATGTTTTCTAATTAAAGGGTGAATAACATCAGGAGTATCTTTTATTTCTTCTGCTGTTCTTTTGACAGCAGAGGCTTGCGCTCTGATGGTATCATAGCAATGAACTGCTTTATATTGGCTTAATTGTTCTTTTTTTGCAGGTGGCAAATCATCAAATGCTTTTTGAGTATTGCAAAATCTTGTATGACCTGCAAAAGAAGGAATTTCTATGCCATGAAGAATTGTTGCTTTAGGAGGATATTTTTTAAAAGAGTGGTCTGTATGCCATCCATTTCGTCTATTAAGTCTAGGGTCTTGAGGTTTTTCTTCCAGAGATTTATATGTGCTGTCTAAGATAGATATCTCTGGTACTGTTTGATCCCAATGATTCCTCGTTATTTCTGTAAAAGGCAATCCAAAATAATTTGCCAATCTATATAATTCTCTCGAATTTAATTTATTGCTTCTTAAACAAAGTAGGTGGTATTTAAGAAAAGATGAATAAATTAAAGATATATCTTCATCATTTAAAGGTTGGGAATAATTCCCTCCAATAATTTCAGCCCCTAGAGCACTGCTTAGTGGTTTTACTATTAAGTTTGTCATTTTGTAATAATATCAAAATTACATAAAATAATAAATTATAATCTATTTATTATATCAAATTAAAAGTTTTATGATCTATATTTTTCTTGAAATATTGTAGACAGTGAAGTGCTTACTATATCTTTAATTTTATTATTTTTTATTCCATCTTGCTGTAGTAGTTGAGCTAATTTTAATTGGGAGTCTATATACATTGAACAATTATAAGCATCAATATTTTTATAAATATATCCATTTTTAATACCTCTGCTAATATATGAAGTAAAAACTTTTCTTCTTTTTTCTTCCCAATTATTGAGTGTTTTTAATGATTTTTTGCCTAGTTTATTTCTTGTTAATCTTGATTTTTCAAATAGACATCCTTTAGCATTTTTAGGTCTCTTTGCGCCTGTTGTGTTGCTTGAAAAGCCTTTAAAGTTATCACTTGTAGCAGAATATATGATGTTATGGAAATGTGCATAAACTATTTCCGGGTGATCTGAATTTTCATAAGTTGGAATAACAGTGGTATCCAGGGCTTTAATATATTTTTGTAGAACTTCAGATTTTAAACCATCCTCATCATTAAATTCTTTATATATACCTGGTCTGCTTACTTTTGCTATTTTAGCAATACTGGATAAAGGTACTTCACTAATACCATTTATCCAATACTCATCAAATGCAATATTAATAATAGTTTCTTTGTTAAGTATTCTAGGTCTACCTCTAGTATTTTTCTTACTGGTATTAGGCATGAATCTACTTTCGATATTATAAACTAAATAAAAAGAAGTTATATGTGATTTATTGATTATATCAATATATTATTATTATTTCGGTAAAAATGCCGGTTATAAGTACTTATTTTTTATTCTAATTTAATACAGTATGTAATTTATATCGAATCACTTCCATTTTCATGTGGAGCAAGAGCCGCATAAACTACTTTATTCATAGGAGTACTTATGTGGTGTTTCATTCCTAATTTTGCAATCGTACCATGTAGTGCAGATACTTCTAATTTCTCTCCTTTTTCTAATGCAGGTAAAGTTGAAGCCTTCATTTTCTCCGGTAATGAGTCTAATTGTTTCATAGTAACTTCGAATTGGTTTTCAGGAAGATTAGCTCCCTCAGCTTTCGCAACTAAAATAACTTCCTTAACTATATCTTCTAATAATTCTCTTGTTGCAGCATTATTTCTGCATGGGCCTAGAGGAAGTCTTGTTAAACAATTGACTCCTGCTAGTGAGCACATAAGTGCAGTTTTTTGCCACATATCTTCATAAATACTACTAGACTTTGAATTATTAATGCCTGCTTCTGTACAAGCTTTATGTAAAAAATCAATTCTCTCATGGTCATTATTAGTCAACTCTCCAAATTTTAACATTTGCATAGGCGAGTTATGTATAATTGTACCAGGTTCCTTTATTAAAGCGCTAATAGCTGCAACTCCACCTAAAACATTATCTTTACCTAGGGTTTGTTTCATTATTTCAATATGACTCATACCATTTAAAAAAGGAATAATAGTAGTGCTTTCTTTTATAATAGGTTTAAGCAGATTGCATGCTGACTGGATATCATATGATTTTACACATAGTAATATTATATCAGGTTTGTCAAAATCTTGGGGTTTGTCACTTGCATTAACAGGGTGGACCGTAAAATTTCCAGTTTCACTAATAATTTTTAATCCATCCTTTTTCATTGCTTCTAAATGTTTGCCACGAGCAATAAATCTAACATCATAACCAGCATTTGCTAATTTGCCTCCAAAAAAACCTCCAACTCCGCCTGTACCCATCACTAAAATTTTCATTTATTAATCCTTATTATAAAATTTAAAAGTAATCCAACATAATACTAATAATTACTTTTAAGTAAATAGATTAAATTTTATTAAATTAATTTTTAATTTAGTTAAGAATTTTTATTTAAGATTAAAAATAATACTTGTTAAACTTTAGATTATACTATTATAATATTAATTTAATACAATGTGTATTTTATTGTTTTCGGGGAGGGAATCATGCCAGATACATTTACTTTAGATGAAAAAATTTAT
>MDTD01053026.1_pt1 | contig 12612 bp, 14 predicted proteins | sample 811221 | NCBI WGS metagenome assembly MDTD01 (sample SAMN05326646, study PRJNA326480) | marine metagenome | isolation source: seawater | place: Pacific Ocean: South West | collected 2011 | reverse complement strand
CTTGCCATGTCCTCTAGACCAAGGCAACATAAGTTTGTTAGATTATCATTTCATCCACCATGAAGAAGCAAATTATTTCCCTTTTAATAATATTTTTTTCATTAGCTTTATTTAGCACTCAAGCCTCAGAACATAGCTGGGAACCTGCCCAACAGGGAGATAAAATTATTTGGATAAGACACGCTTTAGCACCTGGAGGTGGAGATCCAAAAGGATTTAAAATTGAAGATTGTAAAACTCAAAGAAATCTAAATGCAGTTGGTATTAATCAGTCAAAAAAAATCGGTAAATTATTTAAAAAAAAAAGAATTAAAATAGATCAAGTATTTTCAAGCCAGTGGTGTAGATGCAAAGATACCGCTAAATATGCTTTTGGAGATTTTAAAGAATTTTCTGCTCTGAATTCTACGTTTAGTCCGCCTTTTGATAAAAATGAAAAAAAACAAATTAGAGATTTAAAAAACTTTGTGAAAAATTGGAATAGTAAAGGAAAAAATTTAGTTTTAGTGACTCATTATGTTGTAATTCTGGCTATGACAGGTGAAACATCAAGCTCAGGTGAATTGATTATAACTGATAAAAATTTTAAAATTTTATCTACAATTAATACCTTTTAGAAAAAAATTAAATAAGCTATTGCGATTAAAATTAAATACTCTATTAATGTTTTGATTTTTAGGAGTGTGTTTTTGTCGCTAACTTTCGACTCTATTAAAAGAGTAATTCTAGCAAAAGCTAAATGTATCAATACAATACTAAGAACGATTCCTAAAATAGCATGGTAAAAACTAAAATTTTTGAGACCATAGAAACAAGCTACTATAAATGTGAACCAGGAAATATTTGTTACAAATAAAGTAATCAAAATGCCTGATCCTTTTTTAAAAATACTTTGGCACTTAATGAAAGTATAAGACCACAATAGAGTAAATAAAAAACCTATGTATTTTATTATCATGAGCCAATATTGTAATTGCGGTAAGGTTTAAAGGCAAATATAAAGTTATTATGACTATTAAACTTGCATTTGCATTTGGAGCCGGATTTATAAGCTTTCTTACTCCTTGTGTACTTCCAATTATACCAGGTTATATTTCTTATATTACTGGAAAAAATTTAGGAGAAATAGATAAAAATAAATCAATTGTTTTGACTAAAACTATTCTTTTTTCATTAGGTTTCTCATTTGTTTTTATAATACTTGGAGCAGCTGCTTCAGCTATTGGTAATGTACTTCTATTTTTTTCAAACGAGTTAAGAATTGTTGCTGGATTGATAATTATTATTTTTTCTTTACAAATGTTAGGTTTTTTAAATTTTTCTTTTTTAAGTACTGAGAAAAGAATTCAAACTAATTCTAATTATAAAGATAATTATGCATTTCCTTTTATAGTTGGTGCAGCCTTTGCATTTGGTTGGACTCCATGTATTGGTCCAGTGCTTGGCTCAATTATTGCACTCTCAGCTACAGAGGCTACGATTAGTAAAGGTATTTTATTATTATCATTTTATTCTTTAGGTTTGGCTATTCCATTTATATTATCTGGCTACTACATGAGTAGATTTTTAAACAAAAAAAAAGGGTTTGGTAAATATTACGGAATTATTACAAAATCTGGCGGTACAATTCTTTTGATAACAGGTATTTTGATTACAACAAATTATATTCAAGTTATTAGTTATTATATTTTGACGACCTTTCCGATTCTCGCTAAGCTTGGTTGATGAATGAAATTAGCGTTCTAGGTATATTCGTTGCAGATATAAGTTTTTCTGGACCTAAAATTCCAACTCTTGGAGAAACTATTTTGGGAACAAAATATAATATAGGTCCAGGAGGTAAAGGGTGTAACCAAGCAGTAGCTATTGCTAGATTAGGTGGTAAAGTGAATTTTTTTTCTAAAATTGGTAAAGATCAATACGGTAAACTTGCTTTAGATACTCTCAAAAAAAATAATATTGATACAAAATATATTATTGAAGATGAAAACCTACAGACGGGAGTTGCAGGAATTTTGATAGATCAAAATACAGGTAAAAATGCAATTAATGTTATTACAGGTGCACCAGCGTCATTTACGCAAGATGATTTAAAAGACAAATTAGACATAATTAAAAAATCAAAAATATTTCTTACTCAATTGGAAATTCCTAAAGAATTAATCCTTAACTGTTTAAAATTTGCTAAGCAAAATGATGTTTTAACAATCTTAAATCCAGCGCCAGCATCAGAATTATCAAAAGAATTTTTTAATTATATTGATTTTTTTACTCCGAATGAAATTGAAGCGGAATTTTACACAGGTGTAAAAATTGTAAATGAGAAAAATGCAAAGGAAGCTTCTAAAATTTTGATTGATATGGGATTAAAAAATGTGGTGATTACGATGGGTGAAAAAGGATTATTTTACTCAGATGGAGTAAAAGAAATTTATCTAAAAGCTTCTCAAGTTGAAGCTATTGATACAACGGGTGCTGGAGATGCTTTTAACGGTGCGTTAGCGTTTTCCCTATCAATTAATAGAGATATTAAAGATTGTTTAGAAATAGCCAATAATGTTGCTGGAATTTCCACAACTAAGCTTGGAGCTGGTAACTCAATGCCTTTATTTAAAGATATTACTTTATTAAAAGATAAAGATTAATGATTGAAATATTTGTTTTTTTCTTCTTGTCTTCAATAATATCTATTCTCTCAGGAAGATTTTTTCTACGACACATTTTGTTAAATAAAAAATTTAATGAAATTAGTATGTCAGAACAGGGAGTATTTGGTTTAATATTCTTGAGCTTTTTATCCTTATTTTTGAATTTTGGATTTAAGATTGATAAGAATATTTCTACAATAGTATTATTGATCCCAATTTTTCAACTCTTTATTGACAAAAATTTTTTAAAAAGTTTATTTAAAAATAAAAATTTAGCTTACCTTTTTTTCATAGCTATAATTTCTACTTTCTTCATAGCTTATGATAATGTCTATAGACCTGATGCAGGCATATATCATTTGCCATATTCAAAAATTATTAATGATTTTAAAATAATATTTGGCGTAGTTAGTTTAAACCCCTTATTTGGAGCAACATCAATTTTTCAATACACTGGATCTATTTTTAATAACTATATATTTGGAGATATTGGGGTCACTATACCTTTAGCATTATTAACTATTTTTTTTATAGATTACTTTTTGAGAGAGTTTTTTGCAAAAAAAAACAATTCAATTTATAAATTATTTTTATTTTTAGTTCTTACTTACACATTTTTAGAAATGAATAGATACAGTGAATATGGCAACGATAATCCAGGTCACTTAACTTTACTTTATCTAATATCCTTAATTTTTAAGAAAGATTTTAACTTAAAATCTAGTGACAATTTTAAACTATTTTCTTTGGTCACAGTCTTTGTATTTTTAAATAAAGTATTTTTATTCTTAATATTGCTTTTGCCATTAGCAATATGGATTAAAAATAAATATTATTTATCATTTAAATACTACCCAGTATTCGCAATATTTTTTTTGTCTATTTGGTTGATTAAAAATATATTTATTTCTGGCTGTTTATTATATCCAATTAGCTTTACATGTAATTCAAAACTTAGTTGGTACTCCCATAACCAAAATTTTATTATTGCAGCTAAAAATTTAAGTCAGTTTGCAGAATTACACTCAAAAGGTTGGAAAAGTATTGTTGATGCTAGAGGTTGGAATGAAAAAATCAATGATGAGTCATTTAAAAATTATTCAATAAATAAAAATGAGAAAGAAAAATATTTAAAAAATTTTAATTGGATTTTATCTGAAAATAATTCGGAAAATACTCAGTACGGTTTTTATAAACTATTTAATGCATATATTTTCTTGATAATTATACTTTTTATAATATTTTTAAAATGTAAGCATAAAAAGAAAATAAATCTAAAATTAATATTTGAAGAAAAAGTTTTAGTCCTTATTTCAATAATAAGTTTATTTTTGTTATTTTATAAAGCACCAGTTGGTAGATATGGAACTTCATTTTTTTTGATATTAATATTCTACGCAATTCTTTTTATATTTAAAAATAAAATAGAAAATATAAGTTTAAGCAAAAAATTAGGTATATTTCCCTCTATAATAATTATTGTTGCAATTTTTTTTTCATTTAAAAACGTTTACCGAGTTATAGATAATTTTGACACAAAATATTATCAAGCACCATGGCCAAGAATATATGAAAATAGAGAAGATTTAAAATATCTCAACAAAGGCTCAAATCAGCCGATAAATTTTAATAAAGTTTTAAAAAATAATTTACTAAATTTATATTATATTAATAGCTTCAATTATTGGGTATCAGACAGATCAGTAATTTGTATGTATAATAATAGTCCTTGTGCTCAAACCTCAAATAATTTCAAAGAATTTAATATTTTAAAAAGTTCTTGGGGCTATTATAAAATTCAATTAATAAAAGATTGATTAAGATTATTAATAATTTATAGATGACTTCCATGATATTAACTATCAAAAACAAAAGATGTAGAATGTGTAACTCTACAAAATTTATTAGTGTTGTAAATCTAGGAAGACATCCATTAGTAAATAGACTTACTTCAAAAAAATTGCTTAAAACAAAAGATCCAACTTTTCCTTTACATGTAAAACAATGTAAAAAATGTTACCTTGTACAACTTAAAGAAATTATAAATTCAGACGAGATTTATAAAAAAGTAAATTATCTTTATTTTTCTTCTGAAATGCCCAATCTTAAAAATTATTTTAGAAGTTACAGCAAAGACCTCAAAAAAAGGTTTTTAAAAAAAAATGATTTTGTGGTTGAGATAGGTTCAAATGATGGCTTGATGTTAGAAAACTTTAAAAATAGCAATAAAATTTTGGGAATAGATCCTGCCACAAACGTTGTAATTAGAGCTCTTAAAAAAAAAATACCTACCATTCCCGAGTTTTTTAGTAAAAAAATCGCCAGAAAAATCTTAAAGGAATGGGGGCCTGCAAAAATTATTTATGGAAATAATTGTATTGCACACTTAAATAATCTTGTAGACGTTATCCGCGGTGTACAAGAATTATTAGTAAAAAAAGGAGTTTTTGTTATCGAATGTAATTATTGGAGTCAAATGGTTAAAGATACTAACTACGCTTTGATTTATCATGATCATTTTTCTTACTTTTCTATTTTTACTTTGAATAATTTTGCTAGTAAATTTGGCTTACATGCATTTGATGCTATTGTTACTCCAGCCCAAGGTGGAACCTTGCGAATTTTTTTTTCCAAGGGAAAAAGAAAAAAAACAAAAAGATTTTTAAAACTATATAAAAATGAAATTACATCTAAATTAAACTCTTTAAAAACTAGTCATAGATATAAAAAAAACGTATTCTATCAAACTTCTAAATTATCAAAAATTATAAAAAAAATTATCTTTGAAGGCAAAACAATAGCTGGCTACGGGGCATCTGCAAAGGGAATGACAATTATCAAAAGCTCTGGTATTGGAAAAAAACATATTAAGTATTTCGTCGATGACTCACCTGCCAAACAAGGACTTTTTACTGCTGGTGATAAAATACCAATTATTTCAAGAAAGGACGCTAGTAAGAAACTGCCCGATTATTTTATTATATTAGCCCCAAATTACACAAAATATATCATTCAGAAGGAAACAAAATTTTTAAACTCTGGAGGAAAATTCATAATACCTGTTGGAAATATGGATATTATCTCTAAATAATTATTTCAGTATTTTTAATAGCTCTTGAGCCACAAGTTGATTTCCCTCAATATTGAAATGCATATCATTCCACCAGAAGTATTTCTTATAAGTTTTAAGGTATCCTAATTTTTCTTTTTCACTAAAAAAATTTGGAAAAAGATTAATAAAATTTTTACATTTCATAATACAAAAAGTTTCCCACATTTTTACATGTTTAGAATTAACTGTGTCATTTTCTAATTGCTGCGGCCAAGGGTAAACTACAAGTGAAAGATCTATATTTTTTCTTTGTAAAATTTTATATAACTCTGTCATTGTTAAAATCATTTCCTTTTGAGCCTCTCGGATCGAACCCCAATAACCATCGATAATATCTTCACTTGAGTATGTCCATTTGGCTTTAGTAACTACATCTTTATGAAATGAAGGTTTATTGGAGTTTAAATTTGAAGGCGCGTATCCGACCTGATCTAAATTTTTAATCACAAACATATAAAAGTTAGTAAAAGGAAAATTCTTCCTTAAAAATTTTCTCATTTTCAATCTTTCACCTCTTTCATAATTTTCATCGACTATAAAATTTTTTTTAAGTCTGTAATAAACATTATCGTCATACAAATCACTGATATCTATCACAACAACAACATGCTTAAATTTATAACCTTTTTGTAAATAATAATTAATTTTAGATAAATAAATTTTGGGAGCATATGAAACCACTCCTAAATTAGCTACAGACTTTTTAGATAATTCTTCAAAAATTCCTACAAAGGAATTCTCGTAAGTTACGGACGAACCTTCTGTAAAAGAGTCACCCATAAAAGCATAATCAAAATTTTTATCTCTCTGAACATCGCACTTATACCTAAAGCCATGATTATCAGTGCAAAAATTATAATATCCATAAAAACCTTTAGCCTTTTCCATTTTTACATTTGGTTTTAATCCATGATGGTAAACAGGATGTTCTATTCTCTTGATCTTTCCATAAAACTCTGTGTTTCTCCAAAAATTATCTGTTATTTCTAAAATTTTCTTTCCAAAAAAATAATCTATAATGAGTGTTCCTAGAAATGTGAGTAATATAATAAAAAAAAAGGACCTAAGAAAAATTAGGATCTTTTTAAAAATTTTCATCTAATTAATCTTTTAATAGGAGATCAAGTTTTCCAGACTGATTAATTTTTTGAAGTTGATCGTTGCCACCAACATAATGATCTTCAATGAAAATTTGTGGAATAGTTCTTGCACCGTTTGTCCTTTTTAACATTTCCTTTGCCTTATTTGGATCTTTCCAAATATCAAATTCCTCAATTTCAACATTTTTTGTTTTAAGTAAAGCCTTTGCAGCTTTGCAAAACGGGCAAGGGTCACCAGAGTACATTGTTACTTTTTTCATTTTATCTTTATAACAATAAAAAATATTCTTATGAAGGGAAAATATGAACTCCGTTTTTAGGAATTATAAATTTACCACCTCTTTTGATAAATTCCTTCTCTTTTTTTATTATTACATCACTATAATTCGGAGCTGTTATCAAAAAATAATCAGGTAGTTTCTTTTGTGCTTTTTTACGACTGATAATTGGGACGTGATCTACTGGTGAAAAAAAACCTTGTTTAGCAGGAGAGTCATCGACAAAATATTTTAATTTTTTTCCAATATTGGAACATTTCAAAATAATTAAACCTTTGGCCGATGCACCATAGCCAGCAATTTTTTTTCCTTTTTTTTCTAATTTTATAATAAGCTTTTTAAGTGATATAATTTGATTTAAAACGTCATCTCTAAAAGCTTTACTTTTCTGAAAAGAATTTAAATTTGTCTTAGCTTCCTCAGTAATCAACTTTTTAAATCTATTAGTAACCACCCTCTTTTTTTTTGATAAAAAAATCCTCAAAGATCCTTCTTGAGCGGGAGTAACAACAGCATCGAAAGGAAATAAATCAAATTTCTTAGCAAACTTTGAAAAAGTACCTAATGAAAAATAAGAAAAGTGATCATGATAGATAAGAGAATAATTTATATTTTTAACCATTCCTCCCCAGTAGTTACATTCAACAACAAATACTCCATCATTACTTAGTAAATCTTTAACACCAGTTATCATATCTCTTAAGTCATTAAGGTGTGCAATACAATTATTGCCATAGATTAATTTTGCTTTTCCCCACTCTGACTTAATTTTTTTAGCAATTTCTGAGGTAAAAAAAAGTGGTAAAGAGGGAATATCTTTTTTTAAAGTTCTTAAAATAACGTTTGTTGCTGGATCAACCCCTAAAATCCTATAATCTTTTTTAAAAAAATTAAGCATTATCCCATCATTACAGCCTATCTCTACAACTAAATCTTTTTTATTTAAAAATCTCTTTTTTAAATCATCAGCGTAGGGTTTAAAGTAATTTGATAAACCTGGCATATCTGAGGAAAAGAAAAGGTAGTCTACGTTCTTATAGATTTCATTTGCATCAACTATTTCTGTTAACTGAACTAGTTTACATTTTTTACATTGTTTAACTTTGATAGGAAAGACAGGATCTTTGAGTTTTAAATTTTTTTTTTCAATTAAACTGTTAACTAAAGGGTGCTTACCTATGTTTATTACATTCCAAAAACTTTTAGAATCACACATTCTACATCTACTATTTTTTATAGCTTTAAGCTTAACCATCTTTTAGTTTTTGTTTTGAAAAATTATCTAACCATTTTAAAAAATTTACTTTAGGAGACCATTTAAGTAAGTTCTTACATTTTTCTAAATTTGCTTGATGAGACTCAACTTCGAAACCCCGTTTGGGTATAAATTTTATCTCGCCTCCTATTGTCTCTGCTACTTGTTGCATAGAAGTCATTTCACCAGAAGCGATATTAATTATTTCACCTTTTCCTGTTTTATCTGACTCACAACTAGCTATAAATGCATCCGCTACGTCTCCAACATAAATAAAATCTCTTCTTCCAGTTTTACAAGGCGATCCTGGAGAAGTTTCAGTTAAGGTTATTGGTTTGTTCTCTTTTCTTAATCTTATAAAAAGCGCAAGCGCAGTATCATCTCTTTGGTTCTCACCATAGACCTGAAATAAACGTAAAGTGCAAGTTGGTAAATTATAACACCTGCTCCACATACTACATAAACTTTCACCTGATAATTTTTGCCAACCATAAGGTTCTAGTGGATCTGAGAGCATATCTTCTTGCCAAGGAATTTTATTATGACCATAAAGTGAGGCAGTAGATGAAAAAATAAATTTTTTAACTTTGTTATCTGTAGCTTGTCTTAATAAATTTAATGTCATAATCAAATTATTTTCAGTTGTATTTTTTGGATTTTTTATTGAATAAGGAATGTTTGTGTCAAAAGCTAAATGAACTATATAATCTAAGCCTTTAATTTCTGATAAATTAAAATCATTAATATCTTTCATGATATAATTACAACCATCGATTTTATTTTCATTTTTCAAACGATCTATTCCATAAACTTCAAAGTTTCTTTTTAAAGCACTTTTGATAACGTGAGGAGCAATGAAGCCAGATGATCCAGTGATTAAAATTTTTTTCATTTAAATAAATTTTTTCTAAGTTTTATATTAAATTTATTAAATCTGTAAGCTAAACCTGTATAAATTACATTAAAAATTATTGGAAAAGCCTTTGATATGGGCGCAGTGTGATGCTCAGATTTATAATCACATCTTACGGGAACAGATACAATATTTAGATTTTTATATTTGGATCGAGCAATTATTTCAAAGCTAAATTTATAATCATTAGAAAACTCTGCTCCTTTCATCTCTTCAAAAAATTTTTTACTATAACCCCTGAATCCAGGAAATAAATCACCAAGATTTAAACTAAGCAGTATTCTTCCAGCTAAACTTAAAAATATATTTCCCACATAAATAAATAATGGCATACCGTCTCTCAAAGGTTGTTTCATATCATAAAATCTATCTCCTAAAACTAAATCTGCATTGTTATCAAATCTCTCTTTAAGAGGCTGAATTTGATTATAATCGTATTGACCATCTCCGTGAATTTCCGCTACATGAGTTGCTCCCATATCGAAGGCTTTTTTCATGCCTGAGAATAAATTGGCACCATATCCAAAATGTTCATTTTCCACCACCTCTATTCCGTGTGATTTAACAATTTCGACGGTCTTATCGGTTGATCCATCATCAGTACATATTAATTTGTATAACTTGTCTTTTGGAATTTTATTTATTGCTTTTTCAACAACCTTCTCACAATTAAAGGTCATTAGAACACCGATAATTTTTGTCATATAAGATATGATTTTATATAAGAATATTGAATTATTGGTAGCTCTTTTTCCACTCTTTTTTTAATAAATTAAAATAATAGTCTCTATTCCAATCGTTTCTATTGAACCAATCATTAAATTTTATTGTAAGACCTTTTTTTTCAATTTTTAAAAGATGGTGAAGTTTTAATTTCTTTGCTAAATTTTTAAGAAGTATTTTTTGATTCAAATTTTTTATTTTATACTCTGCTGGTAAATTAAAGCCAAACTCAATTAAGTCTTTGTCTAGAAAGGGACACCTATTTTCAAGCCCGAATGAACTACTCATCCTATCTCCCATTTGAAGTAAACTAGGCATAATAAGTTTGAAATCTGCGTAACCCATTGCGTTAATCGGATCATCAAACATTTCAAAATACTTTTTTATCTCTGATTTAACATATTGATGATCATCTGCTCTACATGTAATTTTACTAAAGCTGTCTAAATAAGACGAATAGAATTTTTGAAAAAGATATTTGTAAGACGTAAATTTCTTCTCAAGTTCCCATTGTCTTGAGATAGGAAGATATCTTACATATCCTCCAAATACTTCATCAGCTCCCTCGCCGGACATTATGACCTTTACTTTTTTGCTTGCTCGTTGAGCTAATTTAAATAATGGATATGCAGATAGTGAACCAACAGGTAGATCTAAATGATAAACAACTTTTTTAATATTATTAAAAAAGTCCTTTTTCCAATTTCCATTATCATTAAAATAAAATTTATAAGGAAAAGAATATAGTTTTGAAAGTATATTTGAATCGATACCATCAGATCTAAAAATTCCAACAGGAACATCACTTCTTGTTCTTAATTTAACAGAATTTTTTAATAAAAAACGAAACTCTTCATCAACAGATTTTAGATTTATTTTTCTTTTTTTTAAAGTCCAATACTCATTAATCTTAATTTTTTTTCTTTTAAGATCATATGTTAGATAATTTGCTGCAGGTACTTGAAAAACATTTTTCCAAAGAGTTTCATTTAAACAATGCTGAAAATTTAAAAAAAATTTACTGTTATCTTTTTTTTTCAAGTTAAAAACTTTATATAAGGCCTTTAATTCAGAGGAGAAGGCAAATCTATTTCCACTATGATAGTAATATAATGGTTTTTCACCAGCAATATCTCTAGCAAGAATGATTTTGTTCTTTTTTTTATCGTAAATACAAAAAGCGAACATGCCATTAAGTTTTGAGAACATGTTTTCACCCCACTCTCTATAACATTTTAAGAGGACTTCTGTGTCAGAACTAGTTTTAAATTTCCATTTTTTTTTAAGTATATTTCTTAATTCTAGGTAATTATATATTTCACCATTGTAACTTAATACGTAATTGTCTTCCTCATAGGGGCAAAGATTTTTAGATACTAAATCTATTATCTTAAGTCTTCCCATCCCTAATGAAAAATGATCAAACAATCGATAGCCATCTTCATCTGGAGCTCTATGTTTTTGAGCGTTGATCATTAATTTAATGATTTTTTCAGACTTTAAATTTATTCCTGAGATGCTGCACATTATTAATTTATATCAGTAATTTTTATTTTTTCCCTTAATTTTTTTCTTTCTAACTTAAATTTTTTTCTATGTTTTATACTTGTGTTATGAACCCGTTTACGCCAAAGCTTAAAAGAACTAGCTTTTAAATTTCTTCTCATTATTTTTATTACATCAGATTCCGATTTTCCTGTTTTTTCTTTTATTTCTTCAAAAGTAATTCGATCAGCCCAAGCTGCCCATATAATCCAATTATCATCTTTATTTAAAGGTTCTGGATTTTTAATTTTTGTTTGTGGAAAAGAACTTTTTTTCTTCATACTATTCTATATAGTCTTAAAAATTATGTTTCCAAACGACTATTTAATCTTTCTTCAAATTATCCTGTTTTTATTCATTACACCAGGACTTCCAAGAGTAGTGATAGTCTCTCACACACTAAACTACGGTTTAAAAAGATCTATTTGGACTGCAGTAGGAGATGTATCAGCAAATATAATTCAAGGGATTTTAGTTGTATTTCTTATTGGATCATTTCTGAGCGATAATCCATTAGTTTTGTATTATCTTAAGTGGGCAGGAATTCTTTATATCATTTATCTATCTTATGACACTTACAATGCAAAAATTAGTCCAGTAAATTCAAAGCAAAATGTTTCAAAAACAATTTTTTCTTTTTACAAGGACGGATTTTTTGTAGCAGGCTTAAGTCCAAAAGCAGTAATCTTTTTTGGGACGATTTTCTCATCTTTCATAAATTACGAAAGTAATATTTTTTCTCAATTTTTAATTTTAATGATTACTTACGTTGTATTAGATTTTCTAACTTTAATAATTTATGGTTTAGCAGCAGAAAAAATCTCTATCTGGTTAAAAAGTAAACCAAAAGTTTTAAATACAATCTCTGCGTGTGTACTTTTAATTATTGCTATATACATTGCTGCGACACAGAATTTTTAGTTAATTCTTACTGTTGTCAAAAACTTAATTTCTTGTTTTAATTATTTAATTTTAATTAATTAATTAATAACAAGAAGGGAAATAATGAATAAAATAGCAAAACTATTTGTTACATTT
>MDTD01191976.1_pt1 | contig 12614 bp, 11 predicted proteins | sample 811221 | NCBI WGS metagenome assembly MDTD01 (sample SAMN05326646, study PRJNA326480) | marine metagenome | isolation source: seawater | place: Pacific Ocean: South West | collected 2011 | reverse complement strand
ATTATAGTGTCTTAGATAAATCAAAAATTAAAAGTAAATTAGATATCAAAATAATAAATTGGAAAGATTCTCTTAATTATTTTTTTTTAAATAATATATTATGAAAAATATATTGGTGACTGGAGGAGCAGGTTTTATAGGGTCAAACTTTATTAGGTATATGCTCAATAAATATAAGAAATACAAAATTATAAATTATGATAAACTAACATATGCAGGAAATATTAGAAATTTGGAGGGAGTTGATAAATACAAAAATTATAAGTTTATAAAAGCTGATATTTGCGATTATAATAAGCTTGATAATATATTTAAATTTGAAAAAATTGACAATGTTATTCATTTTGCAGCTGAATCTCATGTTGATAAATCTATTTTAGATCCTCTATCTTTCGTTAAAACTAATGTAATAGGAACATTAAATCTATTAGAGGTTTCAAAAAAAAATTGGAAAAGTAATTATAAGGGTAAGTTATTTCATCACATATCAACCGACGAGGTTTTTGGATCTGTTAAAGAGGGATTTTTCGATGAGAATACTCCATATGACCCACATTCTCCTTATTCAGCTTCAAAGGCATCCTCAGACCATTTTGTAAGAGCATATTTCGATACATATAATCTACCTGTAAAAATTTCAAATTGTTCAAACAATTATGGACCTTATCAATTCCCGGAAAAATTCATTCCACTTGTAATTAATAATATTATAAATAAAAAAGAATTACCTATTTATGGAGATGGTCAAAATGTCAGGGATTGGATTCATGTTTTTGATCATTCTGAAGCACTTGATTTAATTTTTCACAAAGGTTTAATTGGTGAAACCTATTTAGTTGGAGCAAACGATCAAAAAAAAAATATTGAAATAGTAAATATTATAATTAATACAGCTGATAAATTATTACTAAGACAAAATGGATTTTCAAGAAACTTAATAAGGTTCGTAGAGGACAGGCCAGGTCATGATAAAAGATATGCTATCAATTCAAAAAAAATTTCAAATCACCTTGGATGGAAACCAAAAATAACTTTTGAGCATGGAATTTTAAAAACAATTGAATGGTACATTAAAAATAAAAAATGGATTGAATACTCTCTTAATAAAGTTGATTGAAATTAAAATATAGATTAGTTAACCCATTCTCAATATAAAATTATATATTTGTTTTAGAATTTTATATTCTAGATAGTTGTTTCTTACCATTTTGGTAAGATGGTTAATACCAATTGAAGCTTTCCCTTAAAACGGAGGGCTTTTTTTATTTAAAATTATTGTATAAATTGAAATAAATTAAATTGATGGAAAATCTTAAAATTTTTATAAAATTAATTAGAGAAATAAATCTAATTAAAAGAATTTTTGGTTGGAGCAAAATTAAGTTTGCAAGTTATGAGGCATATGAGGAATTTAAAAAAATAGAAAATAAAATTGAAACACTTGATGTAATTAAAAAAGAATTTGAAAGTTTAAGTAAATTAAATAACTTAAATGAAAAGAATTTAATGGAATTAAAAACTGAAATTAAGTTTTTGATGGGGAAAAATGAAGAGTTAATCAAGGAAAATCAAAATTATAAATCCAAAGATCAGCAAAAAGAAATTGAGTATTCAAAAAAAATGGTTGAATTTAATCAAGCTCAAAAAAACTTAACGGAGGCCAGAGAAAGAGTATATAATGATGCTATTGAAAAGGAGAATTTAAAGTTAGAGAAAATGAAAAATCAATGGCAAGAGCATGAGAGAGTTACTGGAGAAATAATAGAAAACTTGTGTTCTTCTCTCAGAATACAGTATATAAAAAATCCTCCAATTGAAAAAAAACCTGATAATTCAATTCAAATTATGGGCGAATACATAATATTTGATGCCAAATCTCCTTTAAATGATAACCTTGATAATTTTCCTAAATATTTGAAATCTCAGGCTAAAAGTATGGAAAAGTATACTTCACAAAAGCTTGTTAAAAATGAAATTTTTTTAGTAGTTCCCTCTAACACAATGGAATTCATTCCCGAGTTTAGATTTTCATTTAGTGGTTATTTTGTTAATATTATAGCAAAGGACTCAATTGAGATGATTTTAATTTCACTAAAAAAAATTGAAGATATTGAACTAGCAGGAAAGTTAGATCCAAGAGATAGAGATAATTTAATTAATGTTATCTCTAGCTTTGCATATTTTATTGGTAGAAACGGAAGAATTAATTTAGAGTTAGGAGAACAATCTGTAAAATTAATTGAAGAGATGAGATCTTTAGTACCTAAAGATTTTATTGATGATGTAGTTAAAAGTATTGCAGGTCAGTCATTTAATATTGCATATGATAAATCAGGAAAAGTTGAAGATACTGAAAATTTGAAGAAATTAATTAAAGAACAAAAGGACAAAGCAGACTATATTCAAATTGAGGACTTGAATTCAAATACAAGAAAGGAATTATCTAATAAAAGTAGATAAATGTTATTTTTTCAATTTTAATTAAAAATAAAAAAATTCTCACATATTTATGAGAGTTTATTGTGGTACCTCCAGGAATCGAACCAGGGACACAAGGATTTTCAGTCCTTTGCTCTACCAACTGAGCTAAGGTACCAATTCAAGGCAAATATAATTTCCTTTTTATTTACCCCAAAATATTTTAAACGATTTTCTTTATTTTAATTAATGTAATTTTATATTATGAATTTAATCATTGATATAGGTAATTCAAACACTAAAGTTTATGTATATCATAATGGTATTTTAAAATTTTTTAAAATTATTAATAGTCTTGATCAATTAAAAAATACTGTAAATGAATACCTTAAAGAAATTAGATATGTTATAATTTCAGATGTAAAAAGAGATAAAATTGAAAATAAATTGTCAATATTTAAGGAAAAATTTATCCTATTTGTAAAAGAATGTAGATTCCCATTCAAATCTAAATATAAAACGATGAATTCATTGGGTGATGACAGAATTGCTCTTGTAAGCTCAGCAATTAATAAATTCCCAAATAGAAATGTATTAATAATTGATTTGGGAACATGCATAACATACGATTTCTTAGTTGAAAAAGGAGATTATTTAGGTGGTTTAATTTCTCCTGGCTTTGAAATGAGATATAAGAGCTTAAATTTTTACACAGCAAATTTGCCATTAATAAAAAAGATAAAAGAAAAAGATAATATTATTGGTGATTCAACTAAAACATCAATTCAATCTGGAGTTTATTATGGTATAATAAATGAAATTAATTCAAATATTAATTTTTTTTCTAATAATTATCAAAATTTAAAGGTTATTATCACTGGAGGTAATTCAAAAATTTTGTCTAAGAAAATAAAAAACACAATATTTGCAGATCAATATTTTTTGGCAGATGGATTGAATTATCTTTTAGAGCTTAACAAGACAAAATGAAAATAAAAAATTTTTTTTTATTCCTAATACTATCCTCATTGAATTTATTTAGTCAAAACTCAACTAGTTCTGCTTTTTCATTTATTGGATTTGGTGAAAATATCTTTAAGGGAAACGCAACAAATAGAGTTATGGGAGGTTTGGATGTTTTTACTGATTCAATAAATATTAATTTGAATAATCCAACCAGCTATGCAAAGTTAAAAGTTACATCATACGCATTAGGTTTAAATTTTAGTTCAAAGGATTTAAAAAAGAATTCAATTTCTGAGAAATCAAAAACTGCTTCAGTTGATTATATTTCAGTTGCAATTCCTACTAAATTCTTTGGATTTGGATTTGGTTTAATTCCCTCAACATCTGTTGGCTATAGACTTGAATACAGTGACCCAATTGCTAAAAGTTTAAGTCAATTTTCAGGAACAGGAGGTATCAATCAAGCCTTTTTTTCTGCAGGTTTTAATTTGACAAGATTTTTAAGTTTTGGAGCTATTCTAAATTATAATTTTGGAAACGTTACTAATTTAATTTATGATTACACTGATGGAATTGATTATGGAACCTATCTTCAAAATAGTTCAGATTATTCTGGTTTTAATTATACTATTGCTTCTAATTTAGATTTTTCAATTTTAAAAGATTATATTATTAAATTTCATCTTTCTTTAACCCCAAAAAATTCAATTTCATCAAACAATAAGAGAGTCTTTTATACTCAATCAGTATCAAACCAAGTAATTGCAGACTTCAGAAACGTTGATTTAAAGAAAAATGGTCTCGAAAAGATTAACTTATCAACTTTTGGTAAATATGATTTTGGAGTTGGTATTGGAAAAAAAAATAAGTGGTCAGTTGGAGCTCAATATTCAAATTTAGATTTATCTGGTTATAGAAATGAATTTTTAAATTATGATAATTTATATTATTCTAAAGGTTCGAAGATTAGTTTAGGGGGGTTTTATATACCAAATTTCCTATCTTTGACAAATTATTGGAGTAGAGTTGTTTATAGAGCTGGAGTAAGATTTGAAAAAACTGGAGTTAAAATAAATAATTATAATTTAAACGAAAATTCATTTTCCATTGGTATGAGTGCACCATTAGCGATTTACTCTAAAGCTAACCTTGCTTTTGAGTTAGGAAAAAGAAATATAGATCAATCAAGTTCCCTTAACGAAACTTTTTGGTCTATAAGGTTAGGTTTGTCCTTAACTGATATATGGTTTGTTAAAAGAAAATATAATTAGAAAAATTTAATCTAATTTTTATATGTTTGTAAGGTTATTTTAAAATACAATAAAAAAAATTATGAATAGTTTAATTATATTTTTGATATCTCTCATATCCTCTTTCATTTCTTTTTCTCAAAATAAAGATATATGTATTGAAAATTTATCAATTTTTGCTGAATCTGCAAAAGTGAAAAATTATGATGAAGCTTATAAACCCTGGATTGATGTTAAAGAAGAGTGTCCAGATTTAAATTTAGCAATATACACTTATGGGGAAAGAATACTCAAGAGTAAAATAAAAAATGCTAAATCTGAAGATATTGATACTTTTAAAAACCAATTAATTGATTTATATGATCAATGGTTGATTCATTTCCCAACAAAGAGAGGGGTTTCTGTAGTAGGGGACATTTTATCTAGTAAAGCTCAGTCAATGATTGATTATGAAGTTGGCTCCTTAGCTGAGGTGTATAAAGAATTTGATAAGGCATTCTCAACAGATTCAAAAAGTTTTACTAACCCTAAAAGATTATATAATTATTTTAAGACACTTTATAATATCTATAAGGAATCAAATGATATTTCCACTGAAAAACTTTTTGAGAAATATGAAGAAGTGTCAGAAAAATTTGAGCTTGAGAGTAAAAATTTAGCAAGAAAACTTGATGTGATTATAAAAAAAGAACAATCTGGTGAAGTTCTTAATACAAAAGATTTAAAACGTAAGAGAGTTTATGATGTTAATTCAAATGCTATAAGTGTTTTTTTATCCAACCTAGATGCAATAATTTCAAAGGAATCAAGTTGTGATAACTTAATCCCATTGTATGAAAGAAATTTTGAACAAAATAAAGGAGATATAGTATGGCTAAATAGAGCAGCTAGTAGGATGGATGCAAAAGAATGTTCTGACGATCCCTTATTTGTTAAACTTGTTGAACAGCTTCATTCACTTGAACCATCCGCAAATTCTGCCTATTATTTAGGATTACTTAATGATAAGCAAGGAAATAGTAGCCAAGCTTTAAAATATTATGAAGAATCAATTCAGCTTGAAATTGATCCATATAAAAAAGCAAAAATTTTATATAAAATTGCTTTAAAGTTTAAGTCAACAGGAAGGAAATCTACATCAAGAAATTACGCTTTTCAAGCTTTAAGACACCAACCCTCACTTGGTAAAGCATATTTATTAATAGCAAACCTATATGCAAGTAGTGCTAATGACTGTGGGAGCTCACAATTTGAAAAAAGGTCTGTTTATTGGCTTGCTGCCGAAACAGCAAGAAAGGCATCTAGAGTAGATGCATCAGTTAAAAAAATAGCAATTAAAACTGCTCAAAGTTATGAGGGAAGGGCTCCTACTAAAACTGATATTTTTACTGAAGGTAATGAGGGAAAGTTAATCCAATTTTCTTGTTGGATTTCTCGTAGTGTTAAAGTTCCAACATTGTAAATGACAAATATTTTTTTTCTTTTGAAAAATTTAGTGATAAATTCTCTTTTAATCTGTATACTTTTAAGTTGTAAAAATCAAAATAAAAAAATTATTGATGATACAAAATTTGAAAGAGATCCCCTAGGAACATCTTTTAATATAAGGATGTTATATTCAGATTCTGCAAAAACTAAAGCAATTTTAACATCACCAAAACACAATGACTACACTAACCAGTCACTAAAATACTCTGAGTTTCCAGATGGTGTGAATGTCACTTTTTTTGATAACAACAATAATAAAAATACAATAGTTTCTGATTACGGAATTTTATATAACTCTACAAGTATAGTCGATTTGAGAGGAAATGTAGTTTTAAAGTCCCATGATAATTCAATTTTAAAAACTTCTCAGCTTTTTTGGGATGCTGAATTAGATTGGATTTTTACAGAGGAAGATTTTACTTTTACAAGTAAAGATTATAATATGACTGCTGTTAGACTTGATACAAATAAAGAATTTTCAGATTTTCAAACAGGTAAAATAAAAGGTGAAGTTTTAATTATTGATGAATAAATATGAAATATTATAAAATTTCTGAAATGATTTATTTTGGTATTTTTTGTATTTCTTTTTACCAGACTTTTTCAATTTGGGATATAGATAGAGAAAGAGCTTATATGTTTATTTTATTCGGTATCCTGTCCTTAGGAATGTTTTTTTTTAGGAGATATTATAGAAGAAAGTTTAGTAGTAGAAAAAAAAATGAATAAACCTATTACCCATATATGAATCAACAAGTTAAATCCAAATTCCTCTATCAAATAGTAGATCATAAAGTTGGAGATTTTTTAAAATTCATTAGTATGTTGTATTTTCGCAACAAATAAAAAATAAAATGGCAGTTTTAGGAAAAATTCGTGAAAAATCAATTTTTTTAATTATAGTTATTGGTCTAGCTCTTTTTGCTTTTATTATTTCTGGTGCTATTGGCAATGATTTTGGTAATATTGGATCAAACGAACCAATTGGTAAAGTTGATGGAGAAGAAGTTTTTTTAAATAATTACAGGAGTCTAGTAGAGCAGGACCAAAAAGTTTACGGGTCGTCAACAATTGAGTCAGTCAACAAAGTATGGGAACAGTATATTCAAAGTTTAGTTTTAAAATCCCAAATTGATATATTAGAAATAGATGCAGGTAAAAATCAAATTGAACAAGTAGTTTCTTCAGATCAAAATCTAACTCAAGACAGCAGATTTATTAATGAAGCAGGTTTTTTTGATTTTGGTCTTTTTTCAACTTTTATATCACAAATAAGAGATCAAAACCCTTCTGCATATGAATCTTGGAAATTACAAGAGGCAAATATTATTAGTTCTGCTAAGCAATCAATATATTTTGATTTAGTTAGATCAGGACTGTTTAATCTAAAAAATCACCAAAAAATCTTATCAAATTTTAAAAACACTAAAGTTGATTTTCAATATGTAAAAATACCTTTTTCTTCGTTGAGTGATACTTTGTTTAAAGTGACTGATAATGAAATTGACGATTATATTAAAAAAAACAATTCAGATTATAATTTCAAGCCAATGAGAAATATTGAATATGTTGTTTTTTTTGAACAACCCACTAATGAAGATGAAAAACAAATAAGAATACAATTAGAGAGTATAATAGATGATAAAATTGAATATAATGAAGTTTCAAAGTTAAATGATACTCTAATAGGATTTAAAAACACTAATGAAATATTTGAGTTTGTTGAGAGAAACTCTGACACTCCATTTGACTCTATTTATCTACCCAAAGGAAGATTGTCAAATGAATACAGTGAATTATTATTTAATCTAGACATTGGAGAAGTTTATGGACCATACAAAGATTTAGGTTCTTTAAAAATATCAAGATTATTAGACAGGAAAATTGGTGGATCAATAAGAGCTAGCCAAATTCTAGTTTCTTATAACGGATCAGCTAATCAAAATCCAAATATAACTAGGTCTAAAGAAGAAGCTAAAAAGTTAGCTGATGACTTATTTCTTAAACTAAGAAGAAGTCCTAAAAGTTTTTTTGAAAATGTTCAAAAATTTTCTGATGGTGCAGGAAAAGAAACTTTGGGAGATATAGGATATTTTCAAGAAAACAATGTTTTACCTCAAATTTTCTCCAGATTAAGTAAATCAAGAATAGGAAGATTAAATCTTATTGAAACTGATTTTGGATTTCACATTATTAAAGCTACTGATAAACAGGATGTTTTGTTAATGGCAAATATTGTAAAAAATATTATACCCTCTGAAGAAACATCAAGTAAGGTTTTCAGGGATGCTACAAAATTTGAAATGGATTTGTTAAACTCAGATGAAACTTTAAATTCCTTAGCTGAACAAAATGGTTACAATATCAGAAGAGTTAATGAAATTGATAGATTAGATGAGACTTTACCAGGGTTGCCGAATCAAAGATCTATTGTTCAATGGTTATTTAATGAAAGCACTGAGGAAGGGATGATAAAAAGATTTAATTTATCTTTTGGTGGATACGTAATTGTGAAAGTAACCAAAATTGACGAAGATGGATTAGTTTCATCTAATGAAATAAGATTATCAGTTAAAACAAAATTAATTAATCAAAGAAAATCTAATCATATTCTTAAATCTGATGCCGATAGCAAAATGTTAGATATAGCTGCAAAATATAATTCAGAAATTACCGATGCATCTTTAGTTTCTAGTTTTGATCAAATATTAGTTGGTGCAGGAAATGAGCCACATATTATTGGGGTTGCGCTTAGCCTCGGTAAAGAAGAAGTTTCAAATTTAATTGTAGGTAATGAGGGACTTTATAAAATAAAACTAACTAATATTCATTCAAACATAGAAGTTGAAGAAGATATAAACAAAACAACTGATTTTAGTGAAATTATATTCAGTACTGACAATTTACTAGAGGCGCTAAAAAAGAACGCCAAAATTATAGACAACAGACATTTATATTATTGAAAACATAAATCTCCAAAATTAATAATTGTATTATACTTTTTTTTTTTGAAATAATCTAAAGTCGATTCTTTATCGAAACCTGAAACAAGAACTAAGTCACCTCCCCAAGCACCTAAACTTTTTATCTCTCCATTAAAATCTTTAAAAAGAGTATTTTTAATTCTATTTTTTTTTAAATGATCAGCAACAATATTTTCGTGTTCCTCTATATACATGTTGAATTCATTTTGATTTTTAGTTTCAATTAATTTTTCTGATAATTTAGATATCTTATTTATTGTCAACTTGCTTGGTTTTTTTTTAAAGCTATATTTTTTAATTTCAGCTTTACTACTAATTTTTTTATTTAGATGAACTAGTAAAAGGTTATGAAAAAATGGTGGATTAAATTTTACAGGTAAAATATTTATTTTATTATTAATTTTTTGAAATTGAATTGGCGAGTTTGAATTAGCACAAGCAATATCATATCCACTTCCACCAAAAGTATCTTTTAAAAGCTTATATGGATTTGAATTTGTCCACATTGCAAAATTGTTTAATAGGGTACTAGAAGATCCAAGCCCCCAATCAATGTCAAATTCTAAAAATGATTTTACTTTAACAGGTTTAAATTGGAATTTTGGGTTAATTTTTTTTATTGTTTCAAATATTTTTTTTAAAACTAGAGCTTTATTATTATCAAAACCACAATTAATTACTTCAAAAGTTTTAACATCAAATTTTGACTTAAACCATAATTCCTTATTATAATCGTAAGACTCCCATGTAATATAATCTTTATTTTTATTTTTGGTAATTTTAAATCTTTGTCCTTTATTACATGGAACAGCAATACCTTTTGCACCATCAATTATAAAATATTCTCCGGAAAGTAAAATTTTACCATTACTTTTAAATTCCATTTAATTTTAAAAATTTGTAAACTGATTCATAACTTATTTCTTTGTTTTTAAAATGTAAAATTGCCATTTTTTTTGCTTTATTACTAGCATTTAATCTATTTAAAATATTTGTTAGATGTAATTTCATGTGGCCTTTTTGAATACCAGTTGTTATTAAGGAGTTAATGGCAGCAAAATTTTGAGCTAGACCAACACATGCGGTTATTTTCATTAATTGATTTGAAGTGGGTTTGTTAAGTAATCTTAAATTCCAGTCCACTAAAGGATGTGAATTTGTTAATCCTCCAACTGTTCCAATCGGCATTGGTATTGATAATTCAAAAGTAAATTTATCATTGCTAAAATACGCATTACTTAAACCCATGTAGTTGCCATTTTTAGAAGCATAGGCATGAATTGCAGCTTCAATTGCCCTAAAATCATTTCCTGTAGCAATTGATACTGCATCAATGCCGTTAAGAATACCTTTATTATGAGTAACTGCTCTGTAAGTATCTTTTTTTGATATTTCAACAGCAGAAATAAATTTTTCAACATATTCTTCATTTCTAATATTTTTTATCTTTGAGAGTTCGTTAATTGAACATTTAACAAAGGCTTTTACAATACATTTGGGAACATAATTAGAAAGAATACTCATTATAATTTTAATTTCATTTTTTTTCTTAACGAATGGAATGTATTCATTTGCATTTTTCAAAAAAACTTTACTCATTTCTTCAAGGCAAGAATTAATAAAATTTGCTCCCATTGAGTCAACTGTATTAAAAGTGACATGTATTTTATAATAATTTTTGAGTTTGATATTACAATCTATTAGTTTAATATTTATAATTCCTCCTCCTCTCAATTTCATCCTTTTTGTTAAGTGCTTAGTTTTTTCAAATAAAAATTTTTTAACATTTTTAAAAAAGGATTTTAGGGCTTTAGTTTCCCCGTCAAACAAAAAATATATTTCCCCGATTTTTTCAGTACCTAAGACTTGTGCTCTAAATCCTCCTTTATTAAACCAAAAGTTTGCAGCATATGATGCTGCTGCAACTACAGAGCTCTCTTCGGTAACCATTGGAACAGTATAATATTTATCATTAATCTTAAAATTTGGGGCTATACTTAAAGGCATGTAAAAATTTGAAATTGTATTTTCAGAAAATTCATCATGAATTTTTTGAACTTTTTTACTTTTATTCCAATACTTTTCTAGTAAATTTTTTTCTGCAGAATTACCATTAAAATGATTATTTATTAACCAATTAATTTTGTCATTTTTTGATAATTTTGAAAAACCAGTTATTTTATTCATTTTTCTTAATTCCTTATAAATATAACTCTTTAAATTAGTAATTACTGTACATTAACTAAACTGAAGAATATATGATATAAAAAATTTTTTTAATTTTTTTTAAATACATTTAATACTTTTTTAACGAACTTTGTTAAAATTCATTATTTTAATTTTTTATATGACTCTTGAACTTTTTAAAGATAATTAAGATGAGAAGCTTGATTTATTTTCTACTTTTTTCAACTACTTTTTCCTTCGCTCAGTCAATTAAATGGATCTCATTAAACGAAGCTCTTGATGCTCAAAAAGTTGTCCCAAAAAAAATAATCATGGATATTTATACAGAATGGTGTGGTCCTTGCAAAATGATGGATAAAAATACATTCAGAAATAGGGATGTACTTAATTACATAAATAAAAATTTTTATGCGGTTAAGTTTAATGGGGAAGGTAATGAAAAAATTACCTTCTTCGATCAAGAATTCACAAATCCAGAGTTTATTGAGAGCCGAAAAGGAAGAAATAGTACTCATCAATTAACAAAGTTTTTACAAGTTGATGTATATCCTACCATTATTTTTTTTAGCGAAGAAGGAGACCCAATAATTCCTGTTAAAGGATATCTAAATCCAAGAGAGATAGAGTTATATCTTAAATTAATAAAACAAGGAGATTATTTTTCTTTTAGATCAGAGGATGATTTTGATAAATATAAAAAATATTTTAGACCAAAATTTAGGAATTAATTTTTTAAAAAACCAACAATTTCCTTACCCAAGTTACCTAAATATTTATTATCTGTAAATTTTTTTTGAATTTTTAAATAATTTTCAATTTGATTAGTTCTTATATTTACATCAAGAATTTTGTTTATCTCTTCAGAGATTTTATTAATATTAAAATCTCCTTGAATTATTTCCTCAACCACTTTTTTATTCATTATAATATTTACCAAACTAATATATTTGAGGTTTATTATTTTTTTTGCTATAAAATAACTTAATGGATTACTTTTATAACAAACAATTTGTGGTACCCCAAATAATGCGGTTTCTAAAGTAGCTGTTCCGCTTGTTACAATTGCAGCAACAGAATTGTTTAGTATATCATATGTTTGGTCAAAAATTAACTTTATATTTTTATTTTTAATATACTTTAAATAAAATTTTTTGTCAATTTCCTTAACTCCTGCTATAACAAATAAATATTGACTGTAATTTGTTGAAATTTTGGAGAATGTTGGAAGCATTTTTTTAATTTCTTGTTTTCTGCTTCCTGGTAAAAGAGCTATAATTTTAGAGTTTAACTTTATTTTATTTTTATTTAGAAAATTACTTTT
>MDTD01158964.1_pt1 | contig 12614 bp, 10 predicted proteins | sample 811221 | NCBI WGS metagenome assembly MDTD01 (sample SAMN05326646, study PRJNA326480) | marine metagenome | isolation source: seawater | place: Pacific Ocean: South West | collected 2011 | reverse complement strand
GACGCCGTGGCACAGACCAAGGGCGTATGGGTTAGTTTGGCCTATACTCGGGCGTTTGGGACGCTTGGACCCAAGTTCAAATCTTGGTACGCCCACCATTATTCCGGGTGCGTGATGCTGTGCACCCAGAGAACATGAAATCCGAATTGCGTTTTGATGAACGTCTCGGGAACAACTTCGAGTTCACTGGCCCAGACAGCGTCTTCAAAGGTCTGCACCATTTGACCCTCAACGAACTCACCCAAGTCACCACCTTTGCTCCCACTCGGGCAGTTTGAGTACTTCTTGGCCAATTTCTTGAATGTACGAAGAGGCTTCTTTGACCCGTTCAACTCGTCCAAAATGAGTTTTGCTTCAGGCTTATTGGCCACCAGGATATGGCGAACGTGAGCCTTGCGGGGCTTTCGTCGTCGGTCATGGCGGCGCACTGCGTCTCAACTCCTTGTGAACTCGTGTAGCGGCTCTGTCAAAAAGATGCGCCATCGTCCAAAAGAAAAGGCCCATCACGATGGCTGGAACGCCTCTGGCAAAGAGTTCCTGCTCAAGGTCATTGGACAGGAACGGAAGCAGGGCGGACCATCCCAAAAAATAAGCAAAGAATGCAAAAAGCGTGTGGGGTGTAAGACGCTTTGGCTTCAACCAAGCGAGGTTTCTTCGATGATGTTCCACCGCCATCATCCATCCTACACTGAGGAAAAAACGAATTGGTTTGATTCCGCTTCGCTCATTTCTATAGATGGATTGAACCGGGCGCTCAGCAATTCTGTAGCCTTGAGTGGCGAGGTTGACCAACCAAAAATTTGGGTAGCCATAACCGCTCCAACTCCGCTGCCAGTTCCAGTTGCGGAGCACCTCCGAGGATGTTGCCGTGTAGCCGCACTGAGGGTCACTGATGGGTTGTCCAGCGGCCAATGTCGTGAAAAATGCGAGGACTTTTGAGGCTCGCTGTCGGTATGTTGGCATGCGATTGAATCCCTCGGGATGTTGCAAACGACTGCCTTTGACATGGTCGGCTTGGTTGTTGAAAATGGGTTCCAACAACGACGCCATATCGTTTGGATTCATTTGACCGTCGCCGGCCATGACCACGCTGATGAACATTGAATTGAACGTGCTCAGCAGGTGTTGATGGCCCATATCGATGGCAGAGCCAACCCCTTTCCCGTCCCCATCAAGGACGGCCAATTCACATGGAGCGTTGGCGTTTTTTGCTTGCGCCGCCGTCGTGTCGTCTGAACCGTCATCAACCACCACCGCGATGTCCACGAATGAAGGCAATCCCTCAATCACGCTCGCAACATGCTCTTCCTCATTACGTGCAGGGATGACGACGCCGATGTGCCAACCCTGCAGCATGCTCTTCCCTGCTGTCTCGCCTCAATCAATCTATGCTTGAAAGCGGTTCCCCACTCGCCCTGCAAGAACAGGTTTGATAGCCTGAAGTGAAGACCGCAATCCGTGAGTGCACCACTTGAGCGTGTTGTCTTGATTGGACGAGACATTGAATTGCGCATTGTATCCCTCATCGTGCGCTGCCGAGAAGTGGCGAATGAGGTGCTCCTGTTTGATACCGGTTCGAACGACGAAACCGTTGAGTTGGCCAATGAAGTGGATTGCAAGGTTGTGCATCACGACGGTGAAATCACGCCCCAACTGTTGGCTAAGGCCCTCATGTCGCTTGAGACCTATGACGGGTTGACGCTGTTCCTTCCGATCTCTTCTCAATGGAAATTGTCTGACCTCCCCCTCAGTGTGAATCGTGCCCGTGAAGGGTGGGATATCCACCACCTCTACAGGGGTGCCCCAACGGATGAAGAGGGGCAAGGCGTGCTTCTCTCATCAACCGATTTGGGCCATTTGGTACTCAGTCCGCGAGGGGCTGAGCACCTTTTGAGTTTGCCAGAGGACGCCACGACCGAAGACATCTCAGAGGACATCAGAGCAAGGTTCGTCAAGAGTGATGTCCCTATTCATTTGCCTCAGCGGCAATCGTTGGCCACCGCATCACGCTTCGCTCAACTCTTTTATTGGATGTTGGAATCAAAACACCCGCTCCTGTTATTCGGCATTCCTGGCGTGGTGCTCTTTGTCTTGGGTTATCGATTGTCTGGCGACCTTGCAAGCATGTTCACTGAACTCAATTCAACCTCCATTGGGGTGTCGCTCATCACCATCGCCATGACCCTCATCGGTTTGTTCGCCATGATGGTCGCCTTGATTCTCTACATCATGGGGAAGCAAGTTGCACGAATTCAAAACCAGTACAATTGGCCAAAGGGGAGTTGATTTCATGTCAGGCCATCTTGTATGTCTTGATATGGACCGTGTACTCGTTGACCACCTCTCGACATGGCAATTTGTGTACGATAAACTTGGCATTTCCAATGACGAATCGTTTGAACTTTACAATCAAGGCCTTCTTGATGAATGGGACTGGATCAAACTCGATTTGGCTCTCATTAAATCCGCACCGGGGGGCAACATAACCGACGAACGACTCCGTGGCCTCATGGAAGGGATGCCGATGATGAAGGGTTGGAAGACCCTTATCCAGCACCTTCTCGACCACGATGTTCACGTTGCCATCGTGAGCGGTGGGCTTCAGAAAACAGCTCGCGACATCGCTGCAACTTTTCCCAGTGCTACGCCATGGAGGCGACGTTGGGGTGGTATTGACCGCCATACCGCACGAGAACAAAGCAACGGCTTTGACTCAAAACTCCATGTGTTCACCAACGGATGGCTGATGGAATCAGGCGATGGCTCATCACCGGCTGGCATCGGTGATTATGGACGGTACCAAGTGCAGATGAATGGAAAAGGAGCCATTGTGAAGATGTTGCAGCGCCGTCTTGGTGTCGAGAAATCCAACACTGCATCGGTTGGTGATTCCATGGGTGATGTCGGTATGTTTGGCGAAAGTGGATGCGCCGTCTTGTTCAATCCCTGGGACGACCGGCCGAGAGAATTTGCGCATCATGTGATTGAGGAGAAGGACCTCCTCATCGTTCTCGACCTCATTTGCGAGCGCTTCGGCCTTCCCAAACCTTGATGGAGAAGTTGGCAAATCAAAGGTCATGGTCGTTGACGACTTGATGTCCATCTGCCCGCACTGTGGATTTTTGCTCGGTGCATTCATCCCGGGGATGCCGTGCCCGATGTGCGGTGAAATCCTGCTCTGATCAAGGCGTAACGCGCCGTGAGGTTCGGGGGAACGGAATGACTTCGCGGATATGGGTCGCACCTGCGAGCCAACTCACAACTCGGTCCACGCCCAGTCCAAATCCGCCGTGGGGCACACCGCCATAGGATCGGACATCGATGTAGAACTGATAGGGCTCTCGAGGCGTACCCTCTTCGTCAATGCGCTGCAATATCTCCTCCTCGGACCATGTACGTTCACCGCCTCCAATGATTTCTCCGTAGCCTTCCGGGGCCAGGAGGTCATGGCAGAGCACGTAATTTTCGTCCTCAGGGTCCACACGGTGGTAGAAGGGTTTGGCCACCTTGGGGTAGTGTGTCAAGAAGTGAGGAACATCAAAATCCTGCGTGAGGACTTTTTCTTTTGAGTAGTCCAAGTCTTGGCCCCATTCAACGGCCACACCTTTGCCTTGAAGAATTTCAATGGCCTCATCGTAGCGCATCCGGGGGTAGGGGTTGTCGGCATACCTGGCAATCAAATTCAGGTCGCGTTCAAGGTAAGTGAGTTCATCCTCACGTTCATCGAGGAGTGCCCTTGCAATGCTCCTGACCACGCCTTCTCCATGGGCCATGATGTCGTTATTGGTAGCCCATGCCATCTCCATTTCAGCATGCCAGAACTCGGTCAAATGCCGTCGCGTTCGTGATTTTTCAGCACGGAATGAGGGTGCAATGGTGTACAAGCGTTCCAAGGCTGGCATGGCGGCCTCGGCGTAGAGTTGCCAGGATTGTGTAAGATAGGCTTGCTTGCCAAAATAGGGTACCTCGAACAACGTGGACCCGCCTTCAACAGCACCCGCTACGAAATTTGGTGCTTGGTATTCCAAGAAGTCGTGCCCTCGAAAGTATGAGTGAATGGCGCCGAAGGCTGAACTCCGGAGCTTCAACATGGTGGTTGCTCGGGCGGTTCGCAAGTAGAGATGGCGATGATTTAGGGTGTGCTCTGTCCCTCCATAGGTCAGTTCGCCATCTTCGTCTTCAACCAGCATGTCTGCCTCAGTGATGGGGAATGGACGTTCTGAATTGACGGCTCCGACAATCTCCATTGATGAAATGAGCAGCTCATGTCCGCCCGGTGCTTTTTCTGAGGTGGAGACAACACCGGTCATAATGACACTTGTTTCGATGAGAATGCCCTTGAGTTGCTGAAACATATCCTCGCCGAGTAGGTCGAGTTTACCGACACACTGAATGCTTCCAGTGGAATCACGAAGGACGATAAAACGGAGTTTATTGCTGCCGCGTTCTCGCTTAATCCAGCCTTTCAACTCAATTTCTTGGTCATTGTATTTGCCTTTTTGCACATCGCCGATCCAAATGGTCTTGACCATGCTCTCACCAAAAGGTTCCACCTGTTCTGCCTATGTGAATGTCTCCCTCTTAGAACCTCAAAACACGGGGTGAGTTCCCGTTCATCGTGCAAAGTGTCAAAACGGTCCCAGTGAACCAACAACCGTGAGAAAAACAGCCGTCTACGCTCTTGGTGGCAATGCTTTGCAATCTCCCGGGGACGAACGCAGCACCGCCAGTGAGGTCCTTGCTCGTGTCATGAGTGATGTCATCGACCTGCTTGAGATGGACTGGAGCGTGGTCATCACCCACGGCAACGGACCTCAAGTGGGGCACCTCCTTGCGATGGACGAACACCAAACGCAGGGTTTGGATTCATGGGTTGCCGCAACGCAGGGCATGATTGGCCACGAGTTGTCCATGCACCTGCAGGCCATTTTGGAACGTCGTCGTCGACCTGAACGTACGGCAGTTTTGCTAACACGCGTTGAAGTTGACAAAAATGACGAAGCATTTGCGTGGCCAACCAAGCCGGTTGGTCCAGTGCTCTCCTCACAAACCGTCATGACCGCAGATTGGGATATTGCCGAAACGGTTCATGGTCCACGCAGGGTTGTCGCAAGTCCATTGCCGATTCGTATCATGGAACTGGATGTCATCGAACAACTCGTCCAGTTGAACGCCGTTGTCATTTGCGGAGGCGGTGGAGGCGTGCCTACTGCCCGGCTTGACCAGCACCTTCAGGGCATGCCCGCAGTGGTTGACAAGGACCACTTTTCTTCCTTGCTTGCCCGAGACCTTGGTGCACACGCGCTCATCATCAGCACCGAAGCCGACGCTATCTATCGGAACTTTGGCACGGAAGATGCCCAGGCAATGAGACGATTGATGGTTGATGATGCTCGTGCTTTGGGCGAAGCGGGTGAATTTCCGAAAGGTTCCATGGGCCCGAAAGTGGAGGCGCTGTGTCAATTTGCTGAGCAATCCGAGACCAATGCTGCGATTTTGTGCTCACCCGGCGATGTCCTTTTGGCTCTTCGAGGTGAGCGAGGCACCACCATCACGTCCACTTGATGGACGCTGGAAAAGAATCATGTTCTTATGGTTCCATCTTCTCGGATGGGTCATGAAGACCCCCATCGTCGCCGAAGCCCACTGTGATGCTCCCTGTGGAGTGTACGACCCTGCCAGCGCCCGTATCGCCGCGGAAGCCGTCCAGTCCATGACCAAGAAAATGCTCGCCATGACTTGCCCCGACACATCTGACGGCGTGGCCATGGCCGCTTACATGAACACCATGGCTCGCTACGCCCTCGTCAAGGAAGAAGAAGCCCAAAAGTGCAAAGACGAACTCCTCGTTCTGTGGACGGATTTCTTCAAGCCTCAACATCTTGAATCCAATCCTGACCTGCACGACACCTTCTGGCACGCTGCCAAACTTTGCTCTGCTTGCAAGGTTGAAGTCTCAGCCGACCACGCCCAAGAACTCATGGATGCCTGTGAGGCCATCCACGAAATGTTCTGGGCTGCCAAGGGACGAGAGGTTCCTTGGACTCGCGCTTCTTGAGGCCGGTCCATGGCCCGAAACTTGGATGTCCGCATCCAAGGCGATAGCATGTGGCCCACGTTCACCGATGGCCAGATGTTGACGTTTCAGGAAACGAACTCACAAACCACCTTCGAGGTTGGTGATGTCGTTTTGGCTCTTCACCCTTTGAAGGTTGATGTCTTGATGGTCAAGCGAATTCACAGAATCGAGCCAGATGGTCGGCTGTTTTTGACCGGCGACCAACCCGACCCAACATCCAGCGAAGATTCACACAATTTTGGCCCGGTGGCTGTGAGCAATATTCGCGCTCGTTGGACAGAATGATGTTGGCGGGCCTGACGGGGTTCGAACCCGCGACCGACGGATTAAGAGTCCGTCGCTCTACCTGACTAAGCTACAGGCCCAACTCGGCCTTTTGCCCCGTCTATTTAATGCTTCACGCAACTGGGATTTGAAATTCCTTCAATCGCCCTTTTCCAAAACAGAAACGCCGTTCGAAGAGGCGAGCACAACAACGTCGCACATGTTGTTGAACAGGCCAACCTGCACGACGCCAGCGAGATTGAGCAGTTTCCGTTCGGTCTCTTCTGGGTGGGTGAGCGTTGGTCCAGTATGTGCATCAGCGATGTAATTCCCGTTATCCGTTGTCAAAAGGATTCCATCTTTTTCCCGCATGCTAACGTTGCAACCAAGGCTTTGCTCAATGGCCCGCTTCGTTGTGTTGTAGGAGAAGGGGGTGACTTCGATGGGGAGAGGAAATGCGCCAAGCGTGGCCACTTGTTTTCTCTCATCGGCCACGACGACCATGCTGGCAGAGGATTGCGCCACCACTTTTTCTCTCAACAAGGCTGCACCTCCGCCTTTGATGAGTTGGAATTGGGGGTCAAATTCATCGGTGCCATCGATGACCACATCCAATCCATTGAGTTCGTCAAGGTCAACAAGCGTGATACCAACATCAGTGGCGAGATCCCTGGTGGCCAATGAGGTGGGGACGCCGACGATTTCAAGCCCTTCTTCTCGTATTCGGCGACCCAACTCAAGGATGGTGTATTTCACGGTTGACCCGGTTCCAAGGCCCACCTTCATGCCGGATTCGACGTAGGCGCATGCAGCGATGCCCGCTTCTTCCTTGAGGGTTTCAACGTCCATGGCTCTTCCTTGTCAACCCCATCTATGGACTTTCTCACGTTGACCGCCCATGGCAAAAAGTCCCAACCCTTTAGACCTTGAACCGAGCGTACCACGGGCATGAGAGAGGGTGCTCGACCTGCATCGGTGGCGCTCGGACTCGTTCTTTTGTTCGTTCTTTCTCTCGTTCCGGTGACCCATGATGCCCCGCAAGCGCTTCCAAAAGGCGACCTGTTTAAGGAAACAACACCGCTTGGTCAGGCTGAAAAATTGACCATTGGTTCCTGGCCAGACGGTGCAAGTCAACGGGTTGAAGTCAGCGTTCCAGATGGTCATTCCATCAAATCCATTGACCTTGACATCAGTGCTTCAACCTTGACCAATTCAATGGCATCGGTGTTGACCGATGTTGGAGACTTTGATGGGAATGCTGTTTACGACGGCATGGATGTGAACAAATCCTCACTTCAAATTCTTCCTCAGGACTGGACCTATGATTTTGAGTCCAGCACATGGGCCCCTGAGTGGACGCGTTCGGGAAGTTCAAATTGGGCCATCCGGGCCGATACTCGCCTGGGTGGTGCTCAACTCGCCAAGGCGGGAACCATCAGCCACAACCAAGAATCCAGCATGACTCTTGATGTTTCTCAATTGCCTGCTTCATCGGGCACCTTCAGGTACAGTGTTTCTTCCGAAGGGAGTTTCGACTACCTCATCTTTTGCATTGACAACACTGCTTGCAGCAGGTACAGCGGTTACACCCAACGTTGGTCGGGCACGGTGAACAACGGATTGCAACAGTTCACCATTCCTGCAACGGCCCAGACGCTCACATGGAAATACACCAAGGACGGAAGCGTCAATTCTGGCTCGGATACGGCGTGGGTGGACGACATCATCATCACGCCCTCCGGAGGCTCTGGCAACGGCGAAGGAAACTGGACATCGGAGGTGTTTGGTCCTTCGCTGCTTGGGCGGGGCGAGAACATGATGCATGGATTGCTCCACATGGATGCGCTGGTCTATCCGGGTTCAGTGTTTGAGTGGCAAATCCTCGACGCCTCCACCAATGTCCCAGTTCCTGGCTTTGAGCGGCTCACCTCGACTTGGGCTGATTTGGGCATGATCGATTCGCACCAATACCCGCTTCTCAGATTCAAGGTTCACATGAAAGAAGCATCAGGTGGCGGCACATCCGAGATTCGGAGTTGGTCGCTGAACGGACACGTGGCCAAAGGCTTCGATACCGACCCAACCGATGAAGGCTGGAGCATCCAGGGTGGAAGTTGGTCCAATGGCGTCATTTCGAGTTCAGGGACCATCCTTTCCGATGTCTATCATGTCCGCTCAGGGTTCTCTGCCGTGAGCGTTGACAGCACACATTCGGGTGGCGGTCAACTCCAATTCACAACCGACGCAGGCCAATCCTGGACGGACCTGGACTCGGTTGACCATGTTTCGCTTGAAATGCCGGCCCACCTGTTCCAACTGCGAATGGTCAGCGCCACCGGCAGTGGCGCGTTCACGTGGGATTCGGTTGATGTTGAATTGGTTCGCACGTCATTGCCCGATGGTCTACGACTTGACGTTGGGCTGGATGGTGCCGATGAATGGTCCATGGACCGTCGTGGAAACGGAGCGTTTGGTTTGCAAAAAACCCTCGTTACCGACGACCTTTGGGTGTCGCGTGCCATTGCCCCCGCCAACACCGCCTCCCTCGAGGTTGCCGTGCCAACCCAAGGCGTCCATGCCTTTTCCTTCGCTGTCGCCTCGCCCACCGGCACCATCGCCAGCCCGTTCATGGCGATGGCCGTCAACGGCCAAGATATCCTTAGCCGAACGCTATCAAACATCGATGATTTGTCGGTGGTGTCCCTTGATGCTACGGAACTCACTACCCTCAACAACGCCCTTGCTCAAGCCTCCAACAACCACGGTCCATCCGGGCTACCAATGGCCACCGTGGAGGTTCGCATCGGTTCCTCTCTCACCACTGGAGACCTGTTGTTTGGAGGTGTCTTTGCGCCCTACGAGGCCGACATCTCGTTTGAGTTGAATGCAGGGCACCCGCTGGTCATGGGTTTGAACCACGCGCTCTCATCCGCCATCCCACAATCCGGTCAGCGAACCGTGGTGCTCCCGGTTCGCATGGACGGAACGGGTTCGGTCTATCTCACACTGAACGACGTTCAATCCCAAGCTTCGGTGAAGGCGATCGAATTGGAGGTTCACAATGTCTCTGATACCTTCGTGCCAGGTGTAGACTGGGTGGAGTCTGCGGGCACGTTTGACTTCTCTCCGCTCGGTATCACCGATGCCCTTACCCACGCTACGCAGTCGGGATGGGAGGTTGAACTCCACCTCTCGGGCTCTCAGCAGCAATCAAAACTGCGTTGCCCCATCGCTTCGCTCCCTATCACCTCCACCTCCTTGTCCGCTTGTACAGCTTCGGGCACGGCCCTGCTCTGGTTCGATGACGGTACCGCCGGTTCAATTTCTGCAGTCGGTTCGGGAGAATTCCTTGAACTCCGTCACCACTTCAGATTCCCGGATGGATGGGATGACGAATCCTCAGCAACACTTTCTGTCAGTTTAATTTCATCATCAGGGCCGCTTTTACCGGTCTCCAAAGTCTTCGGTTTGGGTCATGACCAAGGTGTTGAAAACGACATTGAAATCAAATCGTGGTCAGTTTTGTCAACCCAAGGCATCCGATCAGACGCAGCATACCCCTACTTGCGAGGCGGAGAAGTGGTTCATCTCGAGGTGGTGCTGGGCTTTGAAAACACGACCGAAGGTGTACCTCGTTCGGGTCAAGCACTCGTTCGTTTCCTCGTGGATGGAAATGAATACGCCACCACCACCTTGCTCGATGACGGTGTGGCCTTGTTCCCCTACACGGTGCCAAACGGTCGACCTTCCCTTGACTTGGGTGTTGAGGTCGTGCCTTTGAGAGGACAGGATGTCGTGAGCAACCTTCCCTCAACACTCACCTTCCTCTTTGATAACGTTCCACCCATCCTTGTTGACCGTTCAGTTGAGCGCTTTGACAGTCGAGACATCGCACCCCGAACGCCCATCGTGTTCACCATCGCCGACCGCCCCCACCTTCCAACGCACGCCGATGTCTATCTTTGGCAGTCCTGGATTGACGACGACAACGCAAACGGTGTCATGGACGCCGATGAGGTCAAAATGTCCCAACTTGAACTGCCAGAGAACCTGTCCACCTTGATGGGCGAATACCGTCTCTCCATTGATTCCAGTGCAGCCGAACAGAACGATTATTTCGTCGGCTGGGTCGAAATTGCCGACAGTGCGGGCCACATCATGGAGGGTGGTGGAAGCCTCGCTGAACCCATGTTCCATGTCCAACTCAACGCCAACGGTGCTCCCTCCCTTGGAGCATCGTCCTTGGGCTGGCCTGGAGGGGTTGAATCCCCATGGTTCCATCCCGATGAATGGTACGAAATTCGGGTGCCGGTTTGGGAACAAAACGGTATCTTTGACCTTGCGGAAATTGAACTTCAGTTGGCGTCAAATACGCCAAACCCGGCCGTTATCCAATGGAACCAAAGCACCGATATCTGTACTTCCTCAGACCCCTACGTGGATATTGAATCATGCGATTTGGTCCCAGCTGAAGCCGACGACCTGTTTTCCAGAAACGGTGAATATGTGGTGAATTTCTCGATCAACTGGGGCTACGACCCCGATACATCGGTCGTCCGTGTTCCTGAAATTTCGCTTCTGGACCAATCAGGACAATCCAACCGATTCATCCTTGACCCGCTTAACTGGAGGTTCTCGGGAGAACTCTCCATCGACCACGATTCCATTCGCATTTCGCTTCCCGGAGAGGATAATGATGCCCTTGGCTACTGGGTGCAACCCCGCACCACCTTCGACGTGCACGGTGATGTCGTATGGTACCGAACAGGGACCCTTCCTTCTCAGAACCTTGATGTTGAGTTGACCCTGGGTGAAAACAGCCTTGAGGCTGAAGTCGTCAACGGCAGTTTCACGGGGAGCATTCTCGCACCCTTGCTCGACGGCACCTATGGTTTGCATGGCGACCTTCGTGATGCGCCGAATGGTGCGGTCTATAGAGGCGATGGTTCGGCTTTTGTTTGGTTCATCGTCGATAACGAAGCCCCTCGTGTCGCTGCAGTTGACCGGCCAGGATTCAACACCATGCTTGTCGAAGAAGCTTGGGAAGATTTGCAATTTGAATTGCGCCTTCATGAGAATGCTCGTCTTGACCCGGATTCGCTTCGCTTGCATTGGTCGTTGAATGAAGCGGGACTTGGCCTGAATTCCTATGTCTTTGACAACGGGAGCCTGCCCCTTGAGATTCTGGGTGAACGAACAAACGGGGAATCTGTACCCGTGCGTTGTTCGTTGGACTTGGACGCCCTTATGTTGCCAGCGTTCAGAACCAAGGCGGTTGAACTTCGTGTTTGGGTGACGGGTGCAGATGAAGCCGGTTTGACGATTGATTCGGTGTTCAATGATGTGGATGCGCCGCTTCGTACCTGGAATCTTGAACAGCGTGTTCCTGTTTACGCGGTCTTGGGCATTGAAATGAAACCCTCCAATGACATTCACCAAGGCGACTTCGTAGAGGTCTCAGCGCTGATTACGAACAACGGACTGGCCGATGGTGAGGCGAACATGGTCCTTGAACAGGTTGAATCAAGTGGTGCTCGAACCCGTTTAGATGCACGTGTCATCGACATCCAAGCAGGTGAACAGATGATCTATCAGTACCTTTGGAAACCTGGCCGAGACGGAACGCAATGGCTTGAGTTAAGCATCGTCAACGGGCCGAACGCACAATCCCAAACGGTGCTTGTGGAAGAACCACGTTCGGACGGTGTGTTCGGCACCATCAGCACCGTGAACCCCGCTCTTTTGTTCATTGTCTGCTTGTTGGTGGCCGGTCTTATCGGGCTGCTGGTGGTCGGTTTGCGACGTGAAGAGGTTCCCGTCAACAAGCGTCCTCCTAAGTTGAATCCAAGACAACAGCCTGTTGCCACAACACCTGCAGCGGGGCCCTATGGTGCACCTCAGCAGACGGCTTCACCTGGTGAAAACCCCTACAAATGACGGGTTGGCCTTGGGGGTCGCATTGAAATGAGAGCGGTTCACATCCTTGCTCGGAGGGAGTAGGAGGACCGCTGACAGAGTTCGACTCTGAGGAAAGTCCCCTCTCCAAAGTGCAGGCGGCTACCACAAGGAAGCAAACAGAAATGGTTGGGTTCAGGCTGCAGAAACGAACGATGCAAGGTGTGTACGATGACGTTGAAAGACCGAGGTTGCCTTGTTGTCGATGAGACGAGCTACCCCGCCGGAGCAAGTCCAAACCGTCCCGTTGACTCTGCACGACGAGGGACAGGTAGGATGCACAGTTGAATGCGGTCACCGAAAGGGAACAGAAAGG
>MDTD01200241.1_pt1 | contig 12616 bp, 10 predicted proteins | sample 811221 | NCBI WGS metagenome assembly MDTD01 (sample SAMN05326646, study PRJNA326480) | marine metagenome | isolation source: seawater | place: Pacific Ocean: South West | collected 2011 | reverse complement strand
TCAGATAATAATAAAATCATATTTAACACTAATGAATTTATTAATTAATGTAATGAATTTATTAATTAATTTAATGGGTTTCCCAAATTATATTTATTATTTTCACTTGAAATATTTAAATTTGTTCTTTCATTCGGAGGTGGAAAATATTTTCTTTTTTTCTCTACATATTCATTATATAAATTTCCTTCTTCTAATTTATTAAATGTAAAATACATAATACTTCTTGAATTATTAGTATTATTTTTTTCACTTTTATGTGGTATAAATGAATCAAATATTAATAAATCATTTGGAGTTATTTCTAAATATTCCCATTTAAAAGTTTCTACTATATATTCTGGTATACATCCTTCTTCTTGTAATAAACCAATATTATTTTTATTTTTTACTATTTGTAAACAACCATTTTCTATAGTTGAATTATTACAGAATAACGCTACACTATAAAATCTAGATATATCAAAATCAGACCAAGCCGGATGATCTTGATGAGCTTTAAAACCATTACCATTTGGTAATTTCCAATTTATTTTATCTTTAAATAATACCATTTCATCACCACATATATTATTTAATAAAGGAACGATTTTTTTATTTACAAAATTTTTTATATTTTCTTTATAATTTATAAAATTTTCTATTCGTGATTTTAATTTATTATTATCATCTTCATAATATATCATCCATTTACCTTTTTCTTCTGGTAATTCTTCTAATTCTTTTCCAAACTGTATTATTTCTTCACTTTCTTCTTTTGTAAAAAAATCTTTTAACAATAAATATCCATCATTTTTTAAATTACTTCTATATATATTTAATTCTTTTATATCTGAATTTTCTAAATATTTATTAATTAAATCATAATAACTTTCTAATTTAGGAATATTTTGACCTACATTTTTTCCAATATCATCATAATATCTTACTTTTAGACTATAATCAAAATTTATATCCTTTTCAAATTCCTCCATTTCTTTTTCAGTCATTTTACCTCCCTGATATTCTAATGTTTGTTTTGATGCAGATGATAATTTATCATAATAATCTTTATGTTTTGATACTAAATATTTTTTTGCTTTTACATGATTTTCTATTAGACAACAAATACGTTCATTCATACCTAAATTTCTTAAATAATCTGCGCCTACTTTCCCGTGTTCTATTACTCCTAATCCATTCATATTATCTTCATCTAAAAAATGTCCTATATCATGTAATAAACATGCTAATACTAAAAAATCCGGTTCATTATTGTTCTGAGCTGAATATGCAGATTGTATCATATGGGTTGTTTTTGAAACACATTCTCCTAAATATTCTGTATCACCAAATTTTTTATATAATTTAATTATTTCATTCATTATATTAACCTTTATTAATTATATAATATTTTTAATTAAACTTTAGATATTTTAATATATAATATATAAATCAAATTGATTATTTTTAATATTTTATTATATATTATTTTATATGAGATTATTACAAAAAGATTTAGAAAAATTAAAAAATCAAGCTAATATTTTATATAAAATTAAAGATTTACAATGTAAAACATTAATTCTATCTGGATTTAAAAATAATATACAAGATGATGTTTATTATGAAAAAAAAAATGGTGTTTTTCAAAAAATAGATAACTACGGATATTGGGTATGGTTAGATAAAAAACCTCTTTATATATTTTGGTTATCGTATAAAAAATTAGTAAAAGATTTTAATATTTTATATTGTTATTCTAATACAGTCAAAAATATTATTTAATTTAATAATAATAAGTATTTTTATTTTTTTGTTTTTTTTTCATACAATCTATATAATTATAATAATAAATTGAATATATAGAAGAAATAAATATATATGGTTTATAAATATTTTTATTCATATATTATATTTAATAATAAATATTAATATGTAATCAATTTATATAATAAATTATTTTTTATTAATAGATTTAAAGTAAATATCATATATATAATTATCAAATGTATTTTTCAAATATAGGAATAGTTGGATGTGGAGGTAGAGAACACGCTATAGGAAAAGCATTAATAAAAAATAATGATAAAATAAATTTATTTTATATAGGTAGTCATAAAAATATTGGATTAGATTTAATAAATGCCACATACGAAAATATAGATATATGTAATTCTGAATTAGTATTATTATGGGCTAAAAATAATAATTTAGAATTTGTAATAATTGGACCAGAACAACCTTTAGAATGTGGTATAGTTAATATATTAGAAGATAATAATATAAAATGTTTAGGACCACGAAGAGATTTAGCTATGTTAGAAACTAGTAAATTATTTTGTCGTACTTTTTTATCAACACTTGAAAATAAATTTGATATTAAATTAAACCCAGATTATTACTATTATTATGATAAAAAAAAATTAATAGATAATTTAAAAATATATGATAAAAAATTTGTTATTAAACAAGATATATTAGCTGGAGGAAAAGGTGTATTAGTTATGGACGAACATTTTAAAACAAATGAAGAAGGTATTAAAATATGTTTAAATTATTTTGAAAAAAATATACCGTTTCATATTGAAGAAAAATTAGAAGGAGAGGAATTTTCTTTAATATCAATTACTGATGGTATTAATATACAGCATTGTCCACCTATACAAGATTATAAGCGTTTATATGAAAATGGACCTAATACGGGTGGTATGGGTTGTATGATGAATTGTTTATCATTTCTTAGTTCAGAAGATATAGGACAGGCTGAAAAAATTAATACATTAGTAACTAATAATATTAAAAATTATATAAAGTCTGATCATAATTATAAAGGTATTTTATATGGTAGTTTTATTAAAACAGAAAATGGTATTAGAGTTATAGAATATAATTGTAGATTTGGCGACCCTGAAGTAATTTGTTTATTAGATAATATGCAATCTGATTTTTCTAATATATGTTATAATATTGCTAAAGAAAATTTAACAAAAAAAATTATATTTGATAAGTCTCCTACATTAACTAAATATATTGTTCCAGAAGGTTATCCTACAAATTCAATGAAAAATTATGAATTCTATATACATAAAATAAATGATGAAAATATTACTTGGGCAAATTGTATAAAAAAAGATAATCATTATATTCAATTAGGTTCTAGGACATTTGCATATACATTAAAGGGTGACCATTTATTAGATATAAAAAATGAAATAAATAGAACATTATCAAAAGTTCAAGGTAGAGTATATTTCAGAGAAGATATTGGCTCAAATATATTAATTAAAACAAATAATTCTAAATATGCAGATTCTGGAGTTAATATAGAAACAGGTAATACTATAGTAAAAGAAATTCAAAAATATATTAAAGATACAGAAAACGATAAAGTTATTAGTGATTTAGGAGGTTTTAATGGTATGGTTAAATTAGGTGATACTATTCTTGTTTCCTCTATGGATGGTGTTGGCACTAAATCAATATTTGTTAAAAATATTTTAGGTGAATATGGATTAGAATATCTTGGAATGGATTTAGTATCACATTGTATAAATGATATATTAGTATCAGGTGCAAAACCTTTATTCTTCTTAGATTATTTTGCTAGTTCTAAATTATCCCCTAATGAAGTAGTTAATTTTGTAAAGGGTGTATCAAAAATATGTAAACAATATAATATTATTCTAGCAGGAGGGGAAACTGCTGAAATGCCACAAGTTTATAATGAACATCATTGTGATTTAGTTGGTACAATTGTTGGAACAGTTACTGAAAATACTATGATTAAATCAAAACAAAATATAAAAAAAAATGATATTATATTAGGTTTAAAATCTAATGGACTTCATACTAATGGTTATTCTTTATTAAGAAAATTATTAGTAGTTGCCGAAGAAAAAAATTTATATCCATCTAAAGACATATTGGCTAGATTGTGCAACCCTCATAAATGCTATTTAGATGAAGTTAATGAAATACAAAAAAAAATTACAATAAATGGATTATGTCATATTACTGGAGGTGGATTTATTGATAATCCTCCTAGAGTTTTATCTTCAGATTTATCATTAGATTTAAATAAAGAACTTCTATTTAATGACCCAATATATGATTGGATTAAATCATTAAATTATGTAACAGAAGAAGAAATGATGCAAGTATTTAATTGTGGTTTTGGTATGTTAGTTTTTATATCACCTGATGATTTAAATAAATTAAATGATGATTATATTATTTTAGGTAAAGTTGTATAATTATAATTTATTTATACGATTTAAATGACGACCTCCTTCAAATTCTGTTTTTATAAATAATTCTATTATTTTTTTTATATTATCTAATGAACTTACACGAGCACCTAATGCTAATACATTTGCATCATTATGTTGACGCGTTAGTATAGAACACTCTTCTGTATATACTAATCCACATCTTATATTTTCACATTTATTAGCTGCTATACTCATTCCAATACCTGTTCCACAAATTAATATTCCCATTGATTTTATATTATTATTTAAATCAGTATTTATTTTTTCACATACTACTTTTGCTATATCTGGATAATCTACTGAATCTGTTGAATAACATCCACAATCATTTAAATCATAAATATTTAATAATTGCTCTTTTGTTTCAAATCCTGCATGATCAGAACCAATATATATTTTCATTTATATTATAAATCTATTTATATTTTTATATATTTTTTTATATGTATGTATATATATATATAATATAATGGTTGATTATAAAAAACAATATTTAAAATATAAACTAAAATATTTACAAGCAAAACAAAAAGTTAAAGGTGGTAGCTCAGAAGAAGGTACAGGGCTCACAAATAGATTCAATAGAACGAGTGAGTCTGTAAATACAGAAACATTTGAGTCTCCAAATATAGAAACAGTAATAAGTATGGACGAATTAGAACGTCAAAATAAAGCAAAATATGAAGCTAGTAAAAGAAAATATGAAGCTAGTGCAAGAGAAGCAGTGTTCCGATTTCGGGAAGAAGAAGCGAAAAAAAGAAGACAAAAATGGGGGAAGGCGGTGATAGTCGGTATGATTTTGCCGGGTGTCATCGTTGCGTCTGTAGCATACGCCGTAGCCTCTATGATACGGTAGGCTAAAAAATAGTATTTAATTATTCATTTTGTATTTTTTGCGCTATATCTTGAACATAAATCTAATAATAATATTTTTATTTATATAAAAATTATAATAATAATATTTTTATTTATATAAAAATTATAATAATAATATATATATATGAATTATAATAAATATAAGGTTATTATAATAGGAGATTCTGGTATAGGAAAAACTACAATAATGAATTCTTATTTAAAAAAAATTACAAAAAATCCTATATCAACAATAGGAACTGAATATTCAAATATAAAATTTTCTAAATACGACCAGGAATTACAAGTATGGGATTGTGCGGGGCAAGAAAAATTTAGGAGTTTAGTTAAATTATATTATAGAGGGGCAAAAGGTTGTATATTTACATTTGATTTAAGTAGTGAAAATTCTTTACATTCAATTAATAACTATTGGATAGAAAATGTAAAAAAAAATGCAGATGAAGACTGTGTTTTTTTATTAGTGGGAAACAAATCAGATTTAAATAGAAATACTAATTATAACTTAATAAATGAATTATGTAGTAAATATAATATGGATTATATTGAAACTAGTGCAATAAAAAATATAAATATTACTAATGTATTTGAAAATATATCTGATATATTATATGCTAAATATATTTTGAATAAAAGAAACTATTATAATACTGATTTAAATTATAATCAAAATATTAAAATTACAAATCATGAAACAAATAATGAAATAAATAATGAAAATAATTGGTTAAAATATAATATTAGTTATTGTTAATATATTATTTATGAAAATATTATAATTATATATATAAATGAATATTGATTATAATAAAAATTTTTTATATAATTACAATATTTTTAATAAAAATAATGTAGGTATTGGAATATCTACTCCAAAACATACATTAGATATAAATGGAAATCTTAATTTATTAGGTAATTTAAATATTGGAGATAATATTTATTTGAATAATATAATTAATAAAGATTTAAATGTATTATATTATAATCAATTAACTGATGAAGTTAAACCTATTGAAATAGATAATACTCAAAATAATTTATATAATTGGATTACAGTTAATAATCAATTAGATTTTAATTATTTGAATAATATTGATAATGTAATTTATAATTATATTTCCTCTGAATACTATTTAGATAATACTATTAATTTATATATCCATACACCTATAGTTATTACCCATTTATTTATATATAAAAAAAGTAATCAAAATAAAATATTAGATACTGATTTAGGTGATTTGAATAATTTTAGTATGAATACCATATCTACAAATAGTACATCTATACAAAAATTAAATAAATACTATTATAAATTAGATAATTCTATTGAAATTAGTAGTTTACAAACTATTAATTTTACTTCTTACCCTAATGATAGTTATATTAAATTAATAGGAAATTATAAATTTAATAAAGGTAATACTTGGGATAGTAGTAATGAAAATTCTTCTAATATATTTGTAAATAGAAACATTAATATACATGGAATAAATACAAATAATAATCAATTATTTGTAAATGGAAACACAAATGTAAATTATGATTTAAATATAAATAAAAGTATAACAGGAAATATATGTACTATATTAAATAATTTAAATATAACTAATAAAATAACTTTAGATTCAATTATAAATACTACAAATAATTTAAATATTAATTTAAAAAAAAATAAATTAAGTATTGGTACAAATAATAATAATGCTTTTTGTAATATTGGTAATAATACAGAAATTGATTATATAGGAAATGTAAAAACAAAAGATTATAATTTAATAAACACATTAAATTTAAATAATACTAATAGTTTTATTAAATATAATCATAATAATCTTATAAGTTTTTTAGAAAATCAAACAATATTAAATAGTTTTATTTTTAATAAAAATGATAGTTCTAACAGTTCTATTAATGATATATATTTATTAATTAAAAATAATATAAACATATCAACAAATAATAAAAAAGATTTATATGTAGATGGAGCTATAAAAATTACAGGAAATATAGATGTAAAAAAAAATATTAATATTATTACATCAGCATCTTCATTAGGTTCAGATATAAATAAAACTTCATATGATATAAATATTTATACAAATAATTTAAATGTAACTAATAAATTAAATGCTTATAATATAAATAATACTCTAACAAAAACTAATATATTATCTATTCCAAAATATTCAAATTATACAGAAAATATAAAACCAGGTTTAATATATTATAATACATCTACTAATAAATATTCTGGATTTGATAATAATAATACACATTTCACATTCATAAATAAACTTGATTTACAACAAAATCAAAATCAAAGTTTAGATGATAATAATATAAGTGTTTTAAATAAATTTGTAATTCCTATTAAATACAATAATAATATAACTACATATAACGATTTCGGTAGAATGCAATATAATGTAAATTCATTAAAATGTGAAATATATAATGGATATAAATACGGTTCTATAGAATATGAAAATAATATTTGTGAAATAGAAGGTGTATATGTACCAAATTTAAATGCTCTTAAGCCAGATTTTCATAAAAGAATAGAAAAATATATTTATGAAGATAATTTAGAATACATAAATATAATAACTAATCCTAATAATAGAATATTAATACAAGAAAAATTAGTAGATATTCTTAATAAAGAAACTATATATCAAAACAATAGTTTAGAGAATACTATGATATATTATCCAATTACTACTTTTTCTAATAATTTAATTATAACAAATAATAGAAGTGATATAAGTATGTCTTATAATATAAATAGTTTAAACACATCTATTCTAAATAAAATAATACCATTTACTAATACAAATCCTATTGATAATACTTATAATCTTAATAATGATGGTTCATATAGTTTTATTCGTAGTGGTGTTATTGTTTATGTAAATTTTACAATAGATGAATATAATAATATTGTAGCTAATGCAATTTAATATAATATAATTTTAATATAAATTTTTTTTTAATTAAAAAAGATGTTATAAAATATAGAGGATGAATAACTTTAATTATAATAGTTTTTTTTATCCTAATTATAATTTATTTAATTCAAATATTGATTATAGACAAATTGGTTTAGGTGGTGTTAAAACTCCTCAAAATTTAGTTGATATACATGGTAATATAAATACAGAACAATTAAATATAATTGGTAATATAAATTATAATCAAAATAATAATGTAAATGATATTAAAATAATACAACAAACTAATACTGGATTATTACAAGATAAAGAATTAAATAATACAAGTAGCGAATGGATATTTAAAAATAATGAATTAGAATTAATATTAAAAAATAATGAATTTAATGATGAAGTATATTATTATAGTAATATATATGATTTAGATACATCTGGTAATCTTGAAATAAATATAAAAACACTAAATAGATTAAAATTAACATATATTTATGTTGATTACGGAAATAATACCCATAATGCACCTTCAAATATACCAATAACTATTAATAATATTAACTATATTTCTACATTAATTTCTGGAACTACAAATTTATATAAGTTTGATAATGAAATAATACTTTATAACACATTAAATAAATTAAATTTTAGTGGTATAACTACATTTATTGAAAAAGTCCAATTAATAGGATTCTATATTAATTATGGTAGTTCACATTGGTTAATTAATAATTATGATTTGAGTATTTATAATAATATTGGTATTTTTACTAATAATCCTACATCTAATTTACATATAAATGGTAATATGTATATTACTGAAAATCTTGTAATTAATAATAATATTAAATGTAATAATTTAAAATCAAATAATGTAATAGTTGAAAATTTAAATATTAAAAATATTGAAAGTACTTCTAATTATTTATAAATTAACAATAATAATAATAATACTATTAATATAGGTAATTCAAATAATAATAATGATGATAATATTTTAAATATACATAATAATTTTATTATTAATCATAATTTTATTCAATCTAGTTATTTAAATATAAAAAAAAATTTAAATATAAATAATGCTATAAAAAATAATAATTTCAATATTAAATTAAATGATAATCAAATAATATATGCAAATAATATAAATGATTTATTAGTTGATAATAATAAAGAAGTATATATTAAAGACAAATTAAATATAATATCAAACAATGATGAAAATAATTATAAACTATGTGTAGATGGTAGTATTTATATAGATGGTGATTTAAATTTGTCAAATAATCCATTTAATACACAAACACAAACACAAACACAAACTAGTAGTAATAATAGTTTAACCCAACCAATATTAGAGTGTGTTTATTCTAGTTTATTATCAAATAATATTAATGTAATAAATAATATTAATGTAAATATATTAAATGTTAATAAAGAAATAGTTTTACCTAATATTAATATAACTAATCCTATATCTATATATTTTGATAATGTAAATAATAGATTTATATATACTGATATATATAATAATTTAAAACAACTTTCTACATCTATTTCAAACTCTTCTGCTGATACACAAGAAGGTGTTTATAATTTATTAACTGTAAATGATAATCTTAAAATTAATAATCAAGAAATATATATGAATGCAAATATAGAAAGAGAAGAATTAATTATAAATAATGTTCTTAAAAGATTTCATATTTCATATTAAAAGAAAAAATTTTTAATATTATTTTTATAATATATAATAGTAATGAATTTATCATATAATAGTGATTTTATACCAAATTATAATATTTTTAATATAAATAATTCTTCTATTAGAGGAAATATTGGTATTAATAATTATTATCCTAAATCATTAATTGATATAGATGGTTCAATATCTATAAAAAATAATTTAATTATATCTAATTCTTTATATTATAATAATAATTTAACTAATATACAAAATAATGATATTTATATACTACATAAACTTAATAATAAAATAAATGTTAGTAAATTAAAAGTAAATAATCAAAATGATGTAAATAATCAAAATTATGTAAATAATCAAAATGATATAAATAAATGGGTTATAGAAAATAATAAACTAGTATTAAAATTAGAAGGAATTAATACTAATAGTATAATACAATATAAATCCGATATATATAATATAGAAAATGATAAAATTAAATTATTAATTAATAAAGATATTATTATTACACATATATTATTATTTAGTAATAATATATCAATTAGTAAAATTCAAAAAGAATTAAATGGTTATGTTGTATTTGAAAGTGTTCTTACAGAAATAGATAATAATCAAAATACTAAATTATATGAAATTTCACAGTCATTATTATTATCTGATTATTTAAATATAATAAATATCTTAGATACAAGTAATAATTTACCAAATAGTCAAGTACAATTTTTTGGAAAATATATTGAAGAAAAAGGTAGTTTATGGTTATCAAATAATAGTAATAAATATGTAAATAAAAATGTTAGTATATTTTCAAATAATAATCATAATTATCAATTATATATCAATGGTAATGTATTAAGTAATAATATAGAAACAGATTATTTAAATTCTTTTAATGTAAATATAGCGTCAAATATTAATGTATCAAATATATTAAATACATCATATATTGAAACAAGTAATAATTTAAATTTAAATTCTTTTAAATTAAATATAGGTAATAATGATAATATAAATAATCATATTATAGGAAATACAAATATTTCTAATACAGGTATATTTAATATAGAAGAAGATCTTACATTAAAAAATAATTTAAATATCAATACTAATATTAAACATAATATATCTAATACTACATTATCATTAAATACAATAGATTTATCATATACTTTATATAGTAATTATGAGAAACAACAAAACTTAACTAATAGTATTCCACCATCTCATAATACATCTATTTTAAATATATCAAATAGTAAAACAAAGATAAATTGTAAAACTTACCTTGCAAATAAAGAAATATCAGTTGATGATAATTTTAAAAGCACATATAATCTAGGAATATTTTATAATACTACTATTACAGGTATAATTGATTCAGATAATACTAAAATAACATATAAAGGTTATTTAAATGATAATAGTGATATTAAATACAATAATATTAATATATATCAAAATATAAATATAGATGAATTAAACACATATGAAGCTAATATAAATAAATTACAAACAAATAATATTACATTTAATTATAATAATAATATTAATTATAATATTATAGGTAGTATTGGTATAAATTCTCTTAATAAATTAGTTGGAAATAACAATAATAGTTTTATATTTGATATAACATCCAGTAATACTGGAAATATGGTAGATAATTTATTTATAGATACTATTAAATTACCAAATATATCTAATATATATAATAATTATACTTATAATAGTAATAATCTTGGTTTATTAAAATTTAATAATACACATTTTGAATTAAATAATGGTAATCAATGGTATAAATTAAAATTTGATAATGTATATACTAAACTTATTAAATTAACAACAAAATATACACCTATTCCTGTACATCATGATTTTAGTATGTTTGTAAATCCTAATGATTATTTTAATATTGTATTTATAGACACTTCAAAAATTAGATTAACTAAAACAAATATTCAAGATCATAAAGCATTTAAAATTAGATTCAATAAAATATATCTTGATAATAATACTAGAATTCAATATTCATTAAAGAATATAATAAAAGAAGATAGTAATAACTATACTGCCGATATAGTTTTTGATAAAAATAGTAATTATGTACATATGGAAATATTAAATATTTTTGACGATTATATTGTATTAATTAAATTATCTGGTTATGATAATTTATATAAAATAGAAACAAATCATTCATCTTATCCTAATAAAAATAAACTTTATATTAGAAATTTCCAGATATATGAGTATAATAATAATAAAACACCTATATATATTATTAATTTTAATTATAATAATACATTAAACCATTATACATGTAATTTATTTTATAGTTATAATTATCAAATTACACAAATAGATTACCAAAATAGTTTATATAAATTAGAATATACTACTACTACTAATAATAATACATTTCTTGTAATAGATTATCAAATTGCTATATCAGTTACTAATAAAACTAGTTTAGGATTACAAAATTTAGTTTTTGATGAAACAAATAAATATTATACGGCAAATATTGTTTCTAATCTAGATGATATTTATCCTCCAAATGGTTATTATTTTATTAATAATAATAAATTAACTAATAATAAAATATTTTATACCATACAAAAAAAGAAACATTTAAAAGATAATATTTATGAAGCATATTTAGAAAATGATATAAATAATACTTAATATATAAAATATACTTAAAATTATACTCCTTAATATATTATAATGTCATGCTCTATTAAATTTACTTCTGATACTAGTTCAAAAATTATTAATTATATTTTAAAATTTTCTATGAATTTTATTACAACCCAACATTA